>Ga0126312_10000188_pt1 | contig 31375 bp, 33 predicted proteins | sample Plot104A_FD_92537 | JGI IMG/M metagenome (GOLD analysis project Ga0126312, IMG submission 92537) | Serpentine soil microbial communities from UC McLaughlin Reserve, CA, USA - Plot104A | ecosystem: Environmental > Terrestrial > Soil > Grasslands | place: USA: UC McLaughlin Reserve, Lake County... | reverse complement strand
CGGAGAAGCGGCCGTCAGTGAGCAGCGCCACCTTGTCGCCGATTCCCTCGCCGACCAGGGCGGCGGTGACCTGGAGCATCTCGCGCATCCCGGGGCCGCCGGCCGGCCCCTCGTTGCGGATCACGATCACGTCACCAGTACGCAGGCGCTGATCCTTGACGGCCCGGAAGCACTCCTCCTCCGACTCGAACACGCGCGCCGGGCCGGTCTGCCCCTTTCGCTCGGTCCCGGCCAGCTTCACCACCGCCCCGTCCGGCGCAAGGTTGCCGCGCAGGATGGCCAGCCCACCCTCGCTCTTCAGCGGATCCGAAAGCGGCCGCACCACCTCCTGGCCGGCGGCCTCAACCGCCTCGGCGGCCTCCTCCCCGATCGTCCGGCCCGTGACCGTCAGCGCGTCGCCGTGCAGGATCCCGGCCTCGTCGAGCCGCTTCAGGATCAGCGGCACGCCGCCCGCCCGGTACAGATCCGTGGCGACGAAACGGCCGCCCGGCTTCAGGTCCGCGAGCAGCGGCGTGTTGCGCGAGATGCGCTCGAAGTCATCGAGGTCGAGCTCTACGCCTGCCTCGCGCGCGACCGCAAGCAGGTGCAGCACCCCGTTCGTAGACCCGCCCGAGGCGCACACCATCGCGACCGCGTTCTCGAGCGACTCCCGCGTGATGATCCTGCTCGGGCGCAGATCCTCGGCCAGCACCCGGATAGCGAGCTCACCGATCTGCTCCGCCACCCCACTCTTGTCCGAGTCCTCCGCCGGCACCATCGCCGAGCCGGCCGGCGAGATCCCCAACGCCTCGAAGGCACAGGCCATCGTGTTGGCCGTGAACTGGCCCCCGCACGCACCGGCGCCGGGGCTCGCCACGTTCTCGAGGTCGCGAAGCTCCTCTTCAGACATCTCCCCCGCCGCCTCCGCGCCGATCGCCTCGAAGACGTCCAGGATGGTGACGTCCCGCCCATGCCAGCGCCCGGGCGCAATCGAGCCCCCATAAAGCATCAGCGACGGGACATCCAGGCGCGCCAGGGCCATCACGCAGCCCGGAATGGTCTTGTCACAGGCCGAGAGCCCGACCAGCGCGTCGAACTGGTACCCCCGCGCGGTCAGCTCGATCGAGTCAGCGATGACCTCGCGACTGACGAGCGACGTCTTCATCCCCTTCGTCCCCATCGTGATCCCATCCGAGATCGCGACCGTGTTGAACTCCATCGGCGTCCCGCCCGCAGCCCGGACGCCCTCCTTGATCGGCCCAGCCAGCGCCCGCAGATGGAAGTTGCACGGCATGGCCTCGATCCACGTGTTGGCCACCCCAATCGTCGGCCGCCGCAGCGCATCGTCGTCGAACCCGATCCCCTTCATGTACGCCCGCGCATGCGCCCGCTCAGGCCCATCGAACACGCCCGCCGAACGCGGGCGCGGCAGCTCGGTCTTCGTCTCGTCGGCAGCGGCCACGGGGAGCAGCAGTGTACGTCGCCCCCTTGAGCCGCACCCGGCCCTCAAAGCCGGGACCCGTCGCGCTCCGCTTCTCGCAGGGCGCGATTTAAGAGCAACCGCGCCATCGTCGTGGGAGGAACCCCCTCAGCGGAACCCCGAGCCGCTCGGCAGTTCGCTCCAGGGGATCCGGGTCGGGGGTCTTGTCGGGATTTTCGAATGCCACCGCTTGCCTCCGCAAGCGCACGCATTCACGTTTTTGGACGAGAACCCGCTCGTCCGTTGCACCATTAGATGGCGAAAGAGTCTCGGACGACTACCCGCGTGTGGTACTCGCTCTGGGTCAAGGCCCGCAACGAGCTGTAACGAAATCGGGGAGCTGTCAGTGGAGGCCGCGGCCGCGGGGTGGGGTTTCGCGAGAGAGAGCGAAGACGTCAACCGGACCGGGGCCGCCGCCGATTTCGTGCAGTCCGTTACCGACTGCTTCGGCCGCGATCTCGCGCGCCCATCGGGCGGCGTCCGGGAGCTCCGAGCCTCGGGCGAGGAAGGCGGCAAGGGCGGAGGAATGAGTGCATCCGGAGCCGTGGGAGGCGCCCGCCGGATAGCGAGGGCCGTCGATCCGCAGGATCCCGTCGCCATCGAACAGGGTGTCGGCGCCCTCGTCGGTGTGGCCGCCGGTGACGATGACCGCGTCGGGGCCGAGCGCTTGGACGGCCTGCGCGAGCTCGGCGAGCGCGGAGTTCTCGCCGAGCCCGGACAGGGCCTGGGCCTCGAGGACGTTGGGCGTCACCACCGTGGCGCGCGGGAGGATCTTTTCGATGAGGCTTGCCTTTGCGTTCGGGTCAAGCAACTCCGCTCCGCTTTCGGCGACCATCACCGGGTCGACCACGACGGGGGCGCGGCCGGTGAGGTCGAGGGCCTCGGCGACCGCCTCGATCGTGGGCTCGTCCCCGAGCATGCCGATCTTCACGGCGTCGACGCCGATGTCGCTCGCGACCGCGCGGACCTGAGCCAGGATCATTTCGGGCGCAATCGGGGCGATGCCCTCCACTCCCTGGGTGTTCTGAGCGGTGATGGCGGTGATCGCGCAGGTCCCGTGGACGCCGCACCGGGCGAACGCCTTCAGGTCGGCCTGGATTCCCGCGCCGCCCCCGGAGTCGGAGCCGGCGATTGACATGCACGTGCGAATCACGTGGTCAGATTAGGAGGCGTCGCTGGCGAGAGCGGTTCGGGCGTACGTGCCTGAAGGGCTTCGTGTCACATAGCCGAGCCGCTCGAGCCGCGATAGCGCGATCGCCACCGCTCGGCCATCGAGCCCTGCGCGTTCCGCCACGGCGTCGGCCGTGGTCGCACCGTCGTCGACGGCGGCGAGGGCCGCCTCGAGGCTCTCCTCGAGCGCCGGGCGAAGGGGCGGAGGCGGACGGGTACCCGGGCCGAGGAGAGCATCGAGCACGTCGGTGGCGTCCCGGACCAGGGCGGCGCCGTCGGCGATCAGCGCATTGGTGCCCGCAGAGAGTGCGTTGTCCACGTTGCCCGGCACCGCGCCGACATCGCGTCCGAGTTCTCGGGCACGGCGGGCGGTGATCAAGGAGCCTGAGCGTGCCGTGCCCTGAACCACGATCGTCATCCCCGCGAGCGCGGCCATGGTCCGGTTGCGCGCGGGGAAGCACCATCGTCGCGGCGCTGAGCGCGGGGGCATCTCCGACACGATGAGGCCGTCCTCTCGGATGCGACGGTAAAGAGCGGCGTTCGATGCCGGGTACGGGGCATCACAGCCCCCGGCAAGCACGGCGACGGTCCGCCCTCCGGCCGTGAGCGCGCCCTCGTGCGCGGCGGCGTCGACACCGAAGGCCATGCCGCTGACGAGCACAAGCCCGCTCGCCGCCAGCGCTTGGCCGAGCTCGACGGCCTTCCGCTCTCCGTAGCCGGAGCATCGGCGCGAACCCACGACCGCGACCGCGCCCGTGGGCGTGAGCCGCTCCAAGAGCGAGCGGTCTCCATGGCAGATCAGGGAACGCGGCCGGGCGTCGCCGAGCTCGCGCAGCGAGGACGGGTAGTCGTCAGTGTGCTCGCAGATCGCCCATGCGCCCGCGCGCGCGACGGCGGCGGCCACCTCCGCGGCGCCGGTTGCCTCGGCGACGCTGAGGGTCGGCTCCACCTCCCCCCGTTGGGTTGCCGCCACGAGGTCCCTGTCCGGTTCGGCCAGCAGATCCTCCGCCCGGAAGCCCCGCCGGTGATCCGCGATCCTGGCGATGCGATCGGCGAGGTGCTCCAGCAGCCAAGCGCGCCGCAGGCAGCGCTGGCACGCGTCAACTTCCGAGCTCATCGTCGTCGCGAAGGCGGAGATTGAACGCCTCGTCGATGTCGTCTGCGGTCACCCGGTCTCTGCCGTAGAGGTCGGCGATGGTCCGGGCCAGCCGAAGCACCCGCTCGTGACCGCGCCCGCTGAGACGCGACCGGGCATGGCGATCCGCGAGGGCGAGCTTGGCGTCCGGCTGCAGCCGAGCGTGCTGGCGCGACTCGCTCGGCGTCATCTCGGCGTTGGTCCGGCCATCGCCGAGCCGCGCGGCCTGGCGCTCCCGGGCGGCGGTCACCCGCCCGAGAATGGTTGCCGAGGATTCGGCCGGTTTGCCCCCGAGGGATGCCGTCTCCGGCTGCTGGATGCTCATCGAGATGTCGACCCGGTCGGCGAGCGCACCGCTCAGACGCGCCCGATACCGCCGAGCCGCCAGCGGCGTGCACTTGCACCGGTTGCTTTCGATGCCGGCCCCGCATGGACAGGGGTTGGCGGCTGCGATCAGCATGAAGCGACAGGGAAGCTCGACCCGGTAGCCCGCTCTCACGATCGACACATGCCCCGCCTCGAGCGGCTGTCGGAGTGCCTCGAGCGCGCTGCGCGAGAACTCGCCCAGCTCGTCCAAGAACAGCACGCCGCGATGAGCAAGCGTGACCTCGCCCGGCCGTGGCGGCGTGCCTCCGCCGACGAGCCCGACCGTGGAGATCGTGTGGTGCGGCGCCCGGAATGGGCGCCGTCGCGCGTCCGCAAGCTCCGGGCGCTGCCCGGCCGCGCTCTGCACGCGCATCGCCTCGACCGACTCGCGGGGACTGAGAGGCGGGAGGATCGACGGAAGCCGCGCGGCGGCCATCGTCTTGCCGGCGCCCGGCGGACCCTCCACCATCAGGCTGTGGCCTCCCGCGGCGGCGACCTCGAGCCCGCGGTGGAGGGCGGACTGGCCCTTCAGCTCAGAGAGGTCGGCGGTTGCAACCGCGGACCCTGCGGTGGGATCGGGTAGCGCGGGCGGCGGCGCAGGTGGTGGCTCCCTCTCGGTGGCGAAATCCTTCAGCTGCTCGAGGTTGTCGATCGGTGTGATGCGCAGCGGGGGCCGGCCGGCTGCTCCGTTGAGGCCGAGGTTCGCGAGCGCCGCCTCGGGCGCCATCACGGACGGGACTGCGATCCGGTCCATGCCCCGAACACGCGCCTGCTCGGCCATAGGAAGAATCCCGAGGATTTTCCGGACGCTCCCGTCCAGCGCGAGCTCGCCCGCGAGCGCCGTGCGCCTCAGCGCGTCCTTGGCCGGGTCGGGGAGCTGCCCCGATGCGGCGAGCAAGGCCGCGGCGATGGCGAGGTCGAAGCCGGGCCCCGCCTTCCGGAGGTCGGCGGGGGCCAGGTTCGCGGTGATACGCGACTGCGGGTAGTCGAAGCCCGAGTTGGTCAGCGCCGATCGCACCCGCTCTCGCGATTCGCGGACGGCCGCGTCCGGGAGGCCGACGAGGGAGAACGTCGGCAGACCCTGGTTGACGTCGACCTCGACGCGGACGTCGTGGGCGTCGATGCCGATCAGGGCGAAGGTGCGGGCCATGGCGAGCATGGGCTGCCACGCTAGGAGCCGCGAGGTGACGCGTGGTGCGCAAGACGTCAGGGGTTTGGAGCGGAAGAGTCACAATTGACGTGCAACGGGTCGCGCGGGGCGCCCTAGCGTCGGAGCATGACCCAGCAGCGTCAACGCCTCGGCCGCCACGGAGAGGACCTCGTTGCGCGTCGGCTGGCGGGCGAGGGCTGGTCGATCGTCGCCCGCAACGCGCGCGTGAAGGACGTGCGCGGTGAGCTCGATCTGATCGCCCGCGCCGGCCCGGCGCTCGTGTTCGTCGAGGTGAAGGCGCGGAGCGCCGGATCGCGGAGGGGCCCGGACGTGCCCGAGCTCGCCGTCGACCGGCGCAAGCAGGTCAAGATCCGCTCGTTGGCCGCGGCCTGGTTGCGCGAGAACGGCGGGCGGCTAGGTGGCTTCGCGGAGTTGCGCTTCGACGTCGTCGGCCTGCGCGTCGACGCGGCCGGGCGCGTCCGGGAGTACAACCACATCCGCGGCGCGTTCTAGCTCCGGCCGGGCCTCGGGCCGCGCGGGGTCGAGCTCGGAGGCCTCGGGGCCGAGCGCCAGCTGGCTGTAGGCGATGGACTGGAAGGAGCGCCGGTGCAGCTCGGACGGGCCGACGCGGAGGATCGCCTCGCGGTGTTCCGGCGTCGAGTAGCCCACGTTCTCGATGAAGCCGAACTCGGGGTAGGAGCCCGCGATGCGGTGCATGTAGCGATCGCGGGTCACCTTGGCGACGACGGACGCGGCGGCGATCGCGGCGCTTCGGGCGTCGCCGTCGATCACCTGCTTGTGTTCGACGGCGCAGTCCGGCAGGCGGAAGCCATCGACGAGGCATGTGGCGCCCGGGACCGAGACGCGCTCGAGGCTCCGCTGCAGCGCCGCCATGTTGGTCACGTGCAGGCCATGAGCGTCGATGCAGCGGACACACCGAACCGTGACGGCGACCTTCGCTGCGGCGCGGACGACGATCGGATACAACGCCTCGCGCTGCTCGGCATTGCGCTGCTTGGAGTCGTCGAGGTCGCCCAGCGCGCGGCGGTCGCGCATGCTGAGGCGCTCGTAGTCGATCAGCACGGCGGCGGCCACGAGCGGGCCCGCCAGCGAGCCCCGCCCGGCCTCGTCGGCGCCGGCGACGTAGCGCGCGCCCAGCTCGCGGTCGAAGCGGAAGAGCTTCGCCGCGCGGCGGCGCCGTCGCTTCGCCGCCGCTTTCGCCTGCGGGGTCAGGGTGGGCTTACGGGAGCCCGATCCGGTCGGGCGGCCAGTAGGTGAAGAAGGCCTGGCCGATGACCCAGTCTCGGGGAACGGGCCCCCAGAAGCGGCTGTCGTCGCTCGAGCCACGGTTGTCGCCCATCATGAAGTAGTGGTCGGGTGGAATGGTGATCTCCTCCCGCAAATTACAGCGGTTTCCGGAGCTGCCGCAGGGCTTGATGAAGTCCTCCTCCGCGGTGACGCCGTTGACGACCGGATGGCCGTTCTCGATCCGGAGGCTGTCGCCTGGACCGGCGACGATTCGCTTGATGAAGTTCTCGTCCGATTTCTCGGGGGTCTCCATCGTGCAGGCCTGCGTGCTCGAATCGTAGGTAGCGGGATCGGTGTCCTCGTCGCCGTCGGGCGCGTCCTTGGCGCCGCACTCACCGGGCCCTGCGAACTCTGGATCTGCGCCCGCCGGCGGATGGAATACGACGATGTCGCCGACGTCCGGATCGGAGAGGTGGTAGCTGACCCGGTCGACCAGGACGCGCTGGCCGATCTCGAGGGTCGGGATCATCGAGCCGGACGGGATCTGGTAGGGCTTGACGACGAAGGCCTGGATGAGCAGGGCAAGGCCGATGGCCATCCCGACGATCAGGACCAGCTCGAGGAAGGCCCCGCGGCCGGTTGTCGGTTTGGGGATCAGCTCTCGTCCTCGGAATCCGAGGCCTCGGGGACCTCGGACTCCTCGGCGCCCTCTTCCCCGCCTTGGTCTGTTTCGGGCTCGGTCTCGCCTTCCGTCTCGCCCTCACCCTCCTCCTCGGGCGGCACTTCCTCGGCCTCGCTCTGGGCGACACCCTCGGAGTCGACGGCTTCGACCTCCTCCTCGGGGGCGAGCACCAGCTCGTCCTCGATCCCCCAGCGCCGCTCGGCGACGCGGGCGCGCTTGCCGACCCGCCCGCGCAGGTAATAGAGCTTCGCCCGGCGCACGTCGCCGCGGCCGACGACCTCCAGGCGCTCGATCTTCGGCGAGTGGACGGGGAACGTCCGCTCTACGCCGACGCCAAAGGACTGCTTGCGGACCGTGAAGGTCTCACGGGCGCCCGAGCCACGGCGGGCGATCACGATGCCCTCGAAGACCTGGGTGCGGCGGCGGTTGCCCTCGATCACCTGGAAGTGCACGCGCACGCGGTCGCCCGCGTCGAAGCGCGCGACTTGGCGGAGCTGCCGCCGCTCGATGCCCTCGATGATCGTGCTCATTGAAAACCGCGCGGGCCAGGAGAGGCTGCGCGCGGGTGCGCAAGTCTAGCGGCCCATCGCGCGCTCGCGGCTCCGCTCGAGCCGCCATTCGCGCACCCGCTCGTGATCGCCCGAGAGCAAGATCTCCGGCACCCGCCAGCCCCGGTAGGAGGCCGGGCGCGTGTAGTGCGGGTACTCCGGCGCCCCCTCGAGCGCCTCGGAGAAGGACTCCTCCACGATGCTGTCAGCGTGGCCGAGCGCGCCGGGAAGCTTGCGAATTACGGTGTCTGCGAGCACCATCGCCGCCGGCTCGCCGCCGGAGAGCACGTAGGGACCGATCGAGACCGCGTCGGTCGCGAGGTGCTCGCGGACGCGCTCGTCGACTCCCTCGTAGCGCCCGCAGATGAGCGCAATGTGCGACTCGGCCGCCAGCTCGGCGGCGAGTGCCTCGTCGTGCTGGCGGCCGCTCGGCGCCAGCAGGATGATCCGGCCGGGCCTCCCCCCTCCACCGTACGCGGCCTCCAGCGCCGCGTCGATCACGTCGACCCGCATGACCATCCCGGCCCCGCCGCCGTACGGGGAATCGTCAACCTGGCCGGCGCTGAGCGGGGTCGTTTCCCGCGGGTTCAGCAACCGCAGCTCGTGGCCGCCCTCCAGCGCGTTGGAGACGTGCCGCTGCTCGCGGAACCACCCGAACCACTCGGGGAACAGGGTGAAGACATCGATGACCACTAGTCCTCGATGATTTCAACCAGCACGCGGCGATCCTCGCGCGTCGCCGCGGCCTTCGCGACGGTGCGGATGGCGTTCGCGACCCGGCCATTGCGGCCGATCACGCGGCCGAGGTCGTCGGGGGCGACGTGGATCTCGAGAACGACCTCGCCATTCTCGGAGACCTCGTCCACGCGCACTGCGTCCGGGTCATCGACCAGGGCGCGGGCGAGGAACTCGACCAGCTCGCGCATTAGCGGGGCGAGGCGAGCGAACCAGGGCCCTACGAGCCCGAGGCCTCGATCCCCTTGGCGCGCAGGAGCGTGGCCACGGTGCGGGTCGGGCGAGCGCCGTGCTCGAGCCAGTGGCGGGCGCGATCCGCGTCGATCTCGATCAGCGAGGGCTCGACCTGCGGGTTGTACTGCCCGATCGTCTCGATAGTGCGCCCATCGCGCGGCGAGCGGCGGTCGGCGACGACCACCCGCCAGATCGGGTTCTTGCGCGAGCCCACTCGTCTGAGCCTGATTCGGACCATTTGCGGCGGCTGAGGTTAGCGGGTGGCGTCCTAGCGCATGCCCCGCATGAGCTGCTGCGGGTCCGGCATCCGGCCCTTGGCGAGCTGGGACATGAGCGTCTTCATCTGACCGAACTGCTTCACGAGCTGGTTCACGGCCTGCACCGTCGTGCCCGACCCGCGCGCGATCCGCTTGCGACGCGAGCCGTCGATCAGATCGGGGCGCGCGCGCTCCGCGGGGGTCATCGAGAGGATGATCGCCTCGAGGCGGTCGAGCTCGCGCTCGTCCATGTTCGCCGAGCGCAGCTCCTTCATCGCCTTCCCCATCCCGGGCATCATCCCCATCACGCTCTGCAGCGGGCCCATCTTCCGGACCTGGCGCATCTGCTGGAGAAAGTCCTCGAGCGTGAACTGCTGCTTGCGGATCTTGCGCTCGAGCTCGGCCGTCTGGTCGCGGTCGGAGACCTCCTCGGCCTTCTCGATCAGCGAGAGGACGTCGCCCATGCCGAGGATGCGCGACGCCATGCGCTCGGGATGAAAGCGCTCGAGCTGCTCGAGCTTCTCACCCGTCGACGCGTAGAGGATCGGCTTGCCCGTGACCGCCTTCACCGAGAGGGCGGCGCCGCCGCGGGCGTCGCCGTCGAGCTTCGTCATCACGACCCCGTCGAACTCGGCGTGCTCGGCGAACTGCTCGGCGACGTTCACGGCGTCCTGGCCGGTCATCGCGTCGACGGCCAGGAGCACGTCGTGCGGCTTCGTGCGCTTCTTTATCCGCGCGAGCTCCGCCATCAGCTCGTCGTCGACGTGCAGGCGCCCTGCCGTGTCGACGATCAGCACGTCGCGCGACTGCGCCTTTGCCTGGCCCACCGCCCATTCGGCGACGTCCACGGGATCGCGGCCGGTGCCCTGCTCGTAGACCGTTGCGCCGGCCCGCTCGCCGAGCTTCACGAGCTGCTCGACCGCCGCCGGGCGCTGCAGGTCGCAGGCGGCGAGGGCGATCTTCTTGCCGTCCTTGGCGAGCAGCGTCGCGAGCTTCGCGCAGGCCGTCGTCTTGCCCGACCCCTGGAGGCCGGCCATGAGGATCACGGTGGTGCCGGTCGGCGCGAAGGCGATCTCGCGGCTTGAGCCGCCCATTAGCCCGGCGAGCTCCTCGTTGACGATCTTCACCACCTGCTGGCCCGGATCCAGGGACTCGAGGACCCCGGCGCCGAGGCACCGTTCCTTCACCTGGGCCGTGAACGACTTCACCACCTTGAAGTTGACGTCGGCCTCCAGGAGCGCGAGGCGGATCTCCCGCATCGCGGCGTCGACGTCGGACTCGGTGAGCTTGCCGCGGCCGCGGACGTCGGAGAGGGTCGCCTGAAGGCGGTCTGAGAGCTGGTCGAACATCTGGCCGACCAGCTTACGGGCACTGGATTTCGAGAGGGTCTGCCCAGCTAGGCGCCGACGAGTGCGGTAGCGAACGCCTGCGGGTCGAACTCCTGCAGATCCTCGACTCCCTCCCCCGTTCCGATCAGCTTCACCGGGATCCCCAGCTCGCGCCCGATCGCCACGGCGATGCCTCCCTTCGCCGTGCCGTCGAGCTTGGTGAGCACCACGCCGGACACGTCAACCGCATCCGCGAACGCTCGCGCTTGGCGCAGGCCGTTCTGACCCGTTGTCGCGTCGATCACCAGCAGCGTCTCGTGCGGGGCACCCGAGAGCCTGCGGGCGGCCACGCGCCTCACCTTCGTGAGCTCCTCCATCAGGTTGCCGTGGGTGTGAAGCCGGCCCGCGGTATCGGCGATCACCACGTCCGTTCCGCGCGCCTCGGCGGCGCCGATAGCGTCGAAGACCACAGCCCCGGCGTCGCCACCGGACTCACCGCGGACGATCTCCACCTCGGAGCGCTCCGCCCACGTCTCCAGCTGCTCGATCGCCGCGGCGCGGTAGGTGTCCGCGGCGGCCACCAGAACCGAGAGCCCGCGTTCTGAGCGCAGGTGCCACGCGAGCTTGCCGATCGTCGTCGTCTTGCCGGTGCCGTTCACCCCCACGACCATCACGACCGAGGGGCGCCCGCTCAGGTCAATCGCGCGACTCTCGTCGGTGCCAGCCATCTCTGCCAGCAATTCCGCCAATCGCCCCCGCACGGCCTCGCCTCCGTCCAGCCTGCCCTCCTCGACCTCGGCCTCCAGACGGCCGACCACCTCCGCCGTCGCCGGCGCGCCGAGGTCGGCGAGGATCAGCGCCTCCTCCAGCCGCTCGAAAGCCTCGGCGTCGACCCGGTCGACCAGGGTTGCCGACACCTCGGCCGCCAGCGCCTGGCGGCTGCGCCGGAGGACGTCCCGCCACTTGCGCATCAATCAATTGCGGCGGCTTCGCCGCCTGACACGCCTCTTTCGGGGCTACGGCCCCTCACCACCACACCCGCTAAAACTACGCTGCTTCGGCCTCAGCGGCGGGCTCGAGCACGGCCTGCTCGCCCTCCGAATCCCGCGGCATCCGCCGCGAGATCACCTTCGTCACGCCGCCCGCGCCCATCGAAACGCCATAGAGCACGTCCGCCGCGTCCATCGTGCGCTTCTGATGGGTGACGATGATGAACTGAGCCCGGTCCGCGAAGCGGGTGACGAGCTGGAGGAAGCGGTCGATATTCGTATCGTCGAGCGCCGCCTCGACCTCGTCGAGGATGTAGAAGGGCGACGGACGCGCGAGGAAGACCGAGAAGACGAACGCGAGCGCGACGAGCGACTTCTCGCCGCCGGACAGCAGCGAGAGCTTCCGGGTTGCCTTGCCGGCCGGGGTCACCTCGATCTCAACCCCGGTGCCGGTAAAGGTCTCCTCGTCCTCCTCGGCAGCGTCGTCTTGCTCGGGCTGCTGGCCCCCCAGGACGAGCTTCGGCCCCGTCTCGGTAACGAGCCGCAGGCGCCCGCGGCCGCCCGGGAAGAGGTGCTCGACGAGCTCGGAAAAGTTGCGCTGGGCAGCCTCGAAGGTCTTCTCGAACGCCGCCTCGATCCGGGCATCGGTCTCGCGGATGAGGCCCTCGAGCTCCGCCAGGGCGCCCTCGAGGTCCTCGCGCTGTTCCTCCAGCTCGGCGACGTGCGCCATCGCCTCGTCGTATTCGCGCTCGGCCAGGGGGTTGACCGGGCCGAGCTGCTCGCGGCGGCGGGCGAGGCGCTCGAGCTTGCGCTCGATCTCCTCGCGCTCGTCGTCGGCGAGCGGCTCGGAGGCGGGCACGATCGCCCGCTCCAGCCGGCCGCCGATCCGCTCGAGCTCGGCCTCCGTCTCCGCGCGGCGGTCGCGCAGGTGCGCCGCCTCCACCTCCGCCTCGGTCACGGCCTCGCCGGTCGCCCGCAGACGGCCCTGAAGCTCGGCCTCGGCGCGCGAGCAAGCCCGCAACTCCTCGGCGACCTGGTCGCCGCCGGACTCACCCAACATCCCGCGCTCGATCGCGGCCGCGCGCTCGCCCGAGGCGTCGCGCGCATCGGCCACCGCCCCGCACAGCTCGCCCATCGCCTCAACGATCTGCGCCTGCGCGTCGATCCGCGAGCGCAGCGATTCCTGGCGCCCCGCGTCCAGGGCGGTCTCGACGCGGCGCGCGTCGGCGGCGGCACGCTCCGAGGCGTCGCGGACGGCCGAAACCTCCCTCGCGCGCTCGGGGCCCGTGGCCGCCCGCGCCTTGCCGAGCGCCCCGGCGGCCTCGCCGATCGCGTCGCCGATCCGCTTCAGGGCGGCGTCGATCGCCGCCGCCCCGTCGCGACGCCCGCCCTCGGCCATCGCGCCCAGGGCGGCCTCGCGCCGCTCGAGCGACGCCGCGAGCTCCGCCCGGCGGGAGGCCAGCGCCTCGGCACGAACCGTGAGGCGCTCGTGCGCGGCGCGCAGGGCCGTGAGCCGTCCCCAGGACTCCGTGCGCTCGCGATCGCGGGCGGCGAGTCGCTCCTCGGCGGCGCTGCGGCGCGCGCTGATGGCCTTTAGTTCCGCCTCCACGGCGTCGCGTGATTCGCGCGCCTTCACCGCGTTCGTCTCGGCCACCTCGAGCGCCGCGAGGTGCGAATGGAGCTCGGAGGAGAGCAGCGACGCACGGAGCTCGTCGGCGTCGCGCTCGAGCCGGGCGTGAATGTCGGCCGCCTGCGCCTGGCGCTTCAGCGGGCGCAAGCGGCTGCGCGCTTCTCGTTCGACGTCGAGCGCGCGGTCAAGGTTCTCCTGCGTGCGCTCCAGCTTGAGCTGGGCTCGCCTGCGGCGCTTGCGGTGCTTGCCGAGGCCGGCCGCCTCCTCGACCAGCAGGCGACGATCGCGCGGCCTGGAGTGAACGATCTCCTCGACCCTCCCCTGGCTGATCACCGAGTGCATCTCCCGGCCGAGGCTGGCGTCGGACAGGGTTTCGACCACGTCGGTCAGGCGGCAGCGCGCGCCGTTCAGGCGATAGACGCCATCGCCCGAGCGATCGTGGCGGCGCAGCACGGAGATCTCGGAGAAGTCACCCCCGGAGCCGTCGTCGTTCGCGAGCACTACCTCGACCTCGGCGTAGCGGCTGGGGCCTCGCCCCTCGCCCCCGGCATAGACCATGTCCTGCATCGAGGCGCCGCGGACGGCGAGCGGGCTCTGCTCGCCCAGCGCCCACAGCACGGCGTCCGTGATGTTCGACTTCCCGCATCCGTTCGGGCCGACGATCACGCTCACGCCGGGCGAGAACACCAAGCGGGTGCGCTCGGGGAAGGACTTGAAGCCCTTGATCGTGATCGAGTTCAGATGCATGCGCGCGCGGCTACGGCTGTGCCTGGGATCGGAAGGTTCGCTTGACGATCGGACGGTGTTTCATAACTTGCGGCGGCTCCGCCGCCTTACCTGCTACTGCCGAGACACTTTGTGTCTCGGCCTTTCTTCCCGGCACTACGAGCGGCTTTCGCCGCCAAGGGGTCGGGTCCTACCCGGCGAGGTGCTCCAGGGCCTCCGCCGCCGCCTCCTGCTCGGCCGCCTTCTTGCTGCGGCCGGAGCCGCGCCCGATGACCTGGCCGTTCACGCGGGCGTCGACCTCGAAGCGACGGTCGTGAGGCGGTCCCGCCTCGCCGGTGACGTCGTAGCTTACGCGGGCGCCGTCTCGAGCGAGGCGCTCCTGGAGGGCCGACTTGTAGTCCAGGAGAGTCTCGGTCGCCAGCTCGATCTGCTCGGAGAACGCCTCCACGGTCGCCTCCGAGGTCACCGCGAAGCCATGGTGCAGATAACACGCGCCGATCGCCGCCTCGCACACCGAAGCGAGCGCACGCTCGGAGGCGAGTAGCGAGGCCACGTCGATCCCGCCGTCAAGCGCATCCTTCGACGCCTCCCGTAGCCGGTCCGGGAGCCCGAGCTCAATCGCCACGATCGCGCACGCCCGGCCGCTCACCGCCTGGCCATGCACCTTCGTGAGACGGCCGATGTCCGAGCGCGGGCTGGTGCGGAAGAGGTGCTCAGCGACAGCGAGGCCAAGAACGCTGTCGCCGAGGAACGCGAGCCGCCCGTAGGAGTCCGCGCGATGCTCGGTCCAGGACGAGTGTGTGAACGCGCGCTCGTGAAGGTCGGGCGGCAGCGTGTCGATCAACTCGGCCAGCCCCGCGGGACGGCGGCTCCGGCCCAACCTTCGGATTCCGCGGGCCACGAGAGCGGATCAGGCGGGCTGCCGCTCGAGGACGAACTCGACGGCGTCGGCGACGGTCTCGATCCGGGCGGCCTCCTCCTCGCTCACCTTCACCCCATAGGTGTCCTCGAGCTCCATCACGAGCTCATAGAGGTCGAGCGAGTCGGCGTCGAGATCATCGCGGAACCGCGTGTCCGGCTGGATGCGTGCGGCGTCCACCTCGAGCTCGGCCGACAAGTGCTCGCGCACCTTCGCCATCACCTGGTCGCGATCGAGGGTCATGTCGACTCAGAGCCTACTTGGCTCTCGGGCGTGGATCGCAGCCCCGATCGCGTCGCGCCGGAGCGCTCCAGCAGCGCCGCCGTTCGCTCCACCGCGCGTTGCTCCACCGACCTCGACGCGAGGCGGATCGCGTTCGCGATCCCATCGGGACCGGAGCTCCCGTGGGCCACGACGGTAACGCCGCGCAGGCCGAGGAGGATCGCTCCGCCGGTCGTGTCGGGATCCAGCTCGCGGTGAAGGCCACCGAGCGCCGGCCGCAGGAGCAGCCCACCGGCCGCGGCGATCGGGTTCGAACGAGCGGCGCCGGAGACGGCCGAGGCGACCGCCCTCGCGGTGCCCTCGATTGTCTTCAGCACCACGTTTCCGGTGAAACCGTCGGTGACGATCACGTCGGCGACGCCGGCGAGCAGGTCGCGGCCCTCGACGTTGCCGGAGAAGGCCAGGCCGTCCGCGGCGGCGAGGGTCGCATGGGCCTCGATCAGGGCCGGCGTGCCCTTCCCGGCCTCCACGCCGATCGAGAGGAGGGCGACCCTCGGGCTCCTAACGCCCAGGACCGCCTCCGAGAAGGCGGCGCCCATGTACGCGAACTGCACCAGGTCGCCCGGGCGCGCCTCGGAGTTCGCGCCCACGTCGAGCATCACGGTCGGCGGTCCCTCGCGGCCGGGGACCGCGAGCTGCAGGGCCAGGGCCGGGCGGCGGACGCCCTGGCTGCGCCGTAGCGCGAAGAGCGCGGCGGTCATGGTCGCGCCCGTCGGCCCGGCGCTCACCATGGCCTCCGAGGATCCACCGGCGACGTCCCCCGCCGCCATCACGACCGAGGCCTCGGGGCTCGAGCGGACCGACGCAACGGGCTCATCGTCGTTGGTGATCTCCCCCGCGGCCGGAACGACCTCGACCCCGTCGGTCCCGTCCAGTGCCGACAGCTCGGCTGGATCCCCGAACACGCGCAGCCGGATGCCGTCCGCCGCCGCGGCTCGCGCCCCGTCGATCAGCGTCCGGGTCCCGCGTTCGGCCCCCCGCCCATCGAGCGCGACGGTCGGACCTGCGCTCGAGCGCGGCGGGCCCGCCGCCGCGTCCAACTACTCCTCCGCGGTGGGGGCCTGGGCGGCGGGCTCTTCGGTCTCCTGGACGATCACCTCGCGCCCGGCGTAAGTGCCGCAAGTGGGGCAGACCCGGTGCGGCAGCCTGGGGCTGTGGCAGCGCGGGCACTCGTTCAACCGAGGAGTTGCGGCGCGATGCGTCGCGCGCCGCTTGTCGCGGCGGGTGCGCGAGGTTCGCTTCTTCGGCACGGCCATAGGAGCCGAGGATCGTAGCGACCGGTCGTCGCTACAGGGCGACGGCGTGGTTCGCGCGGATGAGCCCGTCCGGGTCCCAGCGCCGCTTGACCTCGGCCAGCCTCCGGCAGGTCTCGGCGGAGAGCACCGCGTCGACGTCGCAGGGGCGCTCGGCGAAGTTCAGGTAGCCGCCCTCCGCCGACCAGGGCGCCATCGCCTCGTGAAGCCGGTCGAGCGCACCGGGGATGGCCTGCCCCAGCTCGGGCGTCATCGGGACACCGATCGCCAGCATCACGAACGCGCCGTCGAGGGAGGGCAGGGCACCGCCCCCGTCCACGGGGCGCGCCAGCGCGCCGCCGAGCTGGGCGAGCTCGGTCAGAAGAAGCGGTGAGCCCGCATCCGGCCCGGCGACACCTACCAGGGCGTCAATTGCCTCGTCGGGCAGCTCCCGCAGCACCTGATGATGGCCGAGCACGGGAACCGGCGGCTCGGGATCCATGTTGATGCGGCCAAGCGCACCGGCCGGGATCTGGTCGAAGGTGTCCATGATCGGCTCACCCAGCTCCCGCAGCGGCGCGAGGTGCGCCTCGCCCTCCTCTCGCGAGCCGACGCAGGCGGCCGTGACCGTCCACAGCGGCCGGTCGCGAAGCGGCTCGGGCACGTCGGGCATCGGCGGGGGCCGCAGGAAGCGCCCGCGCGAGGTCACGTCCTCCGACAGGCCGGCCGTCCAGTCGCGATAGGCTCGCACCGCATCGATGCCGAGCTCGGCAGGGAAGATCAGCGCTCCGGCGTAGACCTCGGCGACGGGCAGCAACTCGACCTCCAGCGCCGTGACGATCGCGTAGCCCCCGCCCCCACCCCTCAGCGCCCAGAAGAGGTCCGGCTCGGTCTCGGCGTCGATCCGCCGCTGCTCGCCGTCGGCGGTGACCAGCTCGATCGCGCGCACGAGGTTGCATGCGAAGCCGTGCCGGCGGCCCAGCCAGCCGAGGCCCCCGCCGAGCGTGTATCCGATCGTTCCAACGTTCGGCGAGCTCCCGGGCTGCGAGCACCGCCCGTGCGCCTCCGCCGCGGCGCCGAGCTCCTCACCATGCACTCCCGCCTCGACCCGAGCGGTCGCCGCGGGATCGATCTCGATGCCCTTCATCCCATTCGTTCGGATAAGGATCGTGTCGTCGACGAGCGGCGCGAGGGGCGCCGCCCCGTGGCCGGTTCCCTGCGCGGTGACCTTCAACCCGCGTTCCGCGGCAAACCGAAGCACGGCGGAAACGTCGTTGGCGCTCTGCACGAACGCGACCGCGGCCGGATGCTGGTCGGCGGCCAGGTTCCAGCCCTGACGAGCCTCGTCCCAGTCCCCATCGGCCGCGGTGGCAACCCGGCCCGTGATCGAAAGTTCGCTCACGTCCGCGATCGGCGGACCCTAACAGCAGCCCTCGGAACGCGGCGGGCTAGGGAACGAGGATCAGGCGCGAGTGATCGTTCGGATCGACCTTGACAGAGATCTCGGCGCCGGGCTGAAGCCGGCCGAGCAGGATCGGCGAGATCGGCTCGCTGTGCGTGACCTCGCTGGTGAAGCCGTTCGCCTCAACGGTGAGATCCAGCTCGAGGACGTGCATGTGATTCACGAGGGTGCCGGTGTCGCGCATCTCACGAACGGTCGCCTTCCCGAGCACGCCGTTCGCGGCGATGTCCGCGGCCTGCTGCTGCCCTGCCGTGAACGCCTGCACCGCCTCGTTGGCCTGGCGCAGACCCTCGCGCATGGAGGGTCGCTCCATCTGCTTCGAGGCCTTGTGCAGGTCGCGCAGGTCCTTGAACATTCCCATGGCAGCGGCGGCATCCTAGCGCGCCGCGGCGACGCAGAGGTCGCTAGTCCAGCTTCAGCTCGCGGAGCTTCGACCAGCGTGGGTCCGGCTCGGCGGGATGATCGTGCGCACCGGGCTCAGCATCGTTGAGCGACTCACCGCACACGGGGCAGAGACCGGCGCAGTCGGGCCGGCAAAGGAGTTGCGCGGGGAGGGCCAGCGCCAGGGCATCGTGCGCCCACTGGCCGAGGCGCAGCTCGTCGCCATCCACGTATGGGCTCTCCAGCTCTCCGCCACCGCCGGGCTGATCGACCTCCCGAGCATCGACGTGCACGTCGATGGAGGCGTCCGCGAGGCAGCGCATGCATGGGCCGTCGAGCCTGGTATCGAAGCGCAGCCGAGATGCGTAGCCGGCCGCCATCCGTGAGATATCCACCGTGGCGGCATCGGCGTGGCTGGTCGCGTAGGTCTGCCCGCCATACGTGAGCTCACCCGGGTCGACGTCCACGTCGAGGCGTCGCCCCTCGCCCGAGCGCAGGGCAAGCCGTGCCAGGTCGATCGTGTTAGATGGGGCCATGGAGGAACTCCACGGTAGCGAGCGCGCCGATGCCCTCTGAGGGGGCGGGACAGTTCCACTTCGACCCCAGCACGTACCTGGAGATGATCCGGGGCGAGGTCCCCCGCTACGACGATCTGCAGGAGGCCACGGTTGCCGCGATCCCCTTCGAGCCGCGTCGCGTGCTGGAGCTTGGATTCGGCACCACCGAGACCACGCGCCGGATCTGGGAGCGCTTCCCGGACGCCCGGATCACCGGGCTCGACTCAAGCCCCGAGATGGTCTTCCGGGCCCGCGAGCTGGGCTGGGAGGAAATGCGCCTGGGTCGCATGGAGGACCCACTCCCCGACGGGCCCTGGGATCTCGTCATCTCCGTGCTCACGATCCACCACCTCGAGGCGGACGGGAAACGGGATCTCTTCCGGCGCGTCCGCGAGCAATCCCGAGCCCTGGTCTTCGGCGACGTGGTCGAGGTGCCACCCGAGCGGCGGGTGGCGCCGCTCACCGAGGGCTTCGACTTCCCCTCTCCCGCAACCCACCAGGCCGAATGGTGCGGGGGCGAAGTCGTGTGGGACGCCGACGACCTCGCGGTCATCCGCGCGGTCTACGACTGAGCGCCTAGGGAACCTCGACCGGGGCCTCTTCCTCGCGCCCGGCCAGGCGATCGCGGCCGCGCTGGACGGCCGCAAGGAACTTCTCCAGGTTGACCTCGAGGGTCGAGAGGATCTCGTCCGCGTAGTCCTCCGCGCCGAGGCGGATCTGCCGCTCGGTCTCGCGGGCGTCCTCGATGATCTCCTCAGCCGCCCGTTCAGCCTGCTTGTAGACCTCCTCGTCGGAGATCAGGCGGGACTGCTGGTCGCGGGCCTCCTTGACGACGCGCTCGGCCTCGCGCTTGGCCTCCGCGAGCATCTCCTGACGCTCCTTGACGATCCAGCGCGCCTGCTTGATCTCCTCGGGGATCGTGGCGCGCATCTGATCGAGGAGGTCGTAAATCTCCTCACGGTCGACCCGCACCTGGTCGGTTAGCGGCACCGGCCGTGCGTTATGGATCAGGTCGTCGAGTTTGTCAATGAGGACGAGAACGTCCATATCAGGCGGGGAAAGCTTAGGGGAGCGGCGATTTCACGGGCGCCGAGAAGCCCTTTCGGGTTCCCTTTGCAACGTCCTGCCCAACTCGTGGTCAGCCGCTACTTCCGCAGGCGCTCGGCCAGCGCCTCGGCGACGAGCGGGGGCACGAGGTTCGAGACGTCCCCGCCGAAGGTCGCCATCTCCTTCACGCCGGTGGAGCGGATGAAGCTGTACTCCGACGAGGCGAAGATGTAGACGGACTCGATCGTGTCGTCCAGCTTGCGGTTGAGCTGATTCATCTCGAACTCGTATTCGAAGTCCGAGATCGCCCGCAGTCCCTTGATGATTGCGATCGCCTCGTTCTCGCGCGCGAAGTCGACGAGCAGGTTCGAGAACACCTGCACCACGACGTTGTCGTGGCCGTTCGCCTCCAGAGCTTGCTCGAGCATCCTCTTGCGCTCCTTCGCCGTAAAAAGCGGCGCCTGCTTTCGCACCTGAACGTCCACGACCCCGATGATCACCTTGTCGAACAGACGGGCCGCGCGGCCGATCACGTCCAGGTGCCCGTTGGTCACCGGGTCGTAGCTGCCCGGGCAGACCGCGATGCGCTCAGGCATCAGCGGGATTCGCGTAGACGGCGATGGCGGTGTCACCGTAGGTCCGCTCGACGACCGCCGGCAGGCGAAGGCGCAGCGGCCCATGCGCGTCGCTCTCGGCAATCAGGCGCCCGCCCGCGGCGAGGCGGGCCGGGATGAGGCTCTCAAGCTGGCCCTCCAAGCGGTCGGCGAGTCTATACGGCGGGTCACAAAAGATCAGGTCATAGGTATTCGAGTCCCGCTGGAGGAACCGCACCGCGTCGGCGCCGACGACCTCCGCACTCGCGGCGAGGCCGAGGTCGGCGATGTTCCGCCGCGCCAGGTCCGGGCGCCTGTCCACCAGGGTGGCCTGCTCGGCGCCACGTGACAGTGCCTCGATCGCAAGGGCGCCAGTACCCGCGTAGAGGTCCAGGATCCGGGCGCCCGAGACATCCCCGAGGATCGAGAAGATCGCCTCGCGAACGCGATCGGCCGTGGGCCTCACGTCGGCGTTCTTGGCCGGGGAGGCGAGGCGCCTGCCCTTGAGCTCCCCGGCGACGACTCTCACCCCGTCGGCTCCTCCGCTTCGTGTCCGGGGCGGTCCCGGGCCGTCCGTGGAGTCATGCGGCCATCGCCTCCGCCCGCTCGTCGCCGAAGCGCACTCGCACCGCGTCCATCAGCGGGCCCAGCTCGGGCGCCTCGAGCGACCCATGCCGCTCGATCAACGCGAGCACCTCCCGACGGGCCGAGGCGAGAAGCTCGAAGTCATCCGGGAGCTCGGCCGCCCTGAAGCGCGGGAGCCCGTGCTGGCGCGTGCCGAGTAGCTCCCCCTCGCCGCGCAGCGCGAGGTCGGTCTCGGCGAGCTTGAAGCCGTCGGAGGTGGACGAGATCGCCCCCATCCGCCGCACCGCGAGCTCCGATGCCGCCTCGGCGAAGAGGATGCACTGCGAGGCGTGCTCGCCCCGCCCCACTCTGCCGCGGAGCTGATGAAGCTGGGAGAGCCCGAAGCGCTCGGCCCCCTCGACCAGCATCACCGTCGCGTTCGGCACGTCGATGCCCACCTCGATGACGCTGGTCGCCACGAGCACGTCGGCCCTGCCGGAAGCAAACGCTTCCATCGCGGCGGCCTTTGAGCGGGCGGGCATCTGCCCGTGGATCAGGGCGACCTCGAACTCGCGGAACTCGCCCGCGCGCAGGCGCTCGGCTTCGTCGCTCGCCGCCTTCGCCTCGAGCTTCTCCGAACCCTCGACGAGCGGGCACACGACGTAAGCCTGCCTTCCCTCCCGAAGCCGCTCGCGGATGAACTCGTAGGCGCCGGCCCGCTTCTCCTCACCGACCGCCCAGGTCTGGATCGGCTGCCGGCCGGCGGGAAGCTCACGCAGGGTGGTCGAATCCAGGTCGCCGTAGGCCGTGAGGGAGAGCGTGCGCGGGATGGGCGTCGCCGTCATGTGCAGGACATGGGGCGCGAGCTCGCCGGGGCCCTTGGCGTCGAGCGCGGCCCGCTGGCGCACGCCGAAGCGGTGCTGCTCGTCGACCACCGCGACGGCCAGGCGGGCGAACGCCACGTCGGGCTCGATCAGGGCGTGGGTCCCGATCACCAGTGCGAGCTCCCCGGACGCCAGCCGGTCCAGCGCCTCCCGCCGCCGGGCGGTTGGGGTCGCCCCGGTAAGGAGCGTGAACGGCACGGGCTCGTCGCCGAGCAGCATCGCCACCGTCGCGGCGTGCTGCTCGGCAAGCGTCTCGGTGGGCGCCATGAGCGCCGCCTGCGCCCCGGCCTCGACCGCGCGTAGCATGGCCCAGACCGCGAGCACGGTCTTGCCACTACCGACTTCCCCCATCAACAGGCGGTTCATCGGGCGCTCGGCCTTCACGTCCGCGTCGAGGTCGTCAAGCGCCGTTCGCTGGTCGGATGTCAGCTCGAACGGCAGGGACTCCAGCCATCGCGCTGTGAGCTCCCCCGGCTCGCCCAGGGGGATCCCGGCGCGCTCGGTGCGCCGCCGGCGACGACGCGTGGCGAGCGCCGCCTGGTGGAGGAAGAGCTCCTCGAACGCCAGCCGCCGCCGCGCGAGCTCGGCCTCCTCGCGCTCGGCGGGGAAGTGTGCCGCCCGCAGCGCATCGCCGATGCTCGGCAGCTTCAGCCTCGCGCGCTGCTCAGCCGGCAGCGGCTCGAGCGCCAATGTGGCGACGCTCATGGCCTGGTGCGCCCAATCGCGAAGGACGGTGGGCTTCAGCCGCTCGCTCGCGGGATGTACCGGCACGATGCCGGTGGTGTGCAGGCCTCCCTCGGCCCCATCGTCCGAGACGATCTCGTGCGCCTCGACTCGGAAGCTGGATCGGTCGAGCTTGCCGTGCAGCAGCACCTTGGCTCCGGGCCGCAGCTTCTCGGCGACCCAGGCCTGGTTGAACCACACCGCCTTCATCGGGCCAGAGGAATCGGCGACCTCGGCCTCCACGATGGCCCGCAGGCCCCGCCGGCGGATCGGCCGCACGCGGGCGGACCGCACCTCGGCCAGCACCGTAGTGGACTCCCCGATGCGCAGGTCGGCGATCTCGGCCATCGCGGTGCGGTCGCGGTAGCCGTGCGGCAGGTGCCACAACAGGTCCCCGACCGAGTTGATCCCCAGCTCGGCCGCCGCCTCGGTCCGCTTTGGGCCGGCGCCGCGAAGCGCCGACACAGGTCCGTCCAGCAGGCTCGGACGAGGTCCAGAGCGAAGTGGGATCTGGCGAAGTGAAGTGGGATCGAGAGGCTCGCCGGAGCCGAGCGCACGCACCCAATCACCTGTGGCGGCTTCGCCGCCTGACACGCTGCTTTCGGGGCTATGGCCCCTCACTGACACACCTGCCAGCGTACGGTCCGCCTACGATGCTGCCGCGGGGACCCCTCGCGATGCCGGCTGGCGGTGGCGGCGGAACATCTCCTTCACCCAACGGTAGCCGCGGCGCTCGGCCAGCTCGGCGCGGAGCTCCTCCCAGGCCGCCGGCGGGTCCGCGATCACCTGCGGACCCTCGGGCGGTCCGACCAGCGGATAGAAGAGGGACGCCGCGGTCAGATCGGCGACCGAGAAGTGGTCGCCCACCAGGTACTCGCCGTCGCCGAGCTCCGCCTCTAGGCGGCCGAGCGCGCCGAGGAGCTTGTCGCGGGCAACAACCGCCCGGTCGTCGTCCGTCACCTGAAATCGCACGCTGAGGAACCCCGCGCCCGCGCGCCGTGCGAGAGCAGGGAACCTCTGCAGCGGCCCGGGCATCGACTGGACGGCGACGGCCTCGGCTCGGGGGTGGTCCTTCATGAGCTCATGCCACGCGAGCAACCTGATGTGCGGGCCGAGCTCCTCGTCGAAGAAGTCCTCGAGCGCCGACGCCCGCTCACGGTCGGCCGGGTCAGCCGGGTAAAGCGGCGGCTCGGGAAAGCGCTCCTCGAGGGCGGCGATGATCGCCGTCGAGTCGCCGATGGCGCGCCCGTCGAGCCGCAGGACCGGAAAGGTCATCTCGCGACCCCGCGTGAGCGCGAGCGCCGCCGCCATGTGGATGGGCGGCGGAGGCGCCTTGCGCTCATGCTGGACGCCCTTGTACGCGAGCGCCCAGCGAACCTTCTCGTTGTAGTGCGAAATGGGGATGTGCCAAAGAACCACTCGGCTCATCATTGCGCGGCGATCAACCACCAGTAGGTCGGCTGTCCCCCGCGCTGGATCTCGACCTCGGCGCCGTTCGCCAGCGCGATCCCAGCGTCCGCGGCGGGCAGGGGCGCATCCGCCCCCTCGAACACGGTGACGATCTCAGCATCGGTCCCGATCGAATCCAGGACCGACGTGAGCGTCGAGGCCGGGTCCCCCCACGCGACCAGCTCGCCGCCCACGAAGCCCACCGCGTCTCCGCGCGTGTAGCGGCCGTCGGCATCATCGCGATCGGCCTCAGCGACGAGGCCCGTGGCGATCGCAGCGAGCTCGGCGTCCAGCCGGTTCGCGTTCTCGCTCGCCGGCACCGCGGGGTCGAACGCACCCACCAGCGCGGCAAGCCCCGCCTGCTGCGCTTTCGACTCGACCACGTGAGCGGGCCGCTGGGCAAGACGCGCGGCCTCCTTCGCGGCCATGATCACGTTCGGGGAGTTCGGGAGGACGATCACCTCCTCGCCGGGCGCCGCGTCGATTCCGGCGAGAATCTCCTTGATCGACGGATTGAGGGTCGACCCGCCGTCCACGACGCTCGCGCCCACGGCGCCGAAGAGCTCCGCGATCCCATCGCCCGAAGCAACGGCTACCACCCCGGTTCGCGCGTCGTTTGCCGTGACGGCGGGGGCCGCCTCCCGCGAGTGCCTGGCCGCGATCTGCTTGTGCATGTCCGCCGCCTCGAACTGATCGACGTCGCCGTACTCCTCGCAAATCGCCCGCACCCGCTCGCGATCGTCGGTGTGGACGTGGACCTTCAGCATGGTCGAGTCGCCCACCACGGCGATCGAGTCGCCGAGCTCCTCCAGCAGCGGAACGATGGACGAGGGGTCGAGCTCCGTGCCGGTAACGATGCAGCTGGTGCAGAACTGGTAGCGCGAGTCCGCGTGGAAGCCCGCGGTCAGATCGGCCCCCGCCTGGCGAGGCACCGGCGAGTCCCCGGCCTCCGCCCCGCTCAGGCCCACCACGAGGCCGGCGAGAATCACGATGAGCCCGTAGGCGCCGGCGTCGACCACGCCCGCTTCAGCGAGAACGTCGAGCTGCTGCGGCGTTCGCTCGAGCGCCGCGAGCCCGGCTGTGATCGCCACGGTCATGAGCTCGGCGAGCATCGCGTCCTGATCCGACTCGCTGACGTCCTCGGGCAGCTCGGTCCGCTCCATTTCCCCCACCCGCTCGGCGACGGCCGCGTAGATCTCGCGGATCACCGTGAGCATGGTTCCCTCCTGCGGATCGCCCACCGACGACCATGCGGCCTCCGAGGCCGCGCCGAGGGCGTCCCGCACGAGTGCGGGGCCGATCAAATCGCCGCGCCGGGTCGTGAGCGTCTCCGCCGCACCCCGCACGATCTGGCTGAGGATCACGCCGGAGTTCCCGCGCGCCCCCATCAGCGCGGCGTGCGCCACCGTGGTCACGACGAGGTTTCGGTCGACGACGGCGAGGGAGCTGGTGCGCAGGTTCTCGAGCGCTTCCAGCACCGCCTTGATCGTGCCGGCCATGTTGTCTCCCGTGTCCCCGTCGGCGACCGGGAACACGTTCAGGTCGTTGATCTCCTCGCGGCGCTCCTCGAGGTGCGCGTGGGCGACGGCCACGACCCGGTGGAAGCGCTCGACGGATGGATCACCCATTGCCGGGCGGATTATCGCGATCGAGCGGGCGCTAAGGGCGCTAGGCGTGCTTGGTGACCTTGTTGGCCTTCAGGCAGCGGGTGCAGACGTAGACGCGTCGCGGGCGCCCGGCATCTTCGATCCGGACCTTCTGCAGGTTCGGCTCGAAGCGCCGGCGCGTGGCCACCATCGAGTGGCTGCGCGAGTTGCCGAAAGCTGGGCGCTTTCCGCAGCTGAAGCAGACCTTGGCCATAACGAGCGAGGATGGTAGCGAGCGCGGGCTCGCGGGCCGGTGGACTATTCTCGTCGTGTGGGGAAAGGCAGGAGCCTCCAGCTCGTAGCGAGCCTCGTCGCGACGCTGGCCCTCGCGGCCGCCTCTGCCCAGGCAGCCTGGGCGTTCACCGTCAACACCACCGGCGACAGCCCGGATCTCGCCGACGACGGCAGGTGCGACGCGAACGCGGCGGTGGGAAGGCAGTGCACCCTTCGCGCGGCGATCGGCCAGGCGAACGCCGATCCCGGCTCCAGCAAGATCAGCTTCAATCTGCCAGGCCACGGCGTCAAGACGATCTCCCCTGGCTCCTCGCTGCCCGATATCACCGAGCCGGTCGAAATCAACGGCTACACCCAGCGCGGCGCCTCCCCCAACACCAAGAGGCAGGGGGACAACGCCCAGCTCAGGGTCGTTCTTGACGGTTCCAGCTCCGGTACCGGCGTTGGCCTTCGCCTGCTCGCCGACGACTCGCTGGTCCGCGGCCTCGTGGTCGACAACTTCTTCAGCGGCGTCGTGATTCTGGGGACGGCGCACAACCGGATCGTCGGCAACTTCATCGGTGCCGGCCCCTCGGGGAAGGAGTTCGCCGGCAGCTCGAACGCAATGGTGTTGACCGAGGGCGCCGTTGGCAACGTCATCGGCGGAAGAAAGCCGACGGCGCGAAACATCATCTCGGGCAATCAGTTCGCGGTGCTGCTCCAGGACCTTCCGGGGGACGCTGTGACCGAGCGCAACAAGGTGATGGGCAACTACATCGGAACCGACAGGACGGGCGTCGGCGAGGTCGGAAACGGCCAGTGGGGGGTCATCGTCGACGGAATCGACAACACGATCGGCGGCACCAAGGCGGGGGCGGGGAATGTCATCGCGTTCAACGGGGACTTCGGCTCGAACGACGGGGTGGCTGTCTCCAATGACGCCAGCAACGTCGGCAACCGCATTCTCGGCAACTCGATCTTCGCCAACATCAATCTCGGCATCGACCTCGGTCTCAGCGGCGTCACGCCAAACGACCCCAAGGACCCCGACAGCGGCCCCAACGCCCTCCAGAACTTCCCGGTCATCGCCAGCGCGAAGACCTCGCCCGGTGGCACCAAGGTCAAGGGGCTCCTCAACAGCACGCCGGGTGCGCCCTTCCGGCTCCAATTCTTCGCCAATCCAAACGCCAGCCCGGACGAGGGGAAGACGCTAATCGGTCAGACGCACGTGATGACGGACGCGACGACCGGCGACGCCCCGTTCACCTTCAACCCCGCGAAGCCGGTCCACGCCGGTCACTGGGTCACCGCCACGGCGACCGGCGAGGGCGGCACCTCCGAGTTCTCGGCGGCCGTAGAAGTCGAGCGCTAACCCAGCTCCCCCAGGAGCTCGGCCGAGCGGAGCACCGCCTCGGCCGCTTGGCGGCCCTGGTCGCGCCGCTCGCCGCCAGCCCGGGACTCGGCCTGCTCGCGCGTCTCCGCGGTGATGACGCCGAACGCGCAGGGCACGCCGGTGCGGAGCTGAACGTCCTGGATGCCGCGAGCGGCCTCGGCGCAGACGTGGTCGTAGTGGCTTGTCTCACCGCGGATGACGACACCGAGGCACGCCACGCCGGCGAAGCGCCCCGTATCCGCGCACGCCTTGGCGGCGAAGGGCAACTCAAAGGCACCGGGGACCTCGAAGGTATGGAGGGAGGCCGGGCTCACGCCGCCGTCGGCGAACCCCTCCGTGGCACCGTTCACGAGCCGTTTGGCGAGGTCCTCGTAGAACGTGGCTACGCAGATCGCGTACTCGTCACTCATCCGCGGGATTGTCCGCCTCGTCCGCGGCCAGCGCCTCCTTCTCGATGTCGCGGCGATGCTCCTCGTGGAGCAGCTCCTCGTCGAGCGCCAGGCCCTGGTGATGGAGTGTGTGGCCGAGCTTGTCGCGCTTCGCGTTCAGGTAAGCCTCGTTGTGCGGGTTGGGCACCGAGTGGATCGGCAGCTGCTCGGTGACGGACAGGCCGTAGCCCTCGATCCCGTGGATCTTCTTCGGGTTGTTGGTGAGGATGCGGATGCTGGAGAGCCCGAGGTCGACGAGGATCTGAGCGCCGACCCCGTAGTCCCGCAGGTCGGCGGGCAGCCCGAGCTTCAGGTTCGCGTCCACCGTGTCGAGGCCGTCCTCCTGGAGCCGGTAGGCCCGAAGCTTGTTCAGCAGGCCGATCCCGCGACCCTCCTGGGAGAGGTAGAGCAGCACGCCCTGGCCCTCCTGCTCGATCATCGCGAGCGCGGCGGCAAGCTGCTCGCCGCAGTCGCAGCGAAGCGAGTGAAAGACGTCACCGGTCAGGCATTCCGAGTGCACCCGGACGAGCACGTCCTGGGCGCCCGAGACCTCGCCCTTGACCATCGCGACGTGGTGCTTCTCATCGACGAGCGAGCGATACCCGACCGCGGCGAACTCGCCGTAGGCGGTCGGCAGCTTCGTCGAGACGACCCGCTCCACGAGCTTCTCGGTGCGGCGGCGGTAGGCGATCAGATCGGCGACGGTGATCATCTTCAGGTCGTGGCGCTCGCAGTAGGGAATGAGGTCGGGGACACGGGCCATCGTCCCGTCCTCGTTCATCACCTCGCAGATCACTCCGGCCGGGATCACGCCCGCGAGGCGCGCCAGGTCGACGGCCGCCTCCGTCTGGCCCGCGCGCTCGAGGACGCCGCCCTCCTTCGCCTTCAGGGGGAAGACGTGGCCGGGCTGAACGAGGTCGGCGGGCTCGGAGCTCGGATCGATCGCCACCTGCACGGTTCGCGCGCGGTCGGCGGCGCTGATCCCGGTGGTCACGCCCTCCCGAGCCTCGACCGAGATCGTGAAGGCCGTCTGAAAAGGGGACTCGTTCTTGGCCGCCATGAGGTCGAGGCCGAGCTCGTCGCAGCGGTCCGGGGTGAGCGCGAGACAGATCAGGCCGCGGGCCTCCTTGGCCATGAAGTTGATCGCCTCGGGTGTGGCGAACTGCGCCGCCATAGTGAGGTCGCCCTCGTTCTCACGGTTCTCGTCATCGCAGACGACGACCATCCGCCCGCGGCGAATGTCGTCGATGGCCTCCTCCACGGAGGCAAAGGCCCCCGAACGACTACCCACCGCCTCCTCCGCTTCGCTTCCGGGGGCGGTGGGGTTCGAGTCAGTTCGCGCGTTTTCCATCATCATTCCGTTCGAAAGCCTAGAAGCCGCTCCACGTAGCGAGCAATCTGATCCACCTCGACGTTCACCCGCCCGCCCGGTTCGAGCGAGCCGAGCGTCGTGCGCTCGAGCGTCTCGGGGATCAGCGCGACCTCGACCTCGCCGCCGTCAAGGCCGGCTACGGTCAGGCTCACCCCGTCGATCGCGATCGAGCCGTGCTCGACCACGTAGCGGGCGAGCTCCTCGGCAAGCCGCACGCGAACCCGGCGCGCCATCCCGTCGGGCTGGACGTCCGCGACCTCGGCGACGCCATCCACGTGCCCCTGGACGAGGTGGCCGCCCAGGGACTCACCCGCGCGAAGCGCCGGCTCCAGGTTGACAGGGTCGCCCTTCTCGAGCACACCCAATGTCGTCAGCGAGAGCGTCTGGTTCATTACGTCCGCCGCAAACGCGCCGTCGCCGAGCTCGGCGACCGTCAGGCACGCGCCCGCCACCGATACGGAGGCACCGGGCTCGAGCCCGCGGGCGAGCGCCGCCCGAACGCGCAGACGTGCGCCATCGTCGGAGCGCTCAATCCCCTCGACCTCCCCAAGCTCGCGGACGATCCCGGTGAACATCAGGCCATCACCATTCCCGCAACCGGGCTCGAATCAACAGGTCGTCGCCCACGCGCTCCGACTCGAGCGCCAGCGGGCGAGTGGCGTCGGCGACCTCGCCGGCGCCGGGGCCGTCGAAAAGCGGGCGCCCGCCGCCGCCCAGGAGCACCGGCGCGACGAACAGTCGCAGCTCGTCGATCTCTCCCGCGGCGAGGAAGGCGCCGGCGAGGGTCGCGCCGCCCTCGAGGATGAGCGAGGTCGCATCGCGGCGGCCCAGCTCGTCAAGCGCGGCGGCGAGTGCGCCGGCACGGTCGGCGGGGGCGGCGAGCACATCCGCCCCGGCTTCCCGCAGCACGTCGATCCGCTCGGTCGGCGCGTCGGGTCCGCAGATCACGAGCAGAGGCGCCTCGTCGAGGGAGTTGATCAGCTTCGAGTCCAGCGGCAGCCGGGCGCTCGAGTCGAAGATGACGCGAAGCGGCTGGCGCGCGACGTCGGCCTCGCGCGCGGTCAGCAGCGGATGGTCGGCGAGGGCAGTGCCGATGCCGATTGCAACCGCGTCGGCCTCCGCGCGCCACTCGTGCACGAGACGGCGGCTCTCGGCGCCGGAGATCCAGCGGGAGTCGCCGGAGGCGGCCGCGGTGCGGCCATCCATACTCATGGCCGCCTTGTGGATCACGAGGGGCCGCCCAGTCCGCGCGTGCTTGCGGAACGCCTGGACGAGGAGCCGCGCGGCGCTGGCCTCCCGTCCCTCTGCGAAGGCGACCTCGATGCCGTCGTCGCGCAGGATCCCGGGGCCGCGGCCGCTGGCCTTCGCGGAGGGGTCGTCGCAGCCGATCACTACGCGGGCGATGCCGGCGGCCACGATCGCCTCGGTGCATGGCGGCTGGCGGCCGTGGTGGGCGCAGGGCTCGAGCGTGACGAACAACGTCGCGCCGCTTACATCGTTTTCTCGCGCCTCGGCGTCGGAGAGCGCCGCCACCTCGGCATGCGTGCCTCCAAGCTCGGCGTGGAAGCCCTCGCCGAGCACCTCGCCGTCGCGGACGATCACCGCGCCGACGAGCGGGTTGGGGCTCACCCGGCCGCGCCCGCCCTCGGCAAGCTCGATCGCGCGCCGCATGTGAGCGGGATCGAGGCCGGTCGCAGGGTCCGAGCGTGATGGCACCGCTCAACTCCTTTCGCGTGGCGTCTCGGTGCCTGATTGACTAGTCAGTCAATCGCCTGTGGCGATTGTAGCTCGCCCCAGTCGCCGAACGTCCCGGAGTGGGCGCTATGGCGCCCACTGAGGGACGTTCGGCGCATCACGTCGCGCCCGCGGCCTGCGCGATCGCGGTGTAGGCAGCGGCGGGGTCTGGCTGGGAGAAGATCGCCGAGCCGGCGACGTAGAGGGCGGCGCCCGCGTCCGCGACGCTAGCCACCGTCTCCGCGTCAATGCCGCCGTCGACCTCGATGGGGAGCTCAGGCAGCAGGGCCCGCAGGCGCTCCACCTTGCCCGGGGAGGTCGGGATGAAGGACTGTCCCCCCCACCCCGGGTTCACGGTCATGCAGAGCAAATGGTCGGCGCTTGACCCCAGCTCAGCGACGGCGTCGACGGAGGTGCCGGGGTTCAGCGCCGCGCCGGCGAGGCAGCCGAGGTCGCGGATGGCCGCGAGCGTGCGGTGGGCATGCTGGTCCGCCTCGATGTGAATCGTGATGCAGTCGGCGCCGGCCTTCGCGAACTCGGTGATGTGATCGGCGGGCTGGGCGATCATCAGGTGGACGTCGACGGCCCCGCCCGCGTCGTGGACCTGGTCGGCGATCGATGACGCAACGAGCGGGCCGATGGTGATCGGTGGGACGAAGCGGCCGTCCATCACGTCTACGTGGATCAGGCGGGCGCCGGCGTCCATGACCTCGGCGACCTGCTCGCCGAGGCGGGAGAAGTCCGCCGAGAGGATCGAGGGCGCAACGCGCCTCCCCGTGAACGCTTCGTGGCTCATACCGGCTTCAGCATCGAGTGGCCGCAGTGCTGGCAGAGGAGGT
>Ga0126312_10000185_pt1 | contig 31433 bp, 32 predicted proteins | sample Plot104A_FD_92537 | JGI IMG/M metagenome (GOLD analysis project Ga0126312, IMG submission 92537) | Serpentine soil microbial communities from UC McLaughlin Reserve, CA, USA - Plot104A | ecosystem: Environmental > Terrestrial > Soil > Grasslands | place: USA: UC McLaughlin Reserve, Lake County... | reverse complement strand
GTGACCGTCCGTATGTCAACGAACGTGTCGCGTGTGAGCCGCAGTCGCACCTGTTCGCCTTGCAGCGCCTCCCGCTCGCCGAGCAGGCGACGCAATTGGGCAAGATTCCAGCGCAAGGCCCCGAGCGGATCGTCCGCTTCGCTGAACAACAGCCGTGCGAGCTGCTCCCGGCTGGTGGGGCGATCCGAGCACACAAGATAGGTGAGCAGGGCCCACACCTTGCGGCCCTTGGGGGGTTCGACAGGTCTGCCGTCGCGGAGTACGGCAGGTTTCCCGAGCAAGTGGATCGCCAGGCCCACGTTGGAGAGCGTACATTCGGCCAGACCCCTCGAGCCTCCACGGCGGGCGCCGCGCACGGCGACGCCCTGCATGTCAGGTCGAGTTGAGTCCAGTTGGTTCACAACAAGTCCGCCCGATGCAGGGCCGAAATCTTGACCAAACGCGGTCCAGGCGGGCCCCGGGCCGACTGGGGGCCAGATCAAGCCGTCAGGGTGGGGCCGGCTGGAGTTGACATGGCCAGCATGCCGATACGGCAGCCAAGCAAGTCGTTGCCTCGGTGGCCAAAGGTGAAGAGGTAGACCTCATTGCACTTGGCCGAGAGGTGCAACTCGGTGCCGGTGGTCAAGCCGCTTTTGAGACCGGCCAGCGCATTCATCCTCTGGCGCCAGCATGCGAGTGAGTATCGCGGCAAGTGCCCGACTGCCGAGTGAGTGAGTTGAGTCAATGTCGAGGTGCAACTTGGTGTTTTCGAGCGGGCAAATGATCTTGAGCGACGTGCTTGACGGTGATCGGGTGGGGGGTGCAACCCCTAAGCCCCGGTTCTCCGGGCAAGCCCCGGCTTGCCGACTTTACTCACGCCGATTTCCTCAGGGACCCGGAGTTACGCATTCCGTTGCGCCTATCGGTCTCCGACGCACCGATACTGCGTCAATTGCCTTAGACGGTCACTTCGTTGCGCGAAATCCACACGGCCTTTCCACCAAACCTCGCGCCGAGACCACCACATAGGGAGAGACCATGATCAAAAACAGAGGCCCACTCAGCGGGTTTACGGCCCGGTGCATATCAGAACAGAGCCCGCCTTTTCCGCACAAGAGGACCTCGAGCGGCAGGCGATCCTGGCGACGAACGTTGCGAAGCGATTTCTCCTCAGCGGCAGCCGGCCCTTACCTGCCCAGTCGACAAAGTTATCAGCCGAAGACGGTCGGACCGGCTTTCCTCGGCGTGATCCGGACCAAGCACCGGCGCTGTTTGACCATGGCGGCGCGATAGTCGTCCCAGTCCGGATGCTCCCCGGAGATGGAGCGGTAGTACTCGACAGCGGTTCCGTCGCCTCGGGCAGGCTGACGACCTCGACGTCGCCACTGAGCTGCGCCCAGCCGCCGAAGAACCTGTCATTGAGCACACACAACCAGGCTCGGGAGTCGCGGCGGAGGTTCAAGGTCTTCATCGCGGATTCGCGGGTACTGACGACCAGACGATCCCGCGAGTCGACGCCGACGAGTACCGGGTGACAACTGAGGCGTGCCGTCACGTTTCATGGTTGCAAGAACGGCCTGTGGGTTCTTACGGGCGAACGCGAGTGCTTCTGCGGCATCCATATCAGCGGCAAGTCAATCAGAATCGTCGCCGATGCCGTTACCGCGACGTATCGAACACTTGTTCGATACCCTAGAGGCATGCCCACACCTGACAAACTTCTTTGCGTCGCCCTGGTGTTCGCTGGTGTTCACTGCCGTACGGATTCCTTTACGGGTAAGGATTCCCGGACACCGGCGTACGGCAGCGGACTCGTCGCCGGTAACTCACAAGCAAGTGCTCCGCACTGCGGGGACCGGATGGGATGACACTCACGCAGAGGAGCACATCCTCTCGATTTGCCTCGCGTTGCGTAGATCGCCTGGGAGGTCGACCGTTCGCTATTAGCCAATCTGGCGCTGCACGACATCCCGGACCTCCCCACAGACGAGTGGAGCGGGCATCTCGACGGCCGCAAGCCTTTGGAGTTTCCGAGGCCTTCGCTTGACGGGTACGACCGATCGACCCGCCGACCTGCCCCCGATGACGATCCCAGATCGGCGGGCAGGGCAGTCTAGGATTGACCAGCCGTCGATGAGTCGGCCCCTCCAACGCGGGCTCGCGCGCGAGCACCGCTGCGACTCAACGTTCGATGGGCTCGTCCCAAAACCATCGAAGTCAAGTGTGTTCGGAAACTTTCAGGGGGACGTGGTCTGACCTGCGCAAACACCAACGTACCCCCGACGTACCTCCTCGGTGGCGTCCCGTGGGGGGTACGAATCCGGTGATCTCTCCTTCTCAGGATTCGCCACATGAGATCAACTGCTGGTCTCGACGGAGAACGAACGACCACTGCCGGAATGTGAGAGAGCCGGCCGGACGCTGAGGAGAACCGACATGAGCATCACCCAACAGGCCGAATCGCCCGATACCCCGCACGCCAACGACGAGCTGCTCACCATGAAGGAGGTCGCCAAAGTGGTCCGCGTCCCCGTGGCCACGTTGCGCTACTGGCGCCACCTCGGGTCCGGCCCACGCAGCTTCCGTGTCGGTCGAAGCGTCCGCTATTGGCGCACCGAAGTCCTGCACTGGCTCGACCAGCAGAGCAACGATCCTCAGGCATCCCGCTGAGGCTCACCTCTGCGTCCAGATGAAAGGCAGGATGGAGCATGGCCAGCATCGAGAAACGACCCCGACAGGATGGGCGGGCGTCATGGCGTGCGCACTACCGGACACCATCGGGCGAGCAGCGCAACAAGACCTTCAACCGCAAAGCCGAAGCCGAGCGGTTCCTCGCGAGCGTCGAGTCCTCCAAGAACACCGGGTCCTTCGTCGACTCGGTGCTCGCGCGGATCACGGTGGGGGACTGGGCCATACACTGGCTCGACAACCAGACCCATCTCAAGCCGTCAACCCACGAGCGGTATGCGGGGATCATCCGCGAGCACATCCGACCCAAGTGGGACCGGGTGAAGCTCGCCAACGTCTCCCATGCCGACGTGCAGAAGTGGGTAACAGCGCTGTCGAAGGCCCGCTCACCCGCGACCGTCCGCAAGGTCCACCGTGTGCTCTCCCTGATCCTCAACATGGCCGTCAAAGACGGACGCTTGGCCCGCAACGTCGCGACCGGCGTCAATCTCCCGCGCCGGTCCAAGGAGGAGCAGCGCTTCTTGACCCACGCCCAGGTCGAGGCCCTCGCTGAGGCATGCGCCCGCCCAATTGACGTGAGCAAGCATCGCCGGCTCGATGAACGCGAGAACCAGACCTACCGGCTGGTCGTCCTGTTCCTCGCTTACACCGGCGTCCGATTCGGCGAGCTGGCCGCACTCAGAGTGAGCCGCCTCGACCTCACCCGCCGACGCGCGATGATCGCCGAGTCCGTCACCGTAGTGCAGGGCCAGGGGCTTGTCTGGGGCACGCCCAAGTCCCACGAGCGCAGGCAGGTGCCGATCCCACGGTTCCTCGTCACCGAGCTGCGAGAACACATCGCCGGCAAGGAGCCTGACGAGCTCGTGTTCAGCGGAGTAAGGGGAGGCGGGCCACTGCGGGCGCCGATCTTCCGCGCCGGCTTCCACGTGGCGGCCACGGCGATCGGCATCCCCGAGCTGCACCCGCACGAGCTGCGACACACCGCAGCCAGCCTCGCCATCGCCAGCGGCGCGGACGTCAAAGTCGTGCAGCAGATGCTCGGCCATTCGAGCGCTGCGATGACGATGGACGTCTACGGACACCTGTTCAGCGACCGCCTCGACGAAGTCGCCGACGCGCTGGACAACGCCCGATCCGAGGCCGCCAGATCTGCCGCTGCTGTTGCCAACGCTCAAAATCCTGTTGCCAAAGTGTTGCCAAATGCCGATGTGGTCGACTTGGCCGCCTACAAGGCGAAAGGTAAAACCGCAGGTCAGACGCCAAATTCGGATGGCGCCCCCGGCGAGATTCGAACTCGCGCTCCCGCCTCCGGAGGGCGGTGCTCTATCCCCTGAGCTACGGGGGCCGATCAAGTGGACGTCCGGCCAGACCCAGGTAAGTGGCCGAAAGGCAATGTACCAGCGTCACCGCTAGCTCCAACTCAGCTCTTACGTCTGCGAAGTCGTCCTCGTTCTATTCTCGACCCGTGCCGGGCGGTTGGTTGAGCGCGCGCGTCGCGCTAGCGGCCGTGCTGATAATGCTGTTCACGATCACCGGCTGCGTACAGCATGCCGCACCTGATCCGGCGGAGCAGCGGAGCACGCCACCGCCGTGGAATGCGCCGAGAGACGCCGTGTCGTACATCCAGGCAGCCGGATTGGAAGCAGAACCAGCCACCAACAATCAGAACTCCAGGGTCGTGAATCTCCGCATAACGGTCGATGATGCTCCGGTGGAGGTGCCGGCGTACGTCGGAATTGACCGAGTTCGGGCGTTGCAGGCTCCGGTACATACGCACGACGCGTCTGGACAGGTATGGCTGGAGGGGCGCGGAACCAGCGATATCACCCTTGGCCAGTTCTTCACGCTCTGGGGCGTCCGCTTTGACGATCATTGCCTCGGCTCAGCCTGCGGAGCGTTGGAGATCAAAGTCGATGGTGCTGTCGCCTCGGCTCCGGGTACGGTCCGGCTAGCCAAGACCCATACGATAGAGATCGCCGCGACCTCCTAGCATCAGCCCGGCAAATTGCATGTCCGCGAGGTGGTAAGGCCGCGGGCATCAGAGCTTGTCTGGCACAGTTTCGCGATATGAGCCATACCCACGTCGCCGGCTCGATCCACGCCGACTCCAGCGTCCGCCCGCCGAGTTGGTTGCGCGTGCCGAGCGATGTTAATGCGCTGCTCCTAAGCCTGTGGAGCAGCGGCGTACGCAAGGACGAGAACGGGATCCTCACGGTGGCGGGGCTGAGCGTGACCGACATTGCTGACCAGGTCGGAACTCCGGCGTACGTGGTAGACGAAGTAGACCTGCGCGCCCGAGCCCGCGCTTTCGCCCAAGCCTTTGAAGGTTGGGACGTCTACTATGCGGCCAAGTCCTTTCTCTGTACGACCGTTGCCCGCTGGGTCAGCGAGGAAGGGTTGGGCATCGATGTCTGCACCGGTGGTGAGCTGGCTGTGGTGCAGCGGGCCGGCATCGATCTGCGGCGGGTCGGACTGCATGGCAACAACAAGAGTGTGGAGGAGTTGCGCTACGCACTGAGCGCCGGGGTAGGCCGGATCATTCTCGATTCCTTCGATGAGATCCATCGTGTGAGCGCACTGGCTGAGAGTTTGCAGGTCCGGCCGCGGGTCATGGTTCGGGCGACCACAGGAGTCGAGGCGCATACTCACGAATACATCGCGACGGCTCATGAAGATCAGAAGTTTGGTTTCTCCATTGCCGGCCACAGCGCGATCGAAGCATTGCTTGCCTGTCAGCAGGACCCGTCGCTGGACCTGATCGGCATCCATTCCCACATCGGCTCACAGATCTTCGACGCAGAAGGCTTTGAGGTGGCGGCACGCCGTACCCTTAGCCTGCAGGCCGATTTCACCGAGCAGACGGGCGTGGAGCTCGGCGAGCTCGACCTTGGCGGGGGCTTCGGGATTGCTTACACCAGTGCTGACACCCCATCCCTACCGGCCGCCCTTGCAGCAGATCTTGGCGGAATCATCAGCAAGGAATGCTCAACTCTTGGCATCAAGGCTCCCCACCTGGCAATTGAGCCGGGACGGGCCATCAGCGGTCCCAGCACCTTTGCCCTCTATCGCGTCGGCACGGTCAAGAAGGTCCCATTGGATGGGGGCGCCAGCAGGCTCTATGTGGCTGTTGATGGGGGAATGAGCGACAACATCAGGACCGCCCTGTACGCCGCAGAGTACTCCGCCACACTCGCTTCCCGACTCTCCCAAGCTCCTCCCGTGCTGGCCAGAGTGGTCGGCAAGCACTGTGAAGGCGGCGACATCTTGGTGCGGGATGAGTTTCTGCCCGCTGACATCACACCTGGCGATTTGCTGGCCGTGCCAGCCTCAGGTGCCTACAGCCGCTCCATGGCAAGCAACTACAACCACGTTCCCCGACCACCCGTGGTGGCGGTGAGCGCTGGCGAGATCAGGACGCTGATCCGGCGGGAAACTATCGAGGATTTGCTGGCGCTGGATGCTGGCTCATAAAAATTTGGTTTCGCGGACCGAATACCGATAGTGACAGAATGAGACGGCCACGATTCGGGGTCGTGGTGTCGTTGTGTAAATGAGGTTTCCGTGACTCTAACCAGTGTGCAGCCCACACAACTTCTGGACAGTTCAGTGCTGACACCACTCCGCGTTGCTCTGCTCGGCTGCGGAGTCGTCGGCTCGGAGGTAGCGCGCTTGATCACCGGGCAGGCCGAGGATCTCCGCGCGCGCATCGGCCGGCCACTAGAGCTGGTAGGCATTGCCGTGCGGCGGCACGAGCGTGAACGACCTGGCATCGACCCTTCGCTCGTCACAACTGACGGGAAGGCGCTGGTCAGCCGGAATGATGTTGACCTAGTGATTGAGGTCATAGGAGGGATCGAACCGGCGCGCTCATTGATCTTGACGGCGCTGCAGCATGGGGCATCGGTCGTCACGGCGAACAAGGCCTTGCTTGCCGCGGATGGCGCCACGCTCTTTGCAGCTGCCGAGCAAGCGGGCGTCGATCTATATTTCGAGGCTGCGGTCGCCGGCGCGATCCCGATCATCCGGCCACTACGTGAGTCGCTCGTGGGTGACGAGATCACTTCGGTGATCGGAATCGTCAACGGCACCACGAACTACATCCTTGATCGGATGGACACCGGCGGCATCGGGTTTGAGGAGGCGCTGGCAGAGGCACAGCAGTCTGGCTACGCCGAGGCGGACCCCACAGCCGATGTCGAGGGCTTCGACGCCGCGGCCAAGGCCGCGATCTTGGCGAGCTTGGCGTTCCACACCCGGGTGACGGGTGCCGATGTATACCGTGAAGGCATAACTGAGGTCACCCCTGCTGACATTGCCTCAGCCCATGAGATCGGCTGTGTGGTCAAACTGCTCGCGATCTGCCAGCTGTCGCCGCCGGCTGTTCCAGGCGGCAACGATCGAACGGTGTCGGTGCGCGTTCACCCCGCGATGATTCCGCGATCCCACCCGCTCGCGAGCGTCGGCGGTGCCTATAACGCGGTGTTCGTGGAGTCCAGGTCCGCCGGACGGCTGATGTTCTACGGCCCCGGCGCCGGCGGCTCGCCGACGGCGAGTGCGGTGCTAGGTGATCTTGTCACGGTTGCCCGGAATCGGTTGCGCGGTGCAGTCGGCCCTGGCGAGTCGAGCTACGCGGCGCGTCCGGTCACCAAGATCGGCGGCGTCATCACGCGTTACCACCTCTCGCTCGAGGTAGCTGACGTGGTGGGAGTCCTTGCCACGGTCGCCCACGTCTTCGCCGAGCAAGGCGTGTCGATCGAGACGGTACGCCAAAACGGTCGCGGTGCCGATGCCCAGCTAGTGATCGTGACCCATCACGCGCAAGACGGTGCCCTGAGCGCTACGGTCCAATCGCTGCGGAGCCTCGACGTCGTGCGTGAAGTCACCAGCGTGATGCGAGTCGAGGGCGACTGATGTGATCCCGGAGTCACTCATCGGGGATCAAAACACTTCTCTCAAGCACCGCCCTCGCTACGGGGTGATTGCTCATTATCGTGACTGGTTGCCACTCTCCGACAGCGATCCGGTGATCACTCTCGGCGAGGGCGGAACGCCACTAGTCGCGGCCGAGAAGCTCTCCGAGATGCTGTCTTGCGAGGCGTGGATCAAGGTCGAGGGGACCAATCCCACTGGCTCGTTCAAGGATCGCGGTATGACCGTCGCACTTAGCGTTGCCGCTGGTCAAGGTGCCCAGGCAGTGGTGTGTGCCTCCACCGGAAACACGTCGGCGTCAGCGGCGGCGTACGCGGCACGGGCTGGCCTCTCCACGATCGTGCTGCTGCCGGCCGGTCGCATCGCGACCGGCAAGCTGGCCCAGGCGATCGTGCACGGCGCCAAGGTCATACAGGTTGCCGGCAACTTCGACGACTGCCTGGAATTGGCGCGCAAGCTCGCCCATGAATACCCCGTCGCGCTCGTCAACTCGATCAATCCCAACCGGATTGAGGGTCAGAAAACGGCCGCCTTCGAGGTGATCGACGAGTTGGGCGATGCGCCCGACGTGCACGTCATCCCAGTGGGAAACGCCGGGAATATCTCGGCGTACTGGCGTGGTTATAGACAGTACGCGTCGGTCGGCAAGGCAATGCGAACACCCCGAATGTGGGGGTTTCAGGCGGCTGGTGCGGCACCTTTAGTGCTTGGGCATCCGGTGCTGGAACCGGAGACGGTCGCCACAGCTATTCGTATCGGTAATCCTGCATCGGCCGAGCAGGCTCGAGCTGCCCGTGACGAATCTCGGGGACTCATCGAGGCCGTCAATGATCAGCAGATCCTTGACGCACAAGGCTTTCTGGCGCGTGAGGAAGGTATCTTCGTCGAGCCCGCCTCGGCCGCAGGCGTTGCCGGCCTGTTAGCCAAGCATCAGCGTGGTGAGATCGAGTCCGGCCTGCGGATCGTCATTACCGTCACTGGACATGGCCTGAAAGATGTCGATACCGCACTGTCGCGAGTCGGACCGATTCATGCCGATGTGGTGACGGCCGATCTCCTCGCCATTGCATCGGTCTGCGGGCTCGTGGACTAGGAGTGGAGATGAGGTTGACTCCTGGTCGTTCGGTGACGGTTGAGGTTCCGGCGACCAGCGCCAACCTCGGACCGGGCTTTGACTGCTTCGGGATGGCGCTCGACTGGCGGGAGCGGGTGTACCTAGCGGTCATCGAGCGCGGCTACCAGATCGAGGTGTCGGGCGAAGGCGCAGCGGAGCTACCGCGAGACGAAAGCCACCTGATCATTCGAGCGGCGCTTGTCGGGCTGGCGGATCTCGGTGCTGATGTGCCGGGTCTGTGGCTTGGCTGCCGCAACACGATTCCCCACGGTCGCGGTCTTGGGTCTTCGTCGGCAGCGATCGTTGCAGGTCTCCTTGCCTCCGCCGGACTGGCCGATGTAGCGGTGACACCGGACTGGTTGCTTGGACATGCCAACGCCATTGAGGGTCACCCCGACAATGTTGGGGCCGCGATCTACGGGGGCTTCGTACTTGCGTACGAAAGCCGCAGCGGCGTTATGGTCGCACAGGGCCGCGTCGACTCGTCGATCGGTGCAGCGCTGTTCATTCCCGAGACGTCATTGGCTACCGAGATTGCCCGCGGTCTGCTCCCCGACACAGTGCCTCACATCGACGCCGCCGCGAACTCTGGTCGAGCGGCTCTGCTGGTCCATGCCATGGCGTCCGATCCGAACCTGCTGTACGACGCAAGCTACGACTGGCTGCATCAGAGATACCGGGAACCCGCGATGCCGCGTTCCTATGAGCTCATGAAATCGCTTCGTGGACAGGGTTTTGCGGCGATGATCAGCGGTGCTGGTCCGAGCGTGCTGGTGCTCGGGCGCCAAACAGATCTTATTGCGCTTCAAGATCAACATGTACCAGGATTCGCGGTTCGGCTTAGCGGCATAGGCGCAGGCGCGTCGATCACCGAGCGAAACGTCGTCCAGGATCGACGAGATCAGACTGTGCAGTCGAGATTCGCACTATGACGCGCGGACCGCTTCGCCGACTGCAGGAGCTCGCGACCGGGGAGGTGAGGATGCTCGATCTAGTGGCGAGCGACGAAGGAGGCGAATTTGGCGGTCGGCCCGTCAGTGCCATCGAGATGGAAACTTCGGATGCAGGTGCTAGCCTTAGAGGGCCGACACGGTCAGAGCAGCTGCGGTGACCGGCTTCCCAACTAGCCAAGTCACAAAAACGCACGTCTGACCACGTAGCGCCTTAAAGGTCAGGCGCGACGCGGACGAAGCTTTACGGCATCTCCCGTCAGCCAATCTCGAGAACAGTCATCGCGATGCGCTGAGGACCTCAAGAAAGACCCGCTGGTCGGGGAGATCACCCCGTGCCATGGATGGGCACCGATGACGTGCCCGAACGGACAAGGAAACACATTGACAGAAATCGCCGAAGTGACGAGCGCTTCTCCGATCGAGGAAGGCGCCGGCGAACACGGTAAACAACTCACACAGGATCGTCGCAAGGGCTCAGGGCTGGACTCTATGGTCCTCGCCGAGCTAAAGCAGCTGGCCAGTTCCCTAGGACTTAAAGGTATTGGCGCCATGCGCAAGGGCCAGTTGATCGATGCTATCCGTGCCGCCCAGCGCGGTTCGGGCGCTACTGCCTCGCCTGAAGGCGCCGAGCAAGACAATGGTTATCGCGGTGGACAGGGCCAAGACAGCCCTCAAGAACGCCGCGACAGGGATGTCGCCGGTTCAGTTGAGAAACTGCAACAGGCGCCGCGCGAGGCCGTCGGCCAGCGCGAGGAGGCACACATGGTTGATCACCCCGCACAGCCGGAGCTCGTGACAGCGGCCACGAGGACGGATTCCGCCCCGGCCGATCGGCAAGCCCCGCCCAGCGGCAACGATCGGGATCAATCCCGCGAGCAGAGCGGGCCGTCGCACGACGGCAGCCAGGTTCGCGAGGACCCCGGCGCCTCGCAAGATCGCAGTGATCAAGCTCGAGAAGACGCGCGGACGCCGCATGAAGCCGGTGCCGGACAGCACGACGGCAACCGGCCTGACGAGCAAGCACGCTCCGATGAGCAGACCGGCGAGGTTCGCACTGGCGATGGCGAGCGAGGCGACGGTGCGCGCGAGGGCCGGCAGAACGACCGACGGGACCGCCGCAACCGTGACCAGCAGGCGCGCGACAGCCAACGCGACAACCAAGGTCGAGACAACTCCGGACGCGATTGGGAAGAAGATGGCGGAGGTCGCCGAGGTCGCCGGCGCCGCAGCCGTGATCGGCAAAATCGCCGCAACCGCGGTGGTGGCGGCAATCTGGAACGCTACGACTCAGAGCCGGTCCTCTCCGAGGACGATGTGCTCGTCCCCGCTCGCGGCATCTTGGACGTCCTGGACAATTACGCATTCGTTCGCACCAATGGCTATCTTCCGGGTCCCGATGATGCGTACGTCTCGTTGTCGATGGTCAAGAAGCTCGGCTTGCGGAAGGGCGATCTAGTCACTGGTGTGATCCGTACGCCGCGTGAGGGTGAGCGCAGAGAGAAGTTCAATCCGATGGTGAGGATCGACACTGTCAATGGTGGCGATCTGGAGTCATCCAAGCAGCGGCCGGACTTCGCAAAGCTGACTCCTCTCTATCCGCAAGAGCGGCTCAAGCTCGAGACCACACCGACTCAGATGACGGGCCGGATCATCGACTTGATGTCTCCGATCGGTAAAGGCCAGCGGGCGCTGATCGTTTCCCCTTCCAAGGCCGGCAAGACCTTGATCATGCAGGCCATCGCCAATGCAGTCGCCACTAATAACCCTGAGGTGAAGCTGATGGTGGTGTTGGTGGACGAACGGCCTGAGGAAGTCACTGATTTCCAACGCCAGGCCAAGGGTGAGGTGATCTCATCGACGTTCGACCGACCGGCCGAGGATCACACCACCGTCGCCGAGCTGGCGATTGAGCGGGCGAAGCGACTCGTTGAGATGGGGCATGATGTCGTGATCTTGCTCGACGGCATCACCAGACTTAGCCGGGCTTACAACCTCGCGGCACCGGCCTCCGGACGGATTCTGTCGGGCGGTGTGGACTCCGCTGCACTGTATCCGCCGAAGAAGTTCCTTGGCGCGGCACGCAACATCGAAGGTGGGGGATCCCTCACCATCATTGCGACCGCGCTCGTTGAGACCGGCTCGAAGATGGACGAAGTGATCTTCGAGGAGTTCAAGGGTACGGGCAACTCCGAGATCCGGCTGCGGCGGGAATTCGCCGAAAAGCGGATCTTCCCCGCGATCGATGTCGACGCCTCCAGCACGCGCCGTGAGGAGCTGCTGATGAGTCGCGAGGAGCTGGCCATCGTTTGGCGGCTGCGGCGAGTGCTGTCCGGCCTGGAAAGCCTGCAGGCTCTGGAGATGCTGCTCGACCGGCTACGTCGTACCCAGAGCAACGCTGAGTTCCTGATGGCGATTACCAAGAGCATGCCTGCGCAGGAATAGCCGGGACTAAAGGCAGGCATTTCACTGTTCATCATTTGGCGCCGTAGGGCAGCTGCGGCAGAATCACTCTTTGGTGCCGGTTCACGCCATGAACGCAGAACGTATGGCGACCCGGCGCACATGATGAGGAGACAACCATGAAGCCCGAGATTCATCCCGCGTACGTGGAGACCCTGGTCACGTGCACCTGCGGCAACACCTTCACGACGCGTAGCACCGCACCGAACGGCGTGATCCACGCCGACGTGTGCTCCAACTGCCACCCGTTCTATACGGGCAAGCAGAAGATTCTCGACACCGGTGGTCGTGTGGCTCGCTTCGAGAAGCGGTACGCGGCCAAGCAGTCGGCGAAAAAGAAAACCAGCAAATAGCTTCACAGCCAGCGCCGGGAGGCAGGGAAATCGGCCCCTGCATCCCGGCGCTTGCCGCGTCTCGATAGCTGCTGGTAACTCAGAGAGGAGTGAGTCGAATGTTTGAATCGGCGGCTCCGATACGTGCTGAGTTCGGTGAGCTGGAAGCAGCGCTCGCCGATCCGGCGGTTCATGCTGATCTTGCTCGGGCGCGGAAGGTGGGTCGGCGTTACGCCGAGTTGCTGCCCATCGTCAAGGCGTTGGATGAATATGACCGTCTCACCGATGATCTTGAGGCAGCCAAGGAGTTGTCGGAGGAGGATCCCTCGCTGGCCGAGGAGGCTGCTGAGCTCCAAACGCAGCTCAGTGTTGTAACCGAACGGTTGACGCGATTGCTAGCGCCTCGGGATCCCAACGACTCCGCAGATGCGCTGATGGAAATCAAGTCAGGTGAAGGCGGCGAGGAGTCAGCGCTGTTCGCGGCCGACCTGCTCAAGATGTACTCCCGTTATGCCGAGAACCGCGGTTGGAAGATCGAGGTTCTCGATGCCCAGGAAACTGATCTTGGTGGCTACAAATCCGTGACGGTTGCGATCAAGGCACCTGCCGCGGGCGAACCGGATGCCACGCCCTACGGGGTGCTGAAGTTCGAAGGCGGCGTACACCGGGTGCAGCGGGTGCCGATCACCGAATCCCAGGGACGGGTTCATACCTCGGCCGCTGGTGTCCTGGTCATGCCGGAAGTCGCCGAAGCTGAGATCGAGATCAATGAAGATGATCTCCGTATCGACGTTTACCGATCATCGGGTCCCGGCGGTCAGGGCGTCAATACGACCGATTCAGCTGTGCGGATCACGCACTTACCGAGCGGCATCGTCGTTTCCTGTCAGAATGAGCGCTCGCAACTCCAAAACCGTGAGCAGGCGATGCGCATGCTACGAGCCAGGCTGATCGCGGCCGCTGAGGAAGAAGCTGCCAACGCCGCTTCGGCGGCTCGACGCAGCCAGGTGCGAACTGTCGACCGGTCGGAGCGAATCCGCACCTACAACTTTCCCGAGAACCGCATCTCCGATCATCGAATCGGTTTCAAGTCCTACAACCTTGATCAGGTGTTGAACGGCGAGCTCGACGCGGTAATCAAAGCGCTGCAAGAAGCCGATACGCAGGAGCGACTGTCACAGGCAGGTGTGCCGAGCTCGTGAGCAAGCCTGTCCGGCCGCTATTAGTTCGGGCTGCAAGCCGGCTCCGCGAGGTGGGCGTCCCGTCGCCGGAGCAGGAAGCTCGCCAGCTGCTGGCGTACGCGGCAGGAATCGAGCTGGCTCGGCTGCCGCTTGTTGATGCCGTCGAGGACAAGCAGGCCAGCCACTTCGAGTCGTTGATCAATAAGCGAGCCTGTCGCATCCCGCTGCAACACTTGACCGGTCGGGCGCATTTTCGTTACCTGGAGCTGGAAGTAGGTCCGGGCGTTTTCGTGCCAAGGCCCGAGACCGAGATCATGACGGGGTGGGCGATCGAGGAATTACGTCCGATGGTCTATGCCGTGGCGCGAGGTGAGTCGAGACACTTGCCGGTGGTGGTTGAGCTCGGTACGGGATCCGGCGCGATCGCCAAAGCGATCGCCACTGAGCTGACCGGGACTCGAGTCCATGCGGTCGAGATATCGGAGGAGGCGGCGGCGTACGCAGCGCGGAACCTCGCCGACACCACTGTCGAACTTCACGTCCAGGACATGATTGGAGCCCTACCGGAACTCGATGGCACGGTCGATCTCGTGATCGCGAATCCGCCCTATATTCCGCTGGATGCCTTCGAGTCGGTGGTGCCAGAGGTTCGTGATCATGATCCGGTGCTTGCGCTGTTTTCCGGTCAGGACGGCCTGGATGCGATCAGAGTGGTGGTCGCCGAGGCCGCCAGATTGCTGCGGCCCGCTGGCTTGCTGTGTGTAGAGCATGCTGATCTGCAGGGCGAGTCGGCACAGCAGATCGTCATACGGCATGGTGGCTTTGCCGGCGTACGCGATCATCGCGACCTCGCTGACCGACCTCGATTTGTCACAGCGATCCGCCGTATTTGATCGCGTAGCAAGCATGGATCGGATCGCGCGGCGCCGTGCTGAGGAGGAGCGACGGGACATGCTTTTCGTCCCGGAGCGACGACGAAGTAGGCGTCTAAAGAGCGCGATCCGCGCGGAGCGAGCGCAGCGAGCGAAGCAATCAATACGGATCGCGCGGCGCCGTGCTGAGGAGGAGCGACGGGACATGCTTTTCGTCCCGGAGCGACGACGAAGTAGGTGTCTAAAGAGCGCGATCCGCGCGGAGCGAGCGCAGCGAGCGAAGCAATCAATACGATTGACCGGTGACTACTACGACCGGCGAGCCCGACCCGCGGGAGGCTGCTGAAACCGAGGAGCTTCCGGTGAGCTATCGGCGGCTCGACTGCACCGTCGGTGATCCGTCGGATAACGCCGAGGCGACCGAGGCCGCACGGCAGGCCATTGAGGCTGGTGAATGCGTCGTGCTGCCCACCGACACCGTCTATGGCATCGGCGCCGATGCGTTCAGTGCTAAGGCTGTGCAGCGGCTGCTGGATGCCAAGCAGCGGGGCCGCGAGATGCCGCCGCCGGTACTGATCGGCGAGCCAGCCTTGATCCGGGCACTTGCCGTGGACGTGCCCGAGAGTGCTAAGGATCTCGTGGAAAAACACTGGCCCGGCGCACTCACCGTGATTTGTCGTAGGCAGCCGAGCTTGCGCATGGATCTCGGCGACACTGAGGGCACGATCGCTCTCCGAGTGCCTGATCATGAACTTGCCCGCGAGATTCTGCGTCGCACCGGGCCGATGGCGGTGAGCAGCGCCAACATCAGCGGTAAGCCTGCGGCCCTGACCTGTGACGAGGCGATTGAGCAGCTCGGTGACTCGGTTGCGATCTACCTCGATGGGGGTCCGCTTCAAGACGCGGGCGGCGCGCCGTCGACCATCGTGGACTTCACACGAGATGAAACAGGTCAGGTGCTGCGCCGCGGTGCGATCAGCGTGGAGACGCTGCGTGAGACGGTGCCGAATCTTGTGGATCTGATGGAGGAATCTGATCTCACGGCGGAATCCGACGCCAGCGACAATGGGCCTCCGAACGGCTCAGCTTCGATCCGCGCCGCGGGAGGCTGAGTGCGCGAGTACCTGCTGGTCCTCTGCATTGCGGCCGCCGCGACGTATTTGCTGAGTGGCGTCTGTCGCCGGTTGGCGCTGCGGACCGGCGCGTTGGCGCGAGTTCGCGACCGCGACGTTCACACGATCGAGATGCCGTACTTCGGTGGTATCGCCATGTTGGCTGGTGTCGCGGCTGCGATCTTGATCTCGTGGCAGCTGCCGTTCCTGGGCCGACTGGTCACCGTGCAGCAAGATTCGCGCGCGGTCCTGGTTGCCGCTGTGGTGATCTGCCTGGTGGGCGTGCTCGATGATGTTTTCGAGCTCCCACCGTTGACCAAGTTCGCCGGCCAGGTATTCGCCGCAGGCATCGCCGTCGCGCTGGGTGTGAAGATGCTGTGGATCCCCCTGCCCAACCAAATCGTGTCGCTCGACGGAACGACGTCCGTGGCGATTACGGTCTTCTTCATCGTGCTGTGCTCCAATGCCGTGAACTTCGTCGATGGGCTGGACGGATTGGCGACCGGGGTGGTGGGCATCGGGGCACTGGCGTTTTTCGCCTACTCGTACCTGCTCACGGTTCACGAGGACCTCACGAGAGCGACGACGTCGAGTCTTATAACGGTTGCAATTGCGGGTGCCTGCCTTGGCTTTCTCCCGCACAACTTCTTCCCAGCGCGAATGTTCATGGGTGACTCCGGCGCAATGCTCCTTGGTCTGCTGCTCGCCACCTCCACCATCAGCCTGACGGGGCAGATCGACATCTCCCAGCTGCAAGACGGCCGGGGCGGATTGGTGCCGACAGTCCTGCCCCTCGTACTGCCGCTGGCCATCCTCGCTCTTCCCTTCCTCGATCTTTCGCTGGCCTTCATTCGCCGCGCGTACGCCGGCAAATGGTGGTTCCTGCCCGACAAGCAGCATCTGCACCATCGACTCTTAGAGCGCGGCCACAGCCAGCGCCGAGCCGTTCTGCTCATGTATGTCTGGTCCGCGCTTGTCTCCTTCGGCGTGATCATCTTGGGATTAGTCCAGACGGAGCGGCAATGGACTGTGGTTGCCATCGGTGCTGTCTTCGCACTCGGTTTGATGGTGATAACCCTGGGTCGTCCGGTACGCGCGAAGAACCAGATCCGTCGAGGCGAGTCGCTCTAGTTTTCATCCCGCGGGACTCGTCGGCATCGACAGCTTGCCGTCGTCTTTTTCAAGAACGGTCCGGTAATCTCCGGCCATGATCCACGACGTCTGTCTGTCACTGCCGAGCCTTGCGGTCTATGTTGCGCCGAGTCCGCTTTCGGATGAGACGGCCAGCGGCGTCATCAAGAGCTTGGGCTTGTGACCGACCCGCGAACCGAGCCGTCGAGTCTGCTGGCTCCGTTGGGGAAACGTTTTGACCAGACGGTGGCCAGCATCGAGGAGCTGGTCAACATCGACTCCGGCTCCTTCACCCCTGAGGGCGTGAACCGGGTCGCCGACGTCTGCGAGGCCCGCTTCGAGAGGAGCGGATGGGAGGTTCAGCGCCATCGCCACCATCTGGAGCGGTCAGAGATCGGCCCGCCGCTGGGCGACATGGTGGTCGGCCGGCGTGCCGGACGCAGACCGGTGGGCAAGGGTGGGCGGCGTTTGCTGCTGCTTGCCCACATAGACACGGTGTTCGATGCGGGTACGGCGGCCGCGCGTCCGTTTCGGAGCCGCGGCCGACGGGCGTACGGGCCAGGAGTCACTGATGACAAGGCAGGTGTGATCTGTGGATTCGAGGCGGTTGAGGTCCTCTGCGACGTGGTCGGCTTCGATGACTTTGCCGCCATCACCCTGGTCTGCTCGCCCGACGAGGAGATCGGTTCGCCGTTCAGCCGGTCTCTCATCGAGGCCCTGGCCGGTGCTCACGACCTGACGCTCGGGCTGGAGGCAGCTCGAACCAACGGTGACTTGGTCTCGGCTCGCAAGGGCATCGCGGCGTTCACCGTCGAGGTCGAGGGCAAGGCTGTCCACGCGGGGGTCCGTCCGGTCGAAGGGGTCAATGCGATCCTGGAGACGGCTCACAAAACAGTCGCGTTTCAGGCCCTCAATGGCCGCTGGCCTGAGGTGACCTGCAATGTTGGAGTACTGCGGGGCGGCGGTCGCATCAACGTGGTCCCGGACCGAGCGCTGATGCAGCTTGAGGTCAGAGCGACCACCGCTGCCGCACTCGAACAGGCCGTGGCCCAGGTGGCCCGGATCGTTGCTACCGCCACTGTGCCGGGCGCCCGGGCCCAGTTGCTTTCGACGCACCGCCACCTGCCTATGGAGCGCACCTCAGCCGCGGCGACTCTAATCGCCGAGGCGCAGGCGGTCGCTCGCGAGCTCGGCTTCGAGGTGGGCGAGACGGCCACCGGCGGGGCCGGCGATGCCAACACCACCGCCGCCGCCGGGTTGCCCACGATCGACGGCTTAGCACCGGTGGGCGGGCAGGCCCATGGGCCCAACGAGTGGCTAGACCTTGATAGCGTCGTCCCTCGCACCGCCCTCCTGGCCGGACTCTTGGCCCGGTTGGGATCCCGGACGATCCGCAGCTAGGCGGCCGATGCTGATCACGGGGCGAGCAATTGAACACAGCGAGCGCTAGCCAGCGGACAACTCCTAGTCATGTTAGGTTTCACCCAGCAGCCTGCGACGGTTCGCACGAGGCGAGCCCGGGGCCAAGAATGATCACGACCTTAGCTCCGAGACCGGCAAAGAGGACTGCCTCAGCCCATGACCGTCGACAGTCGCCCCGAGCCTGCGGCGACGCCTGCCGACAAACCAAGCATTCACGTCACCCGGGCGCGCAAGCTGCTGCTTGGCGGCGCGCTGGGGGGCCTTTCGGCATCACTTCTGTGCTTGATCGGCTTCACCATCGGCTACGGCGCGAGTGGCCTGATCTCTGCTGCTCTCGCGGCCGCCATGGTGTTGTTCTTTTACGGGGTCGGCCAGTACGTCATGGTGCTTTTCGCTGACGCCGGAGCCCGCACGCTGCTCACCGTCTCCCTGTGTAGTTACACTGCGCGAGTTGTGATCCTGGGACTCGTGCTAGTGCTCTACAACGCCCACCAGGAAGCTTGGCCAATATTGATTCCTATGGTGATCTTTGTGACAACGATCATCGTCGTTGCAGGGTGGTTGATTGTCGAAGTCTTTGTCTTTTCTCGCTTACGAATCGGCGCCTATGACACCGAATACGTGCCGCCGAGCAAAGGTGTTTTGGAGCCGTGACCGGCGCCACAATCACTGCTAGCGTGTGTCGCACCATGAAGGAACAACCCGAGGCGGCCAACAACCAGCCGAACTCGCAAGGACGCGGGGAATCAGCCGGCATGGACTTGGGGCTCCGAGTGCTCTCCTACTTGATCTCCGGCGTGCTGCTCTATGGACTGCTGGGATGGCTGGGCGACCACTACCTTGGCACCAAGTTTCTGTTACCGATCGGCATCGTTGCAGGTGCTGCCTTCGGAGCGTACGTGATCATCAGGCGCTTCGGCCGCATTGATGACGGCACCGCCGGTGCCAAGAATCACAGCGGCCAAGCCAAGGTAACCGAACGCAGGCACGAGGCAGGGTAGGGGGAACGGTGAGCGGCTTCTTGTCGGGCCTGGTTCCGCTGGAAACCGGTGGGGGCTTCGAAGCACCCGGTGTGCACAGCTTCGACTTCCCGCCGATCTTCGAAAGCGCTCCCTGGTTCGACAAGTACATGTTCCAGGCGATTCTCTCAGTAATCTTGATCTTGGCGTTCTGGTTGATCATGGCTCGAAAGAATGCCATGGTGCCAAGCAAGGGCCAATACATCGGCGAGACGGCGTACTTCTTCGTGCGCAACACCATTGCCCGGGACATGATCGGGCATGACTTCCGTAGGTACCTGCCACTGCTGATCGCCCTGTTCTCCTTTGTATTGGTCAATAATCTATTTGGCGTCTTCCCATTCCTGTTGCTTCCCACTCCTTCGCACGTCGGTTGGCCTTATGGCCTGGCGATCATGGTGTGGGTGATCTACAACGGAGTCGGCATCGCGAAGCACGGTTTCTTCGGTTATCTCAAGCACACCACGCTGCCATCCGGAGTGCCGGTATTCATGTGGCCGCTGATCATTCCGCTGGAGTTCGTGTCGAACATCATCGTGCGGCCCATCACGTTGTCGTTGCGACTTTTCGCCAACATGTTTGCCGGCCACCTACTTGTCCTCGTTTTTGTCTTGGGTGGGGAATACCTGCTCTTGCACTCCGCCTCGATCATCAATAAGACCGCCGGTGTGGTGGCCCTGATCTTCAGCATGGCGATCTTTGGCCTAGAGATCTTCGTTCAGTCCCTGCAGGCCTTCATCTTCACCGTTCTCACCGCCCAGTACATCTCTTCGGCCGCCGCCGAAGAGCACTGACAACCCTCGGTTTCGGCAAACTGAAGCGAAACCCCGTCAAGAAAGAAGTCCCAATGACTCCACTGGAACTCACCGGATCCCTCGGCATCGTCGGCTACGGCCTCGGCGCCATTGGCCCCGGAATCGGCGTGGGCTTGATCTTCGCCTCGGTCATCCAAGGCACCGCACGGCAACCAGAAGCCCGCGGCGCGATGATGGGCACGGCCTGGATCGGATTCGCGGTGACGGAGGCACTAGCGATCATCGGAATCGCCCTTGCCTTCGTCTTCGGCGGCCTGTGAGCAGGTGGTCGCAATGACCACGCTTTTGATACCGCTCCAGGAGGAGAACCCGCTACTCCCCAACTGGGCGGAGGTGATCGCCGCGATCGTATTCGCGCTGTTGTTGACCTTCATCATCGCCAGATTCGTGGTGCCGCGGTTCGAGGCCACGTACGCCGAACGCACTGAGGCCATCCAAGGTGGGCTGGAGAAGGCAGAGAAGGCTCAAGAAGCTGCTGAGGCGGCCCTGCGGCAGTACAACGAGCAATTGGCTGACGCCCGGACCGAAGCTGCCAGAATCCGCGAAGAAGCCAAGAGTGAGGGCACTCAAATCCTTGCTGATCTTCGGGAACAGACAAATGCTGAGGTCGCCCGGATCAGGGCGCAGGGCCAGGCGCAGCTTGACGCCGAGCGATCAACTGTCATGGCCCAGATGCGAGCCGAGATCGGCACCCTGGCGACGACCTTGGCGAGCCGGATCGTCGGCGAGTCGCTGGATGACGACCAGCGGGCACAACGTACGGTTGATCGCTTCCTCGCTGAGCTTGAGGGGGAGGGCGAGCCAACGCCTGCCGGTAGATCATGACAGCTGCCACCGACGCGCGACTGAGTTCGCTAGACCGAATGCTGGATGACAGCCAGGCCGGCGACACTTTCGCTACCGGCATGTTCGCCGTGGTCGATGCGCTAGAGGCCTCGCCCACGCTGCGACGTGCGGTGACAGACCCGGGGACTCCAGAAGGCGCCCGCCGCGCTTTGGTCCATGGGTTGCTTGACGGCAAGGTCGACAAATCCGTCGTGGATCTGGTGGCCGAGGCAGCGACGCTGCGCTGGGCGGGCGGCCGAACCTTCGCGGCTGCTTTGGAGCGGCAGGCGGTACGTGGCCAACTCATCGTGGCAGATCGCGGTCGCGAGCTGGATGACACCGAGGACCAGCTCTTCCGATTCGCCCGGCTGGTGGAGTCCAACCCTGAGCTACGCAACTTGCTGGCAGACCGCGGGATCGAACTGGGCAAGCGCCAGGAGTTGGTCGAAGGGCTGTTAAGAGGCCGCGGCACCGACGCAACGATCGTGCTTGCGAAGCGAGCGGTGCTTGCCCGGGAGCGGACCTTCGGGCACACCATCGAGGGTTACGTCACGCTGGCTGCGGCGCAGAAGAATCGAGCTCTTGCGACCGTGCGGGTTGCCAAGCCGCTCTCCTCCGAACAGCGCAACCGGCTGCGCGCTGCGCTCAACAAGCAAATCGGTCGCGAGGTTGCGATCCAGGAGGTCGTCGATCCCGACATTTTGGGCGGAATGCGCGTGGAGATCGGTGACGATGTGTTTGAAGGCACCGTGGCGGACCGGCTCGAGGCGGCCAGACGCCTCTTCGGATAGGTCGGCTCCCTCCGTCACAATAGAAGAATCATCTGTCGAAATAAGAGCAGAAAGCGCAGGCGATGGCAGAACTTACGATTCGTCCAGAGGAAATCCGCGAAGCACTGGATCGCTTCGTCCGGGGCTACACGCCGGAGACGGCCAGCCGCGAAGAGCTCGGAACAGTCGTCACCTCCGGCGATGGCATCGCACGGGTCGAGGGCCTGCCTTCGGCCATGGCCAACGAGCTACTGGAGTTCGAGAACGGCACTCTCGGCATCGCACTGAACCTTGATGTCCGCGAAATCGGCGTCGTCGTGATGGGTGAGTCTGAAGGGATCGAGGAAGGTCAGGTCGTCAAGCGCACTGGTGACATCTTGTCGGTGCCGGTCGGTGACGGGTACCTGGGACGTACGGTCGACGCGTTGGCTAATCCGATCGACGGGCTCGGCGAGATCACCAACATCGGCGAGCGTCGCCCGCTCGAGCTGCAGGCCGCCGGTGTGATGGATAGGCAGGGGGTCAATCAACCATTGCAGACCGGGATCAAGGCCATTGACGCCATGATCCCGATTGGCCGTGGTCAGCGGCAATTGATCATCGGCGACCGCAAGACCGGTAAGACGGCCATTGCCGTCGACACGATCATGAACCAGAAGAGCGCCTGGGACAGCGGTGATCCGGAGCAGCAGGTGCGCTGCATCTACGTCGCGATCGGCCAGAAGGGCTCCACCATCGCTGCTGTTCGCGGAGCACTGGAGGATGCCGGTGCGCTCGAATACACCACGATCGTCGCCGCCCCCGCATCGGACCCCGCTGGCTACAAATACGTTGCGCCGTACACCGGCTCGGCCATCGGGCAGCACTGGATGTATCAGGGCAAGCACGTGCTGATCATCTTCGACGACCTGACCAAGCAGGCTGAAGCCTACCGCGCCATGTCGCTGCTGCTACGCCGCCCGCCCGGCCGCGAAGCGTATCCGGGTGACGTGTTCTATCTGCATAGCCGCCTGCTAGAGCGCTGCGCGAAGCTATCCGATGAGCTCGGCGGTGGCTCGATGACTGGCCTACCGATCATCGAGACGAAAGCCAATGACGTGTCGGCGTACATCCCGACCAACGTCATCTCGATCACTGACGGTCAGATCTTCTTGCAGTCTGATCTCTTCAACGCGAATCAGCGACCAGCCATTGACGTCGGTATCTCGGTGTCCCGGGTCGGCGGCGCGGCGCAGATCAAGGCGATGAAGAATGTCGCCGGTTCGCTCAAGCTGGAGCTCGCCCAGTATCGCGATATGCAAGCCTTTGCGATGTTCGCCTCGGACCTTGACGCTACGACCCGCCGTCAGCTGGATCGCGGCGGCCGGCTAGTCGAGCTCCTCCGCCAGCCGCAGTACTCGCCATATCCGGTGGAAGAGCAGGTGGTCTCAGTCTGGGCTGGTATTCAGGGTCTGATGGACGAGGTGCCCGTTGATGACGTGCTGCGCTTCGAGCGCGAGCTGCTGGACCATCTGCGTCACCACGGCGATGTGCTGCGCAACATCCGGGAAACCAAGAATTTCGACGACGACACGGCCGCTGCGCTTCGCGAGCAGATTGCCGAATTCAAGAAGGGCTTCCAGACCTCGGAGGGCAAGCTGCTGGCCGGACGCGAGGAGCATGAGGCGATGGCAGAAGAGGACGTCACACAAGAGCAGATCGTGAGGCAGAAGCGAGGCTGATATGCCGGCAAGTCTGCGTGAGCTGCGGCAGCGCCGCGCCTCGGTAACGACTATCAAAAAGGTCACCCGGGCGATGGAGCTGATCGCGGCTTCCAGAATCATCAAGGCGCAACAACGCGCCCAGGGTGCGGCTCCGTACGCGCGTGAGCTGACCAGGGCGGTGTCGGCAGTGGCGACATACTCCAATGTTGATCATCCGCTTACCACGGAGGCCGAGAACCCGAGCAGGGCGGCGGTCTTGCTGATCACCTCGGACCGTGGTCTGGCTGGCGCGTACTCGTCGTCGGTGATCAAGGAGGGTGAGCAGCTAAACCAGCTTCTGCGGCAGTCGGGCAAGGAGCCGGTGCCCTATCTTGCCGGCCGCAAGTCGATTGCGTTCTACGGCTTCCGGCGACGCAATGTCGGCGCTCAGTGGGAGGGCTTCTCCGATGCTCCGACCTACGCCCAAGCCCGAGAGATTGCTGACACACTGATTGGGGCATTCCAGGCACCCACCGAAGAGGGCGGAGTGGATGAAATCCACGTGGTCTTCACGCGCTTCGTCTCAATGCTCACGCAGCGAGTCGACGTAATCCGGATGCTGCCCCTGGAGGTGGTCGAGGGCGAGGAGCCGCCGCCCAGTGACGAGCTCCTTCCGCTATACGAGTTCGAGCCGGATGCTGAGACCGTCCTTGACGAGTTATTGCCGTTGTATGTGGCCAGCCGCATCCACTACTGCCTACTCCAAGGCGCGGCCTCAGAGTTGGCCAGCCGCCAGAAGGCGATGAAGTCAGCAACAGACAATGCACAGCAGCTGATCGAGCGGCTGACCCGGGAGGCGAACCAGGCGAGACAGGCCGAGATCACCCAGGAGATCTCCGAGATCGTCGGCGGAGCGAGTGCCCTGGCCGAGGCAACTGCGGCCGCCGAGTGAGATCGCAGAGGAATGACCAGATGTCACAACAGATGAATGAGGGAACGACATGACCGCCACTATTGAAGAACAAGACACTGAAGCCCCTGCTGGCGGCATTGGCCGCGTGTCTCGGGTCATCGGCCCCGTGGTCGATGTTGAGTTTCCCGTCGACCAGATGCCGGAGATCTATAACGCGTTGACGGTCGAGATTGGTGTCGACGGTGAGACGCGCAGCATGACTATGGAGGTCGAGCTGCATATTGGCGACAACCTTGTTCGTGCCATCGCACTGAAACCGACCGACGGCATGCAGCGAGGCACGGAGGTGCGAGACACTGGGGCGCCGATCTCGGTGCCTGTCGGCGACATCACCAAGGGTCACGTCTGGAACGTCACCGGTGACTGCCTGGACGTCGATTCAGCAACCCTGGATATCACTGAGCGCTGGCCGATCCACCGCTCCGCTCCGAAGTTCGATCAGCTTGAGGCCAAGACCGAGATGCTGGAGACCGGCATCAAGGTGCTCGATTTGCTCACCCCGTACGTGACCGGCGGCAAGATCGGCCTGTTCGGCGGTGCTGGCGTGGGCAAGACAGTGCTTATCCAGGAGATGATCTACCGCATTGCCCACAACTTCGGCGGAACGTCGGTCTTCGCCGGGGTAGGAGAGCGCACTCGTGAGGGCAACGACCTGATTCACGAAATGGCCGAGGCAGGCGTATTCAAGGACACCGCGCTGGTCTTCGGTCAGATGGATGAGCCGCCCGGCACCCGGCTGCGTGTCGGACTATCCGCGCTGACAATGGCGGAATACTTCCGCGACGTGCAGAACCAGGACGTGTTGCTCTTCATCGACAACATCTTCCGGTTCACCCAGGCAGGGTCGGAGGTCTCAACCTTGCTGGGTCGGATGCCGTCGGCCGTGGGATATCAGCCGAACCTGGCCGATGAAATGGGCCAGTTGCAGGAGCGGATCACCTCGACACGCGGGCACTCGATCACCTCGATGCAAGCGATCTACGTGCCAGCCGACGACTACACCGATCCCGCGCCGGCAACAACGTTCGCTCATCTGGATGCCACCACCGAGCTGTCGCGTGAAATTGCCTCTCGGGGTCTTTATCCCGCAGTGGATCCGCTGACATCCACGAGCCGGATCCTCGACCCGCAATACATCGGTCAGCAGCACTACGACGTCGCGGTGCGTGTCAAGCAGATCCTGCAGCGTAACAAGGAGCTCCAGGACATCATTGCGATCCTGGGCATCGACGAGCTGTCCGAGGAAGACAAGATCGTGGTCAACCGCGCCCGGCGCATCCAGCAGTTCTTGAGCCAGAACACCTACATGGCCGAAAAGTTCACCAACATTCCTGGGTCAACGGTCCCGCTCAGCGATGCCATCGAGTCGTTCCGGATGATCTGTGACGGCGAAGTTGATCACATTGCAGAGCAGGCGTTTTTCAATGTGGGCAGTATGGAGGATGTGGAGCGCCGTTGGTCGGAGCTGCAGAAGAACGCCTGATCTTGATCTCCGGGCCTAGAGGATTGGAGCGATATGGCTGAACCCATGCAAGTGGAAGTCGTCTCTGCCGATCGTGTCGTCTGGTCGGGCAAGTCGTCCAACATCATCGCCAAGACCGTCGAGGGTGAGATCGGGATTCTGCCAGGCCATGAACCGGTGTTGGGCGTGCTGGTGCCGAGCGCGGTTGTGATCTTCTGTGAGGACAATCCGACTCGGGAGATCATTGCCGTGGACGGCGGCTTCATTTCGGTCTCGCAGGGACGGGTTTCGATCTTGAGTGAGTACGCCCGGATGGCCGACGAGGTAACCGTCGCCCAGGCTGAGAAGGAGCTCGCCGAGGCGCAACGTACTCTCGATACCGGCGATGGAAGTGACGAAGATCGAAAGCATTTCCTGCGTGCGGAGGCACAGCTTCGCGCGGCACAGAAAGCGCAGTAAGGTCGCTGCAAAACAAACACGCGCAATCTGAGGACGTTCATGCACGGCTGGCTCGGGGTCGTCGAGGTCCTCGGCGTGCTAGCCGCCCTGCTCGCCCTCAGCGTTTTGATGCTTGCCGTACGGCGGAGGTGGCTTAATCGCCTCGGTGGCACGTTCAGCTGCAGTCTCCGACTGCGAATGCGGACTCCCGGCGTCGGCTGGGTGCTCGGAGTCGGCCGTTATAGCGAGGGGATCTTGGAGTGGTTCCGATACTTCTCGTACTCGCTGCGGCCACGCATGGTGTTCCCGCGGCGCAACGTCCGCGTACTGGAGACCCGGATGCCGGACCCCGTGGAGGCTGTGGCACTGAATGCGGACGAGAAGGTGCTCCGCATCGAGATGCAGGATGGCCATACCGAGACGCAGTGGGAACTGGCCATGAGCGAGGAGTCACTGACCGGCCTGCTCAGCTGGCTGGAAGCCGCACCTCCTGGCGTACGCCGCTTCGAGTAATCGCGTTCGGTTGCTCCGCTCGCTGCGCTCGCTCCGCGCGGATCGCGCCGGGAAGCCGCCTACTTTGTCGTCGCTCGGCGACGAAAGGCGTGTCGCCTCGCTCCTCCGCAGCACGGCGCCGCGCGATCCGGTGTTCGATTGCTCCCCTGCTGTTAGTGACTCGCCGCGTCCTTTTAATCTTTGACCGCAAAGGCAGCGTCGAAAGACGCTTCCGACGGGCGGATGCCGTTCATGCGGCGGATGAAGTCGAGCGCCTCGGGTGCTCCATCCAGCCGATCCATCCCCGCATCTTCCCACTCGATCGATATGGGGCTGGCGTAACCGATGTAGTTGAGCATCCGGAAGATGTCCTCCCAACGGGTGTCACCGTGGCCAGTAGATATGAAGTCCCAGCCGCGTCGCGGGTCTGCCCAGGGAAGATGTGAGGACAGTCGGCCGTTGCGGCCATTATTCATCCTGATCTTGGTGTCTTTGCAGTCGACGTGATAGATCCGATCCTGGAAGTCCCATATGAAACCCACATAGTCCAGGCCCTGCCAGACCATGTGGGAGGGATCGTAGTTGAGGCCAAAACCCGGCCGATGATCAATGGCCTCCAAGGTGGCGACCGTCGACCAATAGTCGTACGCGATCTCGCTGGGATGAACCTCGTGTGCGAAACGGACCCCGACCTCGTCGAAGACATCGATGATCGGGTTCCACCGGTCGGCGAAATCGGTGTAGCCGGCCTGGATGACCTTCTCGTCAACCGGCGGGAACATCGCCACGTAATGCCAGATGGCAGATCCGGTGAACCCGATGACGGTATCGACGCCCAAGGCGGCGGCAGCCCGCGCCGTCATCTTCATCTCCTCAGCGGCGCGCTGGCGAACGCCTTCGGGGTCACCATCACCCCAAACTCGCCGGTTAACCATGTTCTTGTAGCGGTCGTCGATGATCGCCTCGCACACCGCCTGGCCATTGAGGTGGTTCGATATGGCCCAGCAGCCAAGCCCGTGCTTAGAGAGAATGTCGCGACGTCCCTGCACGTACCCGTCGTCCTCGGCTGCCTTAGCTACGTCGAAATGATCACCTGAGCAGGCGATCTCGAGCCCGTCGTAACCCCACTCGCCGGCAAGCCGACATACCTCCTCGAACGGCAGGTCGGCCCACTGTCCTGTGAACAGGGTCACCGGTCGGGTTTGGGCCGGCTCGGCTTTGCCGGTGGCTTCCTTCAGACTGCGGCTGTCATCGGCCATCGCATCCTCCTCGTTGGGCTCGATCTCGATCGATCAATGGCTTAATCCTTCGCTGCCGAACTCTGGCTTCGATCCCCGCCCGGTATCCACAGCACATCACCGCCCGGTCCATTGACGACCCGAGTGAGGATAAACAGCAAGTCGGATAACCGGTTGAGATAGGTGATCGCCAGTGTGTTTACCCCACCGGGACGCTCGCTATCGGCGATCGGCTCGGTTCCGTAGGCCCTGACCGCAGACCACGCTGCGCGTTCTGCACGCCGGACCACCGTACGCGCCATGTGCAGCTGTGCGGCGGCCGGTGAACCGCCGGGGAGGATAAACGATTTCAGGTTCGGCAGCGGATCCCCGAACTGATCACACCAGGATTCCAGTCGGTCGACGTAATCCTGAGTGATGCGCAGCTCTGGCGGAGCGTCGGCCGAGTTGATCACTCGGAGCGGGTTCGAAAGATCAGCTCCGACATCGAACATCTCGTTTTGAACGACGCCCAGTACGGCGGCGACATCCTCAGGCAGTTCACCGGCAGCAAGAGCAACTCCGATTGCTGAGTTGGCTTCGTCCACATCGCCGCACGCTTCGACCCGCGGATCGGTCTTGCTGACCGGGGAAAGGTCAGAGAGCTGAGTGTTTCCGCGATCGCCTGTCCGGGTGTAGATGCGGGTCAGCCGAACCATGATCACACCCTACGCAGCCCCCCGGTTGCAGGTCGGCGTGGGTGCTGAGCAGTCCACATCCCAGCGGCTTGTCGTTCCTGGGAATTGGCGTGCCTGTGGCACAGTACAACGGTGGTTGGCGTTAGGCGAGCGGCCGCGATAGTGATCATGGGTCTGACCGCTCTGCTTTCTGGATGCGGGCAAATCCCTGTTACGCCGCCGGCGCCGACCCCTTCGGCAATCCCTGTCCCACCGTCTGAGGTCTCAACGCCGACCACGATTGGGGGAGGCGGGAGCGACATCTGTGAATACTCGATGTCCGGCAACCCCGCGCGCTCGGTGGCGGCACCTCCGACCACCGGAGTGCCAATAAGTGGCACGGTCAGCTATGTGCTCAAGATGACCAATGGCGACGTCAAGATCACTCTTGATCGGGCGAAGGCACCGTGTACGGTCAATTCCTTTTCCTCCTTGGCCGACCAGGGTTACTTCGACGACACGAAATGCCATCGACTCGCCGACTCCGGGATTTTCATCCTGCAGTGCGGCGATCCAACTGAGACTGGAAACGGTGGTCCCGGTTATGAGTTCGCCAACGAAACGGACGGCACGGAAAGCTACACCGAGGGGGTCGTCGCCATGGCGAATGGTGGGCCAGGCAGCAATGGTTCGCAGTTCTTCCTGGTTTGGGCTGATTCGACAAGCCTGGACAAGAGCCGTGGCTTCACGATCTTCGGCACCATGGACAAGGCGTCCCGTGACGTCGTCGCTTCAATGGCGGAGGAGGGTCAAGACGGCCGTAACCCCGACGGCACAGGCCGCCCGAACAACCCATGTGAGATCACAGCCGTGAGCCGAGTTTGAGAGCCTCTGGCTGAGGTCAGTCATCCGGTACCCGAGGCTTATTCCGCTTCGGCCGCCGATTGAGTAGCGCCATGGCGACGAGCAAAATACTCAGGCCTATGAAGCCGCCGATGATGTAGGCGGCAAAGCCTTGGTTCCTGCGGGGGTAGACGGCCGGCGATGATATCGGCGTGGATGGCTGCAGCAGCACATCCAGCGGTACAAATGTCATGAGTCCGATCACCAACTCAGTCATGGCCGGCAACATTCCGCGCCGCTACAGCCCTAGAAAGCGGCGAATCGTGGCAAGGAAGGCCGCGGGCTGTTCGCTGTGCACCCAATGGCCGGCATCCTTGATCTTGACGAGTTGGACGCGGGGAAAGAGCGCACGCATAGCGGCGGCGTAGTCGCGCCGGACGTAGCCTGATTTCGCACCGGCCAGCCAGAGCACCGGTCCTCGGTACGGCACAGGTTTGAACTCCGGCCAGGCAGCCATGTCGTCGAGGTGGTCCCGCAGCAGCTCCAGATTCATCTGCCACCGCCAGCCGTTATTGGGGGAGTCGCGGCGCAGGTTTTGCAGTAGGAAGCTACGGACGGCCGGGTCGCTGGCGTACGCGGCGAGCTGTGCGTCGGCGGCTCTGCGGTCGGTAAGGGTCTCCAGGTCAATGGCCTGCATGCCACGTATGAAGGTCGCGAATTCGCTGATCTCCTGGCTCGGCACCGGAGAGATGTCGACAACGCAGAGTCGCTCCACCAGCTGCGGCTTCAGCAGCGCCAGCGTCATTGCAACCTTGCCGCCCATGGAGTGCCCGATTACCGCCCATTGATCATCGCTGCCCTGGGCCCGCAGCAGCTTGGCCACCTGATCAGCCATCTCTGGATATGAAAAGTGATCCGTCCACGGCGACCGGCCGTGATTGGGAAGATCAACTAGCGTCACCCGCGCCACGTCGCTTAAGCCTTTGGCGATCGTGTTCCAATTCTTCCCCTGGCCGAATAGCCCGTGAAGAAAGACCACACGCGGCCCGGTACTACCTAGCTGGGTGCTGAAGAGCCCACTCTGCGGCGCGGCACTCGTCACGGTCGACGCTGCCAGCAGCCGGTGTGCCAGTGCCGGCGCTCCTCGACTGCCGATGCGGAAAGCAGGCCGGGCGTGTCCGGCCAGGCCACAACATGTGGAGTGCCGGGAGCGATCTCAGCATTGCAGCCGGGGCATCGGTAGGTCTTCGTAGCGGTTGCGCCGGATACCGTGCGTACGATCCAGCGGCCGTCACGCTTCACGGCAGACGTCGCATGACCAGAGCTCAGCGGTCGCGCTGCTCTGAGGTGTTTACTCAGTCGCCGTGCCATCGAATTCCCCCTAATTTGGAGCTGCTCGCGCGTTGGATCTGACGCGCGCAGCTGAGCGACCACACATCAGATCACGCGATTTAACCATAGGTGCCGCTCGGCCATTCCCCGGCGAACTGCACACCAGCCTGGATGTGGCCTTTGCCCTTATCTTTATCTCCGTGCGTTTGGTGATTGCCCGTTGCCAAGTCGACTATGCGGGTCGACTGACGGCCCATCTACCAATGGCTAAGCGGTTGATCTTGATCAAGTCCGATGGATCGGTGTCCATTCATGCTGACGACCGGGCGTACAAGCCTCTGAACTGGATGAGCCCGCCTTGCTCGCTGGTCGAGTGGGCCGCGCCAGGTCTGGAGCACCCGTCAGCACCGGTTGGCGAGCCGCTGACAGCGCTCTGGGAAGTTCGGGGGCGCGAAGGCGACACCCTGCAGATATGGCTTGGTGAGGTGTACCACGACTCCTCCCATGAGCTCGGCATCGATCCTGGATTGCAGAAGGACGGCGTGGAGGCGCATCTGCAGGCGCTGCTTGCCGAGCATCCAGAGGCCTTAGCACCTGGCCTGTCCCTCGTACGCCGCGAACATCCCACTCCAATTGGCCCAGTCGACCTGCTCTGCAGAGATGCTGCCGGAGCGTACGTCGCCGTGGAGATCAAACGTCGGGGAGAAATTGAGGG
>Ga0126312_10000184_pt1 | contig 31570 bp, 30 predicted proteins | sample Plot104A_FD_92537 | JGI IMG/M metagenome (GOLD analysis project Ga0126312, IMG submission 92537) | Serpentine soil microbial communities from UC McLaughlin Reserve, CA, USA - Plot104A | ecosystem: Environmental > Terrestrial > Soil > Grasslands | place: USA: UC McLaughlin Reserve, Lake County... | reverse complement strand
ATCACAGGAAGCTCAGCTACGTACCTTGCTCTCCGCTTTGAGCCTCGCGACTGCCTCCAGAACTTCGGGCTCGAGGCGGTCGAACTCTTCGACTAGGATGGCCGGCACGGCGTCCCTGAAGCGGGCGTAAAGGTAGATCTCCCCGAGCCGCGCCACTCCCGGATCGCCCAACCTCTCCGCCGCCCTCCTGGCGTACTCCTCGGGGGTCTCGTGCGGCTCCCTGACGATGCCAGCATCTTCCAGGGCGCTCACTGTGGACCTGTAGCGGCTGTAGAGCCTGGCGTCAGAGACCTTGACCGAGCGCTGCGGCGAGGGCTTGCGGTGTCGGCGAGCAAGATGCCTGCGGGCGTAGGAGAAGGCCAGGTACGCTGCGCCTATCAGCGCGCCGGCGAGGAGTATGCTCAGGGGGTCGAGGCTCGCCACGCCGCGCATGAGATTTCCCGCGGCCCCGAACGCGGGACCAAGGGTCTCGGCGGCGTTCTTCGCCAGGAAGCCGAAGGCCTTGCCGCCCTGCAGGTTGCTAGCTGCTCTGTACTGCCACGGCGTCGAGTCGAAGCTGGGGGTGGGGTCGAAGGTGGACCAGCCGTAGCCGGGGAAGTAGACCTCGACCCAGGCGTGGGCGTCGGAGGCGCGGACCTCGTACAGGCCGGTGAACGGGTTGTACTCGCCGGGGACGTAGCCTGTGGCAACGCGGGCAGGTATCCCGAGCGAACGGGCCATCACCGCGAGCGAGGAGCTGAACTGCTCGCAGTAGCCGCGCCTCTGCTCGAAGAGGAAGTACTCGACCGCGTCCATCTCTTCTCGTTGCGGAGGGATGGAGAGGTCGTAGGGATAGCTCTCCTTGAGGTGCTCGTTCATCGCCATCACGGCGTCGTAGGGGTTGGTGGTGCCCTCGGTGATCTCGCGGGCGAGCCCGCGGGTGCGTTCCAGTCCGGTGGGCGGGATATCGGTGAACCTCTCGACTATCTCATCGGGGTAGCTGGTGCCTGCCGAGCGTAGCTGGGCGGGGGAGGCGTTCGGCACCTGGGAGATGACCGAGTAGGTCGAGCCCTCGGGGATCCGGTACGGTGCCCGCAAAGCGTTGAACGGGTCGACCTCGATGCTGCTCGTCGGGAAGAAGACCGTCTCCGGCTGGTAGGCGCCGAAGATGGCGTTGGAGGAGTCCTTCTCGACGTGGAAGACCTGGGCGACCTGTCGAGTAGAGCTCCCCGCGGGTTCGGTGTTACGGGCGCCGTACATCTCGAAACGCGGGCTGTCCGAGGTGAGGGTTTCGGCAGCGTCGCCGGTCGAGATCTCCCACCCCTTCCCGTTATATTCGTCGAAGACGACCCCGCGGTACGGCACGCTCTCCTCGCTCCGGACCTTCATCACAACCTCGTCGGAGAGTCGGCCGCGACTTCTTAGGTCCATGTACGGGTTGAAGCCGTGGTACGAATCGGGAGAGATGGCCTGCGGGGGAGCGGCGAAGGGGTCGCCGCCCGGCGGCGGTTCGTAGTAAGGATTCTGGATGCCGCCCGAGAAGTTCTCCCCAACCTCGTCGAACGCCGAGGTCGGCATCATCGTCAGGTTCATCCCCTGCCGCTGGGGCAGGAGCGAGAAACAGAGCAGACCGACTACCACCACGGCGAAGAAGGTGGGTGTCACGACGCCGAGCGCGAGACCCCTTCCCGCGTCCGCTCCGAGGCCGGCCCTCTCCCTCGCCTCCGAGAGGTTTATCTGGGCGAGGGCTCCCAGAGCCAGGAAGAGGAAGGCGAGCACGAACACGCCGTACCACAGGCTCGTCGAGAGAACCGCGCCAACGGCAATCAGGATCAGGGCGCTCACCAGCGAGTACGCGAGGTCCTTGCGCGCTGGCAGGTCGAAGGCGTGTATCACCTGCACCCACAGAAAGAGCCGGGCGAGCGGCACCCGCGTGTCGTAGAGCGAGGAGAGAATCTCCCTGAAGAACATGACGAGCATCGCCATGGCGCCGAAGGCGAGCATTACCTTGACCAGGATGTTCCGTTCCCGCCGCCGGTAATAGCTTACCGCGAACGCTACTACCGTAAGCAGCGGCACGAGGACCCCGATCGCCGTCCCGAAGTACCCGCTCGTGAGAACGGCGGCCTCGCCGACGAGCACCGCCGCGAGCACCCAGGCCCGCAGCTCTACCGAGTCCTCGACGCGCTTGCGGCCGGCCGGGAGCCACAACCTCATTCGATCCTCCACGGCTCTTCGACTTCGGCCCCGAGCCGCGCGACTATGCGGCCGTTAGCCTCGGTCTTGTCTATAAACTCCTGTTCTTCTTCTGGCGACATCCAAGTTCCTGAAGGCCCGGCGAACTCGTGGCACGATATAAGGACGACCGCCTGGGCCTCGGAGGCGCCGGGCAGTGGCGAGGGTCGTGGTTTGCTGGTGATGTCGAGCTTCCTGGTGGAAGGCCGGATCTCCACGCTTGACCCCTCCGGATCGGGTGGCTGGGTGGCTCGCAGGCTGGCGCACCAGGTGAGGATGCTATCCGGGGTCTTCTCTTCAGGGAAAGGTGGGTTCTGGGACCCGGCGTACGCCCTGACCTCCCGCCCCTCCCCGAGGCCGTAGAGAAGAAGCGATGCGCCCGTCGAGATGACCATCTCCCTGACTTCTTGCGGAGCGCGAGTATCGAGGTTCAGCGCGACTATGAAAGGGGGATGTGTCTCCTGGGCAAGTTCCACGACGGCGAGCTTCCCCGCGAGGAGGCCGCGCGCGCTCCGCTTCCAGGCGACCAGGCGTGCCGGGTCACCTGGACGATACTCTCTCACGCCCCAGAACTCCCCGCCGTGGCCCCGGTGGAACGTCGAAGACTCGCTCCTGTCAGCCCGCTCGGCGTCAACGACGGCCGACGGCGGGAGCCCCGCCACGACGAAGGTCCTCGGGTAGACCACGATGTCCGAGGCTGCCCACTTGCGGCGGCTTCCGTAGAAGAGCCCGAGCGGCGCCCCCGACTCGATAAGGAGGTCCCCACCCACGTAGATACCCCGGCGCGGGTTCTCCACCGTGTATCGGAAGACCTCGGGTTCGTCGCGCCGGACCCGCACCGCCACAGCCCGCCCCTTATCCCCGGCGAAGCTGTCCTCGACCTCGAGCATGTGCCGCGCGAGGCGGCCTGTGTTCCTTATCAGCAGCGAGCACTCGAACGGCTCGCCAGCCGTCGCCAGGACTGGGGTGCGTCTCGTAACCTCGACGCCGCGGACATTCCACCAGGGTAGGAGCGCAGCTACGGGTATCATCGCCATGATCCCGGCTGCAACAACGTAGAGCCAGCCAGAGCCGGAGTTCGTGGCGATGAGGTAAAGGATGAGGCCGAGGCAGACGACGAAAGCCGGTTTTGCGATCCTCTTCAGGCCGGAGCGTCCCATGCGCCTACGCCGGCGGCGCTACCGTCTCGAGGATCTCAAGGACTACGGCCTCCGCTGTAGCTCCTGAGGCTCCGCCGCGCACCGAGAGCCTGTGCGGCAGGGTGTGGGGCGCCAGTTGTTTGACGTCCTCAGGTCCTACGAAGTCCCGCCCGCGTGTCGCCGCGTGCGCCTGGGCCGCTCTGATGAGGGCGATGGACCCGCGCGGTGAGACCCCTAAAGAGACCGCCGGGTGGTCGCGGGTGGACTCGGCGAGCGCGACGGCGTAGGCCAGAACCTCGTCGTGGACCTGGACCTTCCTCACCAGCTCCCTGACTTCGCCCACCTCCCCGATCTCCACGTCAGGCTCCAACTCTTCCAGAGGCCGCCGCTCGATCTGCGCCCGCACTATCCCGTACTCCGCACGCCTCTCCGGGTAGCCCATGCTGGTCGCGACCATGAAGCGGTCGAGCTGCCCCTCCGGCAGAGGGTAGGTCCCATGAAACTGGTGCGGGTTCTGGGTGGCCACGACGAAGAAGGGCTCAGGCAGGGCCCGCGTCTCTCCCTCGACCGTCACCTGCCCCTCGGCCATGGCCTCGAGGAGCGCGCTCTGCGTCCGGGGGGTGGCCCGGTTGATCTCGTCCGCCAGCAATACTGGCGCGAAGACCGGACCTTGCATCCACCTGAAGCGCGCCTCGCGCGGGTCGTAGATGCTCGTGCCGGTGATGTCCGATGGTAGCAGGTCGGGGGTGAACTGGATGCGCGAGAAGTCCGCCGCGAGCGAGGACGAGATGGCCTTGGCGAGCGTCGTCTTTCCTACCCCAGGTATGTCGGTCAAGAGGACGTGGCCGCCGGCGAGGAGCGAGATCAGGCACAAGTCCACTACCCGGTCCTTGCCTACGACGACCCTGCGAACGGAACCCCGTAACCGCTCGTAGACCTCCTGAACCTGCGCCGGACCCTCGACCCGACTACGCTGCACTACGCTCCTGCGTGGCCTTGCCAAACTTGCTCACCCTCCGCTCCTGCAGCTTCCTACCCGAGCCGCTTACCCTAATCATGGCTCATGGGCGTGGAAACCGCTATGTGCCAGGTGGCCATTTCTTCACGAAGCATGCCGGACACTCTGCCCCCTCTCGAACTCCTCCCTGCTATCATCCGCACGGTGCAAGGGGATCAGACCTCCACGGATCTATCGATGATGCGGCGCGCCCTGCTCGCAGCCGAGGGCGCAGCAGAGAAGGGCGAGGTCCCCGTCGGGGCAGTGGTCGCAATGGGGGCGGAGATCCTGGCCGTCGCCGCCAACGAGCGAGAATCCACAAAAGACCCTACAGCCCACGCCGAACTGCTCGCTATACGCAGAGCTGCCAGAACCCTCGACGGCTGGCGCCTTACCGGCTGTACCCTCTACTCGACCCTGGAACCCTGCCCCATGTGCGCCGGCGCAGCCCACGCCGCCCGCCTGGACCGCCTGGTCTACGCCGCCCCCGACCCGAAGGCCGGTTACGCGGGTACCCTCCATAACACACCAGCAGACGAACACCTCAACCATACCGTCGCCGTCGAGAAGGGCCTCCTCGCAACAGAAGCCGCCGAACTTCTGCAATCTTTCTTTAGAGACCGACGCAGAACACAGTAATCGGCATCCCAATGCCCTTTTCCCCACAAGCCTCATAGTACGCTGTATAGTCCACCTAAACCTTAGATATACGCTTACTGGCATAGTAGACTTAGACTCCACTACTGCTACAACCCCTTGAGTTCACCTGAACGTAAAGGTGCGCGATTTGCGGGATATTCCCGAATTCTGCCAGATGGTGAAAAAATTTTGAAAAAAATTCTGTCTCCGACCCCTGGACTATTTGCCGCTTAGAAAGAGGGGTTTTGGGCTTTAACTTCATGTTACCCTGAAGTTAAGAGTTATTTAGCTGATATTGCTTTTCGAAAATATGGTGTGCTACGTTTTCGCAATACCAGATGTGGTGTTAAGCCGTGGGGGTAGAGAGGTGCAGTGTCCGTACTGTGATTTCGAGGATACGAAGGTAATAGACTCGAGGCTTTCGGAGAACAAGGACGCCGTCCGGCGGCGGCGAGAGTGTCTCTCGTGCGAGAAGAGGTTCACCACTTACGAGCGCAGGGAACCTTTGAGGCTCATGGTAATAAAGCGCGATGGTGGGAAGGAGCCCTTCGACAGGGAGAAGCTACAGGCTGGTCTTGTGAAGGCGTGTGCCAAGCAGCGGGTGACGGATGAAGACGTAGAGCTCATCGTGGATGAGATCGAGGCAGAGCTCAGGGAGCGGCGGCGGCACGAGGTGACCTCGAGGCGGCTTGGGGACATGGTGCTGGTGCGGCTACGGAGGCTCGACATGGTCGCCTATCTACGGTTCGCCTCCGTCTACAGGCAGTACACGGATGTGGACCAGTTCCGCTCCGAGCTGGTACGCCTCGCCGGTTCGGGGATCGGCAAGGGCAGGTAAGACCACAGCGGCAATAGGTATCAAAAGGGTAGTGGGATAGGGACCCACGAGCGGTAAAATTGGGAGGATGGGTATGGAGGTAGATCGAGGCAGGCTCACCGATATAGATCTCACGGAGAACGCGGTCGCCGTTCTCAAGAAGCGCTACCTCAAGAAGAACGAGAAGGGCGAGCCCGTCGAGGAGCCCATAGACATGTTCGAGCGGGTAGCGGGCAACATCGCCGAAGGTGAGTTCCGCTTCAAGGAGGGCGAGGAGGCGAGAGCGCTCTACGAGGAATCCGGGGAGAGGTTCCTCCAGATGATGTTGAGCCGCAAGTTCATGCCCAACTCGCCGACCCTGATGAACGCCGGCAGGGAGCTGCAGCAGCTCAGCGCGTGCTTCGTCCTGCCTGTCGAGGACTCCATAGACGGCATCTACAACACCCTCAAGCACCAGGCCATCATCCACAAGAGCGGTGGCGGCACGGGCTTCGGATTCAGCAGGTTGCGTCCGAAGAACGACCTTGTCAAGAGCACCATGGGTGTCTCTTCTGGTCCAGTCTCGTTCATGGCCATCTACGATGCTTCGACGGACAAGATCAAGCAGGGCGGGACGCGAAGGGGAGCCAACATGGGGATCCTGCGGGTAGACCACCCTGACATCGAGGAGTTCATCAGCTGCAAGAACGACAACAACCAGGTAAACAACTTCAACATCTCGGTAGCCGTCACCGACGCCTTCATGGAGGCTGTGGAAGAGGACGCGGACTTCGACCTGATAAACCCGAGGGATGGCGAGGTAGCGAGGACGGTGCGGGCGCGCGAGCTATTCGCCAAGATAGTAGAGGGGGCCTGGCTCAACGGTGAGCCTGGCGTGGTCTTTATAGACAAGATAAACGACGACAACCCCACCCCTCAGTTCCCGATAGAGTCGACGAACCCTTGCTCCGAGGCGCACCTGCCGCCCTATGACTCGTGCAACCTCGGCTCCATCAACCTGGAGCGCTTCTACAGGGAGGAGACGGGCGACGTCGACTGGGAGGAGCTGCGCGAGGTGGTACACACCGCGATCCGCTTCCTCGACAACGTCATCGAGATGAACAACTACCCCCTGCCGCAGATAGATGAGATGAGCCGGGGGAACCGCCGTATCGGGCTAGGCGTCATGGGCTTCGCTGACCTCCTGATCAAGCTCGGCATCACCTACGATTCGGAGGAGGGCCTAGCCTTCGCCGAGCGGATGATGAAGTTCGTTGACGACGAGGCGTGGGAGGAGAGCCACAGCCTCGCAGAGGAGCGCGGCCTCATGCCCCACTACGAGGGCTCGCGTCACGAGGCCCGTGGCGACAGGGTGCGCAACGCCACCGTGACGACCATAGCGCCAACCGGCACCATCTCCATGATCGCCGGCTGTTCCGGTGGCATAGAGCCGCTGTTCGCCGTAGCCTTCATGCGCCGTCAGGCCGACATGGAGCTGCCCGACGTCAACCCCGAGTTCGTGACGCTCGCCAGGGAACGCGGCTTCTACTCGGAGGCGCTGATGAAGAAGGTGGCCGAGCACGGCAGCGTGCGCGACATCCTCGAGGTGCCAGAGGACGTGCGCAGGGTCTGGGTTACATCGCACGACATCACGCCGGAGTGGCACGTAAGGATGCAGGCCGCATTCCAGAAGTACACCTCGATGGGCATCTCCAAGACCATCAACCTGCCCTCCGAGGCAACGCCAAAGGACGTCGAGGACGCCTACATGCTCGCCTACTCCCTGAACTGCAAGGGGATAGCGGTCTACCGTGACGGCTCGCGCGACGCGCAGGTACTGTCTACCGGCAAGACGGAGAAGCCTGGCGAGAAGCCTACCATGACGGCCGCCTCCCCCGAGGCCCCTACCGCCCCGCCGGTTAGCCCGCCAGAGCAGGGGCAGCGGTTCTCCTCGCTCGCCGAGGCCCGCAACGGCAGGCCGCGCACCCTCTCTGGGGTGACAAAGAAGATCCAGACCGGCCACGGTCCTCTCTACGTCACGATGAACGACGACGAGTTCGGCCCGAGGGAGTGCTTCGTCATCCTCGGCAAGCCGGGCGGTACCGCCGCTGCCTTCTCCGACGCCCTGGGGCGTATGATCTCGCTCGCCATGACCCACGGCGCCTCCCCAGACGAAGTGGTCCACCAGCTCCGCGGCATCCAGGACGGGCATCCCGCCGGTGTCGGCCCCAACGCCGTCCTCTCCGTCCCCGACGGCGTGGCCAAGGCGATGGCGGAACACTACCTGGTGGACGGGGGCGTAATAGAGACCCGCGAGCTACCCATCATCGGGGCCTGCCCCGACTGCGGCAGCGGCCTCACCCGGCAGGAAGGCTGCGTCGTCTGCCACTCCTGCGGGTACTCGAAATGTAGCTAGTCCAGACGGCCTGTTGGCCGGGAAGGGGTGGGCCTTCCAGCCCACCCCTTCTCTTGTTCCTATCCATCTTCCCTGGCGGAGCCGCGATCCAGGCTCTGATCCTCGAACGACGCCGGGTCCTCGGAGGGCTCTATGTGGATGAAGAAGGTGCTCTGCGGCAGCTCGGCGGCGAGATCCTTCTCTATCTTCTCCGAGAGGTCGTGCCCCTGTTGGACGCTCCACCGGCCAGGCACCAGGACGTGCATGGAGATGAAGCGGCGCTGTCCCGCCGCCCGCGTGCGCAGGGCATGGAACCGGATGTCTCTCTCCTCGTAGCGCGAGAGTACCTTTGAGATCTTCGTTTGATCCTCGGCCGGCAGAGCCCTGTCGAGCAGCCCGCTCGCGGTGTCGCGTAGCAGCCTGACGCCTGTCCACACTATGTTCGCGGCCACGACGAGCCCTATCAGAGGGTCGAGCACAAGCCATCCCGTGAGCTGGACGAGACCTACGCCGAGCACAACGCCAAGCGAGGTCCAGACGTCTGTGAGCAGGTGGTGCGCGTCGGCCCGCAGCGTGATCGAGCGGAGCCTCCGCCCCGCGCGCAAGATGGTCAGGGCGACCCCGCCGTTTATGGCCGTAGCGGCAAGCGTTATGGAGAGCCCGAGCCCAACGTTCCGTAGCTGCTGCGGGTCCATCAATCGTTCCCACGCCGAAACCCCGATCCAGACGGCTGCGATGATTATGAGCGCGCTCTCAAGACCACTAGAGAAGTACTCCGCTTTGTTGTGGCCGAAGGCATGCTCCTCGTCAGGCGGCCTGGCCGCGTAGATAAGAGCCCAGAGCACCGCCACAGCCGCAACCAGGTTGACTACCGACTCGGCGGCGTCCGAGAACAACCCGACAGAACCCGTCAGGAGATAAGCCCCGAGCTTGAGGCCTATGGTCAATACCGCCGCCGCGATGGAGAGCACCGCATACGCGCGGGCGGATGACACAGCGCCCTTCGTCAAGGACACCCCAGACCGAGCATCCTACCTCGTGAACCCGCCGGGGTCGTAGTTGGAACGTGGATCATGGAGAGAACCATCAGGACCTCTTGCAATCTCGCAAGCCTGCGCGCGGCGACCAAGTATACACCCCCGCCTAGCTACTACCGCAGATGACCCCTGCGAATGTCCTATCACGCCTCCTTGACCATCCTTCACGAAACCCGCACCGCAAATAGCCAACAGAGGCACATAACCTTGTGATTCATGGTTATATTGTACCCGACGTGATCGAGGCACTCGCTATCGTTTCTACACCACGGACCTGCAAGAAAAGCCCATACTCAAGGGCTTTCTAGGATAAGTGGCGCTATGAGCGCAGGGACGAGGCGAAGAGGCTTTTGCGCAGGCAATCTAACCTGCAAGGCAACGTTCAAGGTTTATGGAAGCGTCTAGCGGTGGTGGAGAGCGGGTGGTTGAAGGCTAGAGGGCGAGTAGATACACTCAGCGGTGGAGAGGTGGCAGAGTGGTTGAATGCGGCGGTCTCGAAAACCGTTACGTCGGCAATCCCGGCGTCGGGGGTTCGAATCCCCCCCTCTCCGCCCGGCTTCGCCGGCCAGCTTGTCAGCACGCTCCGACTTACGCCTCCGCTCTCAGCCGTCAGCCATCAGCTACGTGGAGATCGGTTCGTCGCTCCCAGGCGCAAGCCAAAGTTTCACTGGCACGTTTTCTCGCCAGGCGTGCCCTGGCAACGGCCGAGCGGCCGAATGCCGAAAGCTGACCGCTGACAAGCTGCCGCAGGCAGCGTGCTGAGTGGTTGACCAGCTATTATGATGCTGGGCTATGATCCGGGAACTTTTCTGGGAGATCTAGGTTTGCGTAGGTCTCGTGGAGCCGACGTAGGGGAAGCGATCCTGATCCTGTCCGCGTTCTGGGTTCTTGCGCTGTCGCTGTGGCTGGACGTGAGCTTTCTGGGCGGGACCCTGGGGAGGATCTCGACCGACTCGATGGCTATCCACGGGGACTTCGACACCTTCTGGCGCTCGGCGGCGGCGCTCTGGGAGGGCGGTGACCTCTACCATACGGGGGCGAGGTTGACGAACCTCAACCCACCGTTATGGACCCTCCTGATCTCGCCTCTCGGGCTCCTCGAGCCGCTCTTCGCCTACAGGATCTTCGTCGTGATCACGCTGGTCATAACGGTGGGTTACCTGGGCTGGATGGCCGACGAGTTGCGCTTGCGGCCCATGTGGGCTGTCTTCGGGGCTGTGATGTTGCTCCTCTCTTCGCCCTTGCTGGCTACGCTGGCCCTGGGGCAGATCTACCCGGTCCTGGCCCTCGGGCTCGTGGGGGCGTGGATGGCCGACCGCAGGAACCGTCACTCGATCTCAGGCGGTGCTCTGGGTCTGGTCGTGGCGCTCAAGCCTTCGCTCGCCCCCGTGCTCCTGTGGCCCCTCGTGCGGCGGCACTGGGAGGCGTTCGGGGCGGCACTCATCTCTGGGGGGACGGCGACGCTCATCGCAGCGGTAGCCGTTGGACCGGGACAGACCCTCGACTGGCTTGGGTTGCTCGCCGACCGGTCGCCAAGCCCTTACTGGGACAACGCTTCCCTCCCCGGGGCAGCGGCCCGGCTGTTTACCGAGAACGAGTTCGCCCGGCACGTGGCGATCTTGCCGTGGACTATCCCCTTCGCCTTTGCGCTCGGGATCGTAGCCATCGCCATCACCGCGGCGAGGGCCGGACAGGGCTCAGAGGTGGGACTGTGGACGCTCGTCGCGGCGGCGCTACTGGTTTCACCGATCGCCTGGCACAACTACCTCGTGCTGCTCGGGCCCGGCATCCTGATCCTCCTGGCCCGCCGGGGACGGGCGGCGCCTGCCTTCCTGCTCCTCGCGTTGCAGTCCATCCCAGGACAATGGCCGCTGCTCTGGAACCAAGAGGACACCGTAGCGGCATCGCTGGCGCTCACGCTCTACCTCTTTATCCTCGTCGCGCACTGGCTCGTTCTCTTGTTCGCCGCGAAGGAGCCACCCGGCTTCCCCGAAGCGAATAAAGGTCGAGGAGGATAGCAAGGGGCCTTGAACCGAGTGGGATAATCCTTCTTCGGGTATAGGCTCTTGTGTATCTAGCGGAAAGGCGGAAGAACATGGGAGAGACGCTCATGCAACGTGTCGTCGACGCCGTGCCCTTTCTGGACAGGATCGCCGATGATGTCCAGCCGGCCGTGCGGGAGGCAGTCGAGGCGGGTGGGACGACGGCGCGCAACCTGCTCGACGGGGTCTGGCTCGAGGTGCCGCTGCACCCAGCGCTCACGGATGTGCCCATAGGCGCCTGGACCGCGGCCGCCGTCTTCGACGGGCTGGACGCCGCGATTAACTCGAGGGCCATGAAAAACGCGGCCGACGCCTCGCTCGCGGTGGGGGTCGTGGGAGCGCTCGGTGCAGCCGTGACCGGGCTCTCGGACTGGCGCTATCTGAGCGGCGGGTCCAGGAGGATGGGGATAGCGCACGGGCTTCTGAACACGGTAGGGCTCGTCCTCATCGTCACCTCGCTCGTTCTCCGAGCGACGGGGCGCAGGAACTCCGGACGCCTGACCTTTCTGGCGGGGTACTCGGTGGCCGGCATGGCCGCCCACCTCGGTGGAGAGCTCACTTACCATTACGGCCTCAGGGTCAACAGGACCATCTTCCAGGAAAGCGGCGCCGACGAGTTCACGCCGGTCCTGGACGAGGGTGAGCTGGCACAGGGCGGCATGCGCCGGGTCGAAGTCGACGGGGTAGGTATCCTGCTCAGCCATTCTTCGAGCGGCAACATCTGCGCCATCTCCGCCACCTGCAATCACTTCGGCGGACCCCTCGAGCAGGGAGACCGCGAGGGCGACACGGTGGTATGTCCCTGGCACAAGTCGCGCTTCGAGCTGTGCAGCGGCAAGGTCATAGACGGCCCAGCAGTCTTCCCCCAGCCCCGCTACGAGACAAGGGTGCGCGACGGCAAGATCGAGGTCAGAGCCGCCGAGGAGAACATAAGCTAGGCTACAGGCACTGGGCTACGGGTAGGCTCAAGAACAAAGCATTTGCCAGATATCTCTGAACCCTCGCCTCCCAGCGTGGGACCGAGGAATGTAGCAAGGCGGCTGGATCACCGCGCAAGCGGGAATGACGTACTAGGGGGAGCCTAGCGGTTGGTGTTCGGACGAGCCTGTTGCCCGAAGCCTGAATTCAGCCCTTCTCCAGACTCTCGAGGGCTTCTGCGGCGGCGCGGCGGAGGCTGCGGCCCGAATCTACCCTAAAGACCGTCTGGAGGTCGGCGCGTGCGCGGGCTCGCTCGCCCAGAGCGGCGAGGGAGGAGGCCCTGTTGTAGTAGGCGATGCCGAGTCTAGGGTCGAGCTTTATTGCCCGGTCGGCTGCTTCGAGGGCTGCCTGGGGGTTGCCGGAGGCGTCGAGGCTCGCCCCGAGGGCGGAGTAGTAACGAGGGAGCTCGCGCCGGGCGATGAGCTCCTCGTAGAGGCCGGCGGCCTTCTCGTACTCGCCCTTGCGGAAGGCTGTCCCGGCGCGGCGTTCCTCAGGGATGACGGCGCGGGCCATGATCGCGGTGAGGACCGTTGATCCGAGTAGGTAGACCAGGAGCACGAGGCCGTAGTTGTAGACGGTGGCCTGGCCCATAACGAAGGGAAGTCCCGCCACGAAGACGCCTGTGGAGAGAGGCGGTATCAGCCGCAAGAAGAAGTCCCTGTAGGCCCTTACGCGCAACAGGTCTCGGTTCTGGCGCCCCATGAAGAAGGTGAAGATGGCAAGGATAGCCAGGGCGCCGAGCGTCGGGTAGAGGAGATTCAAGCGTTCTCGTCCAGCATCTTGCGAACTGCAGACCTGAAGCGCCGGGGAAGATCCTCCTCGAGCGCCTTCTTCAGGTCCTTTGTCGCTCTGCTCTTCTTTCCCATCCGTTGCAGCACGAGGGCCCTGTTGTAGTAGGCGAGGCCGTACTCAGGATCATTCTTGATCGCCTTCGTCGAGGCTGCTACTGACTCCTCGTACCGCTCGGAGGCCCCGAGCGCCGCGCCCAGAAAGGCGTGGTTGCGCGCCAGGGGCCTCTCCTCGGCCAGCTCGCCGTACAGCTCGGCCGCCCGCTGGTAGTCGCCCTGGCGGAAGGCCCTGCTCGCGTGCCGCTCGAGGGCTGGGATGGAGAAGAGGCTCGTGAGGATTATCAGGATAGCGGAGATGGTCATCCAGGCGAGTATCACCCAGCTCTGGCGGTACTGCTGAACGAGGAAGAGGCTGAGCGCCATCAGCGCGAGGGCGCCAAATGGTAACGCCCTCCGGATAAGGTCTCCCCACGCCTTCGCCCTGACGAGGTCCCTGTTGGCCGAGTAGATCGTCTGCCAGGTCAGGAAGACGAGGAGGAAGATCAGTACTACTGGTAAAGCGCTCAAACCCAAGCGGAATCTCTCCTACGAACTTACCGGCGCGGGATCCGCCTCGCACAGCGCATCGAGCGCGGGCGAGGCGAGCCGCTCGAAGGACTCATCGTCGAGCACGGGATATGCGCCATCTACGGGGACGGGCTCCTCGAGTTCGATCCAGCTCTTGCACCCACCGTAAGCCTCGTCGTAAGGCAACTCAACCATCTCCGGCAAGAGATAGACGCGCAACACGAGCACCGTAAGCGGCTTCTTGGGTCGCCACCTGAAGCGGCTCTCGGCGTACTCTGGAGTCCACATGTGGTAAGGCTCTATGGCGCCGAGCCGCCCCTGCTCTGAGATCTCGTACGCCCCTCTTACCTCCGCGAAGGAGGTGAAGCGCAGGGGCCCATCGTCGGTCAGGTCGGGGATCTCCTGCATGAGCCCCCTGTACTCCGGTTTGAGCAGCTCCGGTCTCTGGTGCTCGTAGCCGGGGAGGAGCAGGAAGCGCCTGTCGGCTACGGCAAAGGCCTTCTCGCGTATGCCGCCCTTGCGGACCACCAGGGTTGTCTCCCCGCGTTCGAGCGCCTTCACTGCGACGGCCCATTCCTTCAACGTGTGGCGCAGAGAATCCAAAAGATCACCTCTCGTATAATGCGGTCTGTCCACAGAGGATTATATGACCTGAGGCGTTCGAGTTTCGACGGGAGGAGCCATGACCCACCAGGAGACCCCGCACCGCGTGGAGCGCGACTCGATGGGGGAGGTCGAGGTCCCGCGTAAGGCGCTCTTCGGCGCCCAGACCAGGCGCGCCCTCGACAACTTCCCGATCAGCGACCTGCGCAAGCCGCGCCGCTTCGTGCAGGCCCTCGGCGCCATAAAACTCGAGGCGGCAAGCGCCAACGGCGAGCTTGGGCTTCTTGACGAGGGGCTGAGGGACGCCATAGTCCAGGCCTCCGATGAGGTGATGCTGGGGGAGCTGGACCACGCGTTCGTCCTCGACGTCTTCCAAACGGGGTCTGGGACCTCGACGAACATGAACGCAAACGAGGTAATCTCCAACAGGGCGATCCAGATTCTCGGCGGCGAGCTCGGCTCCAAGGGCCCCGTTCATCCCAACGACCACGTCAATATGGGCCAGTCCTCGAACGACGTGATCCCGACCGCGATCCACCTGGCGGCCCTGATCTCGATGAAAGAAGACCTCCTTCCCGCTCTGCAAAAGTTGCAGAAGGCTCTCGAAGAGAAGGCTATCGAGTTCGACGATGTGATCAAGACCGGAAGGACCCACCTCCAGGACGCTACCCCGATCCGTCTCGGCCAGGAGTTCGAGGGCTACGCTGGCCAGATCGAACGCGGCGTAGGGCGTGTCCACAAAGCCATGGACGAGCTCTCCGAGGTAGCCTTGGGCGGCACGGCGGTAGGCACCGGTGTCAATACTCACCCCGAGTTCGCACAGAAGGTGTGCGGGAGGCTGAGCGAGCGCTTCGGCATCGAAGTACACGAGACCACTAACCATTTCCAGGCGCAGAGCGCGATGGACGGAGCGGTCTTCGCGAGCGGCGCCCTGAAGACCGTCGCGGTGAGCCTCATGAAGGTTTCCAACGACATCCGCTGGCTCGGGAGCGGGCCGCGGGCAGGCCTCGGGGAGATCGCGCTCCCCGAGGTGCAGCCAGGCTCATCGATCATGCCAGGCAAGGTGAACCCGGTGATCGCCGAGAGCGCCGCGATGGTCGCAGCCCAGGTTATGGGCAACGACGCCACCATAACCATCGCAGGCCAGAGTGGTAACTTCGAGCTCAACGTCATGCTCCCCCTGATCGCCTACAACCTGCTCCAGTCGATCGACCTCCTCGCCAACGCCTCATCGAACCTCACAGACCAGTGCGTACTCGGCATCGAGGCCACAGACCGCGGCCCCGAGCTCGTCGAGAAGGGCCTCATGCTCGCCACGGCTTTGGCGCCCGAGATCGGCTACGACAGGGCCGCCGAGATCTCCAAAGAGGCATACAAGACAGGCCGCACCATCCGCGAGGTAGCCAGCGAAAGGACCAACCTCTCTGACGAAGAGCTAGACACCCTACTCGATGCCCGCAAGATGACGAAGCCGTAGAGACGGCTAGCGTGCAGGGACGATGGGCCTGAAGCCGTTGTAATTTGCCTGGCTCCCTTATACGCTGGTGATGAGATGGTTGCCGGGCAGAGCGGCCTTCGGGAATCTGTTAGAGGGTAGAGCGCGAAGGAAGAGTCTGTTGTACCTGCGAGTGGCAGATTGAAAGAGCTGGTCGCCAGCTCCGAGTGGGATAGCGCCAGGGTGACGGTCTCCATCACCCTGGATGGCCGGGTCCATCAGGTGTGGTTCGCCGTCTCGGGCGAGGAGCCCGGAAGGGAAGAGGACTTCCTCCTTTCTCTCACGCTCTTTCCCGCGATGGTTGGTGGCGCACGCTTGGAGCTGCCCGGGGAGGTCTCACCCCGCCTCCTCTCTGCCGTGTCAGAGATCCAGGACGTGTTCCGGCTCTGGGGTGCCCACTACTGGAGAGGGAAGTTCCAGAACCTCGGGCACGTTCAGGTGGATGCCGGGGTGCGTAGCAAGCCGATCCAGCGCGCTTCGGGAGTTGCCTGCTTTTTCAGCGGCGGGGTGGACTCCTTCTACACCCTCCTCAAGCACCGCGATGAGGTAACACACATCATCTTCGTGCACGGCTTCGACATCGACCTCCAGGACGCAGAGCTTCGCGCCCAGGCCTCCCGCATGGCGCGCGCTGTAGCTGGCGAGATGGGCAAGTCTTTGATAGAGGTGGAGACGAACCTCCGCTCGTTCTCGGATAGGGCGGTGGGCTGGGGCAAGTACCACGGGGCGGCGCTGGCTAGCGTCGCGCTGCTATTCCAGCACCGCTTCCGCAGGGTGCTGATAGCCGCAAGCAATACCTACGCCGAGCTCTATCCGTGGGGCTCGCATCCACTGCTCGATCCGCTGTGGAGCACGGAGCTAACCGAGATCGAGCACGACGGCTGCGAGGCGACGCGGCCGGAGAAGGTGGCCTATATATCCGAGCATCAGCTGCCAATGCGGTGGCTGCGCGTCTGCCACACGAACACCAACGGCGCCTACAACTGTGGACGTTGCGGGAAGTGTTTGCGGGCAAGGATCACCCTGCGTACCGTCGGTACGCTGGAGCGCTGTGAGACCCTTCCACATGACCTCGACCCCGCAGAGGTCGCGAAGATGAAGATGCCCAACGAGACCAGCAGGTTCGTCATCAGGCAGAATCTGGAGACCCTCCAACGTCTCGGAACCGAGCCGGAGCTGGCCCAGACTCTGGCGACGGTACTCGATAGAGCCTCGAGGGCAGACGAAGGACGCACCGCGCACACGGAGATCCGCGAGCTGCGCGAGCAACTCCTGCAGGCTCGCGAGCAGCTAGAGCGAACCAGCGCAAAGCTGGAGGCCTCCAGGAGGGTGGCGCAGAGATCCAGGTCGAGGAGCAAGAGGCTCGCCGAGCGCAACCGCCAGCTCGCTGCCCGACGTTACACCCCCTTGGATAGCCTCGCGTCAAGGGTCCTTCGGATACCCTGGATCGGCAAGCTGGTGCGGCGCAAGAATACGGCCGACTGACCAAATAGAATGCCTCACAACGATACTCCGGTGCTAGGAGCGCAGGAAGGATACAGCAGGGAGTGACGGGCGCATGTCAGAGAGACACGAGAGAACCAGATACGAGCATATCCTTCCCGCGCTCCCCGACATCGCAGGGAGCAGGCAGAAGCTGCTGGGGGTGATCTCCGGATCTCCCGACATCACCTTTATAAGGACGGGCGGCAACATCGGCGACCACCTGATCCACGCGGGGACGCGGCAGCTCCTGGCCGGCATCCAATACGATGAGACGAGGGTGCGCAGGCGCAGGAAGGACAGGGCAGAGGAGGCCAGGAGGCCAAAGGGCTTCGAGCGTCTCCTGGGTTCTCCCTTTAGCAAGAGGGCCGGGGGCCGCAAGGAGGTAGTCATCGAGGGGCTCGATGGCGCCGGCGGTCATACCGCGCTTGTCACCGGCGGCGGCGGGTGGTGCCGGCCCTTCCACAGGATGTGGCCCGCGGTCCTGCCGCTCGTCGAGGAGCGCTTCGAGAGGGTGATAGTGCTCCCATCCTCGGTCGACACTTCGGTAGGTGTGGTCAGAGAGGTCCTCGCGGGTACAAAGGCGTTGGTCTTCGCCAGGGAGCGCGAGTCTTACCGCCAGCTCAGGGAGCTCTGCAAGACCGACATCGCGCACGACTGCGCCTTTTTCTTTGACTTCGAGCCATACAGGAGCAGCGGCGAGGGTCTGCTGAGGGCCTACCGCACGGACGCGGAATCGACCTCGGGTGGCCAGGTGCCTCCAGACAACGACGACATCTCGGTGTCCTGCGACAACCTCGACGAGTGGCTCTGGAGGATAGCCCGCCACGAGGTAGTCGAGACCGACAGGGCGCACGTGACGATCGCGGCGGCCATGCTCGGCAAGAAGGTCAGGTACAGGCCGACCAACTACCACAAGGTGCCGGCGATCGTAGAGTACGCGTTGGAGGGCTTCCCCGTCGAACGCTTGACTCCAGGAGGGTGAACGTGCGCAGTGTCGAGGCACACACCGGCGCGATCGAGCGTGGCGAGTCCTCCGGTTCGTGATGCCGCGGGTGAGAACGCTGCTGGCCGGGCTGGCCTCGCGCCAGCGGAGGAGAGAGGAGACCGCGAGCCCCGAGGGCGAGAGGCTGGCCGAGGTGCGCAAAAAGCTCGCGGAGAAGAACCGGAGGCTCAAGAGGCTAAGGGAGCAGTTGGAGGTGAAGGACGAGGAGGTCCTGCGGTTGCAGGAGGCGCTGGCGGCGCGGGACGCGGGGGAGCGAACCGGAGGAATAGATCCGGCGAACATCGTCTGGATCTTCGGTACTGCTCGAACCGGGAGCACCTGGTTGAGCGAGATGCTCGCTGAGTCAAAGGGCTGCGCCACCTGGAACGAGCCGTTCGTGGGCACGCTCTTCGCCCCGACCTTCTACAGGCTGGACTGGCAACTGGTCGGTGGCCGCAGGGAATCTATCCTGAGTCCCAGGTACGCTCCTACCTGGCTGAAGTCCGTACGGTCTCTGATTCTGGACGGGGTAGAGGCCAGGTTCACCGCGGTGAGCAGAGAGAGCTGCTTGATAGTGAAGGATCCCCATGGTTCGGTAGGCGCCCCTATCGTCATGAAGGCCATTCCGGAGAGCCGGATGATCGTCCTGGTCAGAGACCCGAGAGACGTTGCGGCTTCTATCCTCGACGGCTCGAGGGAAGGGGGATGGAGAGAGAGGGACTGGGAGCGAACAGATGGGGACCCCGACTCCCTCGTGCGAGTACGCGCCGAGCTCTACCTCAAGAGCGTCGGTAACGCCTGGCAAGCCTACAAGGCCCATACAGGACGCAAGGTCCTGGTAAGGTACGAGGACCTGAGGGCAGATGCCCAGGGCGAGATGAAACGCCTCTGTTCGGCTCTGGGGATGGAGGTAGACGAAATGGAGCTCGCGCGGGTAGCGGAGAGGCACTCGTGGGAGAACATCCCGGAGGACCGGAAGGGGGAGGGCAAGTTCTACAGAAAGGCCACCCCAGGGGGATGGAAAGAGGACCTGACACCGGAGCAGGCCGCGACCGTGGAGAGCATAACAGCCCCCCTGCTCGATGAGTTCTACCCCGAGTGGAAGGGTGAGACAGATAGCGTAGATAGCGAGGCCGCCCTGGACGGGGAGGGGTTGGCGGGCGAGAACGAGCGGCCGAAGAAGGACGGTGAAAGGCGGGTTTGAAATCGGCGGTTCGATGGTGGCGAAGGCCGAGACGCTCCATGCGCGTCGTGGCGTTGCTCGCCTCGTACAATGAGGAACGCTTTATCGCGGGGTGCCTCGAGCACCTCTTCGCTCAGGGCGTCGAGGCCTACCTCATAGACAACTGCTCGACGGACAGGACCGTCGAGATAGCAGAGCGTTACCTCGGGCGCGGCTTGATCGGTATCGAGAGCTTCCCGCGCGACGGGGGCGTGTACAGGTGGGGGGCGATACTCGAACGCAAGGAGGAGCTCGCCGCGACCCTCGAAGCCGACTGGTTTATGCACGCCGATCCTGACGAGTATCGTCTGCCGCCGCACTCGGGCATCACGCTCGCGCGGGCGTTCGCCCAGATCGACAGGAACGGCTATAACGCCGTCAATTTCCTCGAGTTCACTTTCCTCCCAACGCGGGAGGCGCCGGACCACGATCATCCCCGTTTCCGGCAGACCATGAGGTGGTATTACCCTTTCGTGCGACGCTTCCCGCAGCGGCGTAACGCCTGGAAACGGCAACCCGAGCGGGTCAAGCTGGCTCAGACGGGCGGACACAGGGTATGGTTTCCGGACCTGCACATGTACCCCGAGTCCTTCAAGATGCGGCACTACCTCTTTCTGAGCGTGCCCCATGCCATAGACAAGTGGGTAAACAAGAACTATGACCTCGCGGAGATCGAGAAAGGGTGGCACCACTCGCGTAACAGCCTGACACCGGCGAACATCGCCCTGCCTTCACAGAAGGAGCTGCGCTACTACACCTCTGACGGCGAGCTCGACCCGTCAGAGCCGCTCAGGGAACACCTGTTCTTGAGGTCGCCGGTTCAACAGGAGAGAGAGCGCTAATGCGCATTGGGGAAGGCCAAACGCCTTCCCCAATGCGCGCCCTCAGCCCGCTCGAGCCTGCAGGGCTCTCGCTTTCAGCCATCAGCAAGATCAGAGTAGGGCGATTGCGTTTGCAGGGTGGTCGACTGCTTTGTACCTCTACCTGCGCGCGTGCCTGGGTCTTCGCTACCCTTGCCTGCCTTCGACGACGGGGTAGAGCGGGCGTCCCTCGCTGGCCCAGGCGACCACGTTCTGCGCGGCCTTGCTGCGTACCTCCTCCTCCGCTTCGAGCGAGTAGAAAGCGGCGTGGGGGGTCAGTATGACGTTGGGGTTTTGTAGGAGGGGATGATCCTGAGGTGGGGGCTCCTGCGGCTGCACATCGATGCCGGCCCCGGCCAGGGGTCCCTCATCCAGGGCCCGCAGTAGGTCCTCCATCACCACGAGGCCGCCGCGGGCGGTGTTGACCAGGTAGCTCCCCTCCGGCATTCGCTCGAGGAGGTCGTGGTCGATGAACCCCTTGGTCTCCTCCGTGAGCGGCGGGTGCAGCGAGACTACCATGCTCTCCGAGAATACCTCTTCAAGGCTCGCCTGCTCGACCCCTTCGGGCCAGGCTTCCTCTTCGAGGTAAGGGTCATAGCCAAGGGTTTTGCCGAACCAGGGGCTCGCTCGCCGGGCCAGCGTGCCGCCGATACGCCCGAGCCCTACCACGCCGAGCGTCAGGTTCCTTAGCCTGTGGAGCGGGCCCGTCGATGTGGAGTGCCAGCCTCCGGCCTTCACGTCGCGGTCGTAGAGCGGAAGGTGACGCAGGAGGGCGAAGACCATGCTGAGGGCGTGTGAGGCAACCTCCTCGGTCCCGTAGTCGGGAACGTTGGCTACCCACACCCCGCGCTCGCGGGCTGCCTCTATGTCAACGATGTCGTAACCAGTCCCGTAGCGGCCTACCATGCGCAACTCGGGGAGCTCTTCCATCACCCTTGCCGTGATCCTGGCGTACTGCGTCAGCAGTGCAGAGACCCCCCGTCCGGCTTCGATGACGTCCTCCTCGCTGCGGCACTGCGCCTCGACCAGTTCGAGCCCTGCGTCCTCCAGTATGCGGCGCTCCAGCTCCACGTCCGGGTAGGTGAAATCCGTTATGAGCACTCTCAAGTTCCCATCACCCCGATCTGAGTAGGTGTCCGGTCTTCGAGGTTTTACCCTCGAGGGGTCAGTGTCTACGCCAGTGCGCGGGGAGATGCGCTCTACCTACGGCCTGTGCTAGATCAACATACGTACCCGAGAACTCCGACTCCACACAGTTGCGTAAGTAAAACATTACCAGTACACGCAGATATCCTACCCGAAATGGGTAGGATATCTTTCTCGGCGATCGGGCATAGAAAGCCGATGAGTGGTGTGTTGTAGTGGATGAGGATCAAGAGAGAAAGAAGCGGCTACGAGAACCCATCAATGGGCTCACGCACTTGGTGGGAGCGTTGCTTGCGTCCGTCGGATTGATCGTACTGCTGACTACGGCGCTGCATGCGGGAAGGTCGGATCAGATCGTGGCCTTCGGCGTCTTTGGCTTCAGCCTCATCGCCCTTTACACCGCGAGCGCTCTCTACCATCTCTTGCCGCTCTCTCCTCGTGGCATCGTCAGGCTGCGCCGGCTAGATCACATGATGATCTTCGTGCTTATAGCGGGCACCTACACTCCCTTCTGCTTTCTCGCGTTGGAAGGTGGTTGGCGTGTGGGGTTGCTCGGCCTGATCTGGGGACTGGCGCTGTGCGGTATCGTGCTCAAGCTCCTGTGGATGAACGCGCCGCGCTGGTTGTCGGTGGCGCTCTACCTGGGGATGGGCTGGATCGCTCTGGTAGCGGCTCCCGCTCTCCTTCGGGCGGTGCCGATTGGGGGGATGGCCTGGGTTTTGGGCGGGGCTCTGATTTATAGCGTGGGCGCGCTGGTCTACGGGATGAGGCGCCCGAACCCGATACCAGGGGTGTTCGGGTTCCACGAACTGTGGCACCTCTTCGTCATGGCGGGGAGCGCCTGCCACTTCTGGGCGGTGCTGGGATACATCGCGCCGCTAGCGTAACGCGGTGACAGGGGCGTAAGAGTCCCAGAAGAGCGACATCAGGCACCAGAACGGGAAAATGCTGGCATGTTCGCCTGTCACAAGCCTGAGCTCTTCGGGCCTACCTCCACTGTGGCACAGTCAGAGGTGCAGCTTAAGGTGGGTTACAGTCGATGGAGCGCCGCCCTAGAAAGTAGGGCGGCTTTTTGCGTTGATAGAGGCTCGAGAACTGAAAGGTGGGCTCCAGCATATAGCCCAAGATGGAACAGTGAAGTGGTTCAGCGAGGAGAAGGGCTACGGCTTTATCACCCCGAATAAGGGAGGCACGGACCTCTTCGTCCACTACTCCGGCATCGAGGGGGGCGGGTTTAAGTCCCTCGAAGAAGGCGAGAAGGTCAGCTACGAGGTGACCGAAGGCAAGAGGTGCCTGCAGGCACAGAACGTCTCCAAAGCCTAACCCTGGTCACGCTACCCGCTGGTGGTAGCCAATTAACGAAATGTCGCCGTCCTGCGGGACGCCAGCATTTTCTTTGCCCCAGCTCGGGGACAAGGTGCCCGGTCTCGGAGAACACCACTTTCTACGAGCTACAGAGGATAGAGCGTCAGGGTGCTCGCCATCCGCTCTGGGAGCCCCGGCCGATCCCTAGGAAACCTCCCCGCGACCAAGCCACCCGTCTCGCCGCTCCTTGAGCCACATCATCCGCACCCTGTTAGCGGCGATCCTGGCCGGCATGTCTTTTTCAGAGAGCTCGTCTAGGCGCTTGTAGGACACTCTCCCGCCGCTCATCAGCGCCACCAGCCCTTCTTCTGCTTGTCTCTGGTCCTCGGAGGCCAGGCGCTGCAACGCCGCCGGTGGCTCTCCCGACAGCGGTTCGCCCAGCAGCCTGGCGAGCTGTCCGTCCTTGCGCAGTTCCAGCTCGCGCAGCTCTGCCTGCATGAACTGCTCCCATGCGGCTGCTTGTTGGGCTCGGCTTTTCTCCTCGGTCTGCTGCCTCTTACGCTCCCGGGTACGCTCCTGTACGAGGTCTTCTTGCCACCCCTGCGCCCGCTGGTCGCGATGCGGCCCGTCACGCAGCTCACCAAGCTGACGGCCGGCCTCGGTCTCGAGGACAGCCTCGAGCGCTTCTGCGAACGGTTCCCCTGTGCGTTTTGCGCGGTTCCCTGCTTGGCGCGCCAGCACATCGACCGCCATCTGGGCCACTCTTTGGTTTTTATGCATAGCCTCCCCTTTCCTGGAGGAGATGACTTGTGGGGAAACCAGGTGCTGCCCCGACGGTAAGGCAAGAAAGTGCCTCTTCTAAGTCGACTTCGTCCCTTCCGGCTTCCAATAGCCAGAGCAGCTTCGGCTGACCGTGTTCGCAGGCGTACCCTAGCGAATCCCGCGACCAGACCACTGTCTTTGCGAGATCCTCTGTCGCCTTATGATCCAGGTCCACGACGCGCCCCTTCCGTTCGGGCCGGGCCTCGCCGCAAACAAAAAAGCCGCCCCATCTTTTGGGCGACGTCTCCACCAGAACAAAACCCACCTCTTGCTATTCTCAAGGATATCACACTCGAGGCGCTGGATCCCGGCGGAGAAGCGGACCTTCAGGGCGTCGTAAGATAGACCATCACACAGGAGAGGGCCGGTGGTCGAAGCTTGGCGGTGCACCCAGACCGGGGCGGCGCGACGGAATTCCGCGTATAATTACCGTGCAGGGGGTAGGGATGGCGAACGTTTCTTCTACGCTGGTTTCTAGAGCGGGTCTGCCGGAGCCGGGCTCTGCCGAAGAGCTCGCGCGCTTCGCGCGGATCCAGGAGCGGCTGGTGCCCCTGGCGCAGCGGATCATTTCGGAACCGAGTGCTCCCCAGACCGTAGTTGTGGTCCCCAGCCTCTCGCTCGACACGGAGGAGCTAGCCAAGATCTCGGGCGCGCACCACTACGAGGAGCGGCTGCTGTGCATGCTGATGCTGTTGCGCATGCCCCGCACCCACCTGGTCTTCGTAACTAGCCAGCCCATCCCGACGGCCGTCGTGGACTACTACCTGCACCTCCTCCCTGGCGTCCCGCTCCGCCACGCCCGCAGGCGGTTGACGCTCCTGAGCTGCCACGACGCCTCCGACGAGCCTCTGACCAGGAAGATCCTGGACAGGCCGCGCCTGATAGAACGCATCAGAGCGGCTATCGCCGACCCCGGAGCGGCGCACGTTACCTGCTTCAACAGCACGGCTCTGGAGCGGAGCCTCGCCGTGCGGCTCGATATCCCGCTCTACGGGAACGATCCCGAGCTGAACTACCTCGGCACCAAGAGCGGTAGCAGGGAGGTCTTCAGGGAGGCGGGGGTCCCGCTGCCGGACGGGTTAGAGAACCTGCGCGACGAGCAGGGGATCTTTGAGGCCGTAGTCGAGCTGAAGCGTCGCGATCTCGGCCTGCGTCGCGTGGCCATCAAGCTCGATGAAGGTTTCTCCGGCGAGGGCAACGCGGTCTTTACCTACGACGGCGCTCCGGAGGGCGCAGACCTCGCGCGCTGGGTCAGGGAGGAGCTGCCAAGGCGTATCAGGTTCGAGGCGCAGGAAGAGACCTGGGAGCACTACTGCCACAAGTTCTCCGAGATGGGCGGCATCGTCGAGTGCTGGGTGGAGGGGGAGGAGGTTCGCTCCCCCTCCGTGCAGTGCCGCATAAACCCACTGGGTGAGGCGTTTATAGTCTCTACCCACGATCAGGTCCTGGGAGGGCCCTCAGGGCAGATCTTCCTCGGCAGCTCATTCCCCGCGGATGCCGAGTACAGCAGGGACATCAAGGACTACGGGCAGCGGGTAGGGGAGGTGCTCAAGCAAAGAGGAGCGCTCGGCCGCTTCGCGATCGACTTCATCTCCGTCAGGCGCGGTGAAGAATGGAAGCACTCAGCCATCGAGATCAACCTTCGCAAAGGCGGAACTACCCACCCCTACCTGATACTGCGGTTCCTTACCGACGGAGCCTACGACCCCGAGGACGGGACCTACTGCACCCCGACCGCGAAGCCCTGCTACTACTACGCTTCGGACAACCTCCAGAGCCCTGCCTACAAGGGCCTTACCCCCGACGACCTCGTGGACATCGCGGTGGACAACGGCCTCCACTTCGACGGCGCATCCCAACAAGGCGTCGTGTTCCACCTGATCGGGGCCCTCTCCCAGTACGGCAAGCTGGGGACCGTCTGTATAGGAGACAGCCACGAGAGCGCCCGCAAGTACTACAGCGACACCGTGGCGGTCCTCGACCGCGAGGCGCAGCGCTAGCGTCCCCTCACCCCGAGCACTGGTACGACTGCGCCGAGAACACCATCGCGCTAGCCGAAGAAGACGGAGTAGATCACGTACCCTACAGCGAAGACGACGATAAGGGCCGTGAGGACTACCACTACCTTGCCGATTGTGGATGACCTCCACACACCAGCCACAAAGCGCGCAAGCTCTCTCAGCCTGACTTCGGCCCAGTCCAGAAAGCGGGCCACGGGCAAGAACTCCCCCCCTATCAGCGCAAGCCCTATGATGAAGGTGATGGTGCCAGGACCCGGCGCCCACCCGAAGAAGGCGCTGAAGATCACGAGCACTCCTCCGGCGACGATGTTGAAGATCCTGCTGAGCTGTCCCCCGCCGCTCTGTTTTCGGTAATAGTAGCGGACCTGGAAGCGGTCGCCCGGCTTGCTGTTCTTGAAGTGCTGCCAGCTCCGTTTCGTCCTTGCAATCATCTCTCTATATTCTACGCTTTGCCGGCGGCTTGAGCCTGGTAGGGGCGCTCTGGAAACCCAATTTTGGTATGTGTACCGAAAGGAGCGTGAGATGACAACCATCTCCAAGGAGCGGGACGTCGTTACGCTCATCAACGTGTTCACGGTCGCGCCGGACGACCAACAGCGGCTCCTGGATCTACTCGCGGAGGCGACAGAGTCGGTTATGAACGGGTTGCCTGGCTTTGTTTCTGCCAACCTCCACAAGAGCATAGATGGGACGAAGGTTGTCAACTACGCCCAGTGGCGGAGTAGGGAGGACTTCGAGGCGATGCTCCAGAACCCCGAGGCAATGGCGCACATGCGGGAGGCGGGGGAGATCGCAGAGCAGTTCGAGCCGCACCTTTACGAGGTTTCGCTGGTTGAGGAGGTGGAGCGCCGAGCGTAAGCGACGCGGCGACCGTCTTCGCGCGTGATGCAGCCTTCGATGAAATGCGGTATACCGGTGGTGTAAGGGTCCATACGAACGGAAAGATGGTGCACATGACGAGTGGCGATGGTCAGCCGATGGATCCCTCACGCACCGAGGTAGCCACGCTCGGGGGCGGCTGCTTCTGGTGCCTCGAGGCCGTCTACGAGGAGCTGAAGGGCGTCGAGAAGGTAGAGTCCGGTTACTCTGGCGGACCTGTGCCCAACCCCACCTACCGCCAAGTCTGCACGGGGACGACAGGACATGCCGAGGTCGTGCAGGTAACCTTCGACCCCGATTTGGTCTCGTTCAGGGAGATCCTCGAGGTCTTCTTCACGATCCACGATCCCACGACGCTCAACCGGCAGGGAGCGGACGTCGGACCGCAGTACCGATCGGCCGTCTTCTACCACGATGAGGAGCAACGGCGCGTCGCCGAGGAGGTGATCTCAGCGCTCGAAAGAAGGGACGTCTGGAACGACCCCATAGTGACCGAGGTGACCCCCTTCGAAGCCTTCTACGTGGCCGAGGATTACCACCAGGGCTACTTCCGCAACAACGCGTATCAGCCGTACTGCCAGGTAGTGGTAGCGCCGAAGGTCGCCAAGTTCCGCAAGCAGTATCTCGAGAAGCTCAAGGCCTAGCCAGGACGCTAGAGGACATCAATCCCTACGCCCTCGAGAAGCGGTTTGAACTTTCGCGAGCTTGCTGAGGGTGCTCCCCTGAGGCGCGATTTGCGAAGGATTCTCCTTGTGGCGTTGTTGGCGGTAGTGCTTTGCTCCTGCGGAGCCCGGTCCAGTGCCCGCAACGACGAGACCACCCGCGAGGCCGGAGGGGAACCCACGGAGACCACGACGACGGAGGCTTCGACCAGCGAGGAGACCACCGAGCCTGCGCCCCCCGCGCCCGTCGAGGGACCGGCGAGCAGGAACACGGCTACCCGTCCGGCTGTAGGGACCAACGGCATGGTCAGCTCCGCGCAACCCCTGGCGACGCAGGCAGGGTTGGAGGTACTCGAGGACGGGGGGAACGCCTTCGACGCGGCTGTGGCCGTGTCTGCCGCCCTGAACGTAGTCGAGCCCGAGATGAGCGGGATCGGGGGGTACGGAGCGATCGTCGTCTACGACGCGGAGGAGGGGAGGACGCGCTTTCTTGAGATAGGCAGCAAGACCCCTGCGTCGCTCGAGCCATCTATCTTCCATCCGCCGACCCCGAACTACCAGCAGAACAGGTGCGGCGCTCGTGTCGTCGCTACCCCTGGGAACCTCAAAGCGTGGCAGGCCCTCTCGGATGAGTACGGGGATCTCGAGTGGCGGCGCCTCTTCGAGCCAGCCATAGGGTATGCCGATGACGGCTTCGCCGTCGGTGAGGAGCTGGCAGGTTGGATCGGGTCCGAGTACTCAGCTTTCCCCGAGAACGCCAAGGAGATATACGGAGTTAACGGGGCCCCGCTCGGGGAGGGGGATCGTCTGGTTCAGGAGGATCTGGCTGACTCGCTCCGCCTCATAGCGGAGCGGGGCGCTGGGGCTGTGTACGGCGGCGAGTTGGGTGAGGCTATGGTCTCCGAGGTGCAGAAGAACGGCGGTGTTCTGACCATGGAGGACCTGCGCGACAACAGCGCCCCGTGGCGTGAGACCGTGAGCATGGACTACAGGGGCAACAGGGTGGTCACGGCGTCTCCCCCTGCTACTTCATGGGGCATACTCGTCAGGCTAGGGGTCATGAGCCGGTTCAACCTCGACCCCTCGGACCACAACAGCGTCTCCTACATACACGCGCAGACGGAGATCTCGAAGCAGATCTCCACGACGGCCGGCGAGTACGTGGATTCAGAGACGGGAGAGACCCAGCTGGGGCCGCTACTCTCCGAGAAGTACTGGGCAGAAGAGGCCGCCAAGATTGACTTCTCGCAGGCCTCCCCTTACGAGCCACCCATGAAGACGGACAGCGCCCTCTCCTGCTCGCCCACGAACTTCACGCCAACGACCTCTTCGGATACGCGGCAACACACCACGCACTTCGTCGTGGCGGACAGGGAGGGGAACGTGGTCAGTTCGACCGAGACGTTGGGCAACGTCTTCGGGAGCAAGGTGATGCCCGAGGGGACGGGCATCTGGCTCAACGACGAGGTAGCATGGGCACGCTTCGACCCCCCTGGCAACCCCTTCGACGCGGCTCCTGGACGCCAGATCCCCTATGCTCTCGGCCCTACCCTCGTCATGCGTGACGGAAGGCCGTGGATGGCAATAGGGACTCCGGGAGGACGAACGATCCTGCAGACGACGCCGCAGATGCTCACTAACGTCATCGACTTCGACATGGATATCCAGCGGGCAGTCTCCGCTCCCCGGTTCAGCCTCATAATCCCGAACTGGCTCGCGGTCGAGGAGGGTATACCGCTCTCGGTGCGCAGCGAACTCGAGGCAATGGGCCACCCCCTCTACGTCGAGCCCGAACTCGGCAACGCGCACGCCCTTACCATCGAGTACGGTTCCGGAGGCGAGCCTGTGCGGTTCACGGGGGCAGCGGACCCGCGGGGCGAGGGAGCCGCGATCGGCTACTGAGGTCTGTTCGCGCGCGAGGTTGGCTATGGCCTCGGCGCCATGGTGACGAGGAGGATGAGATCCTCCTCTGTCTCGTTGCGGACGCCGTGGGGGACGCCTGCGCGGGCGATTACGGCGTGTCCCGCTCCCAGGTTCTCCTCTTCGTCGCCGATTGAGAACCGCCCCGTGCCCCTCATGACGTAGTAGACCTTGTCCGAGCCCTCGTGAGCGTGGACCTTCTGGGCCTGGTCGGGCAAGAGGCAGTAGGCGTCGTAGAAAAGGTGTGGCGAGTCGAAGAGGCTGTTCTTCTTCATCTTCTCCTCGGAGAAGGAGATCTCCTCGCTTACGAGCCTTGTCTCCAATGTGCTCCTCCCGAATCTAGCGGTGCTGGCCTAACTCTAGCATCCGGCTGGCTGTTATCATGCGCTCCTGGTGGAAGGAGCTGACCCCATGAGGTTCCCCGAGGTGACGCTGCGCCTCCCTGGATGGGTGGAGGATCTGCTGGAAGACAAGGTCTACCCGACCGTAGAGGACCGGATGCGGCTCGCGATCGAGCTCTCCCGGACCAACGTCCACAGCGGGACGGGAGGACCTTTCGGGGCCGCGATCTTCGAGCGCGAGACCGGCCGCCTGATCGCCCCGGGCATCAACCTGGTAACGTCCCTGGCCTGCTCCGTCTTTCACGCTGAGATGGTCGCGTTCATGGTGGCCCAGCAGAGGGTCGGAGATTTCGACCTCGGAGGGCCTGGACATCCCTCCTACGAGCTCGTCGCGAGCACGCAGCCGTGCGCCATGTGTCTTGGCGCCACTCCCTGGTCCGGGGTGAGGCACCTCGTGTGCGGCGCCAGCGCCGAGGACGCCGAGGAGATAGGTTTCGACGAGGGGATGAAGCCGTCCCACTGGGTTCGCTCGCTCGAAGAGCGCGGCATTACAGTAGAGCAGGACGTCCTCCGCGACGAGGCCGCCTCGGTGCTAAGGGAGTACGCCGAGAGAGGCGGCGAGATCTACAACAGCCGGCAGGGAGAATAGGTTTCAGGCTACAGGTTATAGGTTCTTGCTGCAGCCTATATCACAAATCCCTTCGGGAAGCGGGTCAGGTTGCGGCAACCCTCCTCGGTGACGACGACGAGGTCCTCGATGCGGGCGCCGCCCACTCCTGGCCGGTAGAGGCCGGGCTCGACCGTGACCACGTCACCGGCCCTCAGCTGCTCGTCCGCGGTCGAGAGGCGTGGGGCTTCGTGGACCTCGAGTCCCACCCCGTGCCCCGTGCCGTGGAAGAAGCCCTCCGTCAGCGGCTCTCCGGGTTCCTGGTCGTGCTTGCCGGTCTTGTAGCCCCTCTGGTGAAGGATGTCCGAGACCTTGTCGTGTACCTCTCGACCGTTCACCCCGGCACGGATCATCGCGAGGGCCGCCTCCTGCGCCTCGAGCACGGCGTCGTACATCTTCTCCAACTCCTCGTCGGGATTGCCCTTGACGAAGGTGCGGGACATGTCGGCGTAGTAGCGGCTCTTCTGGCTGCGGGGGAAGATGTCTATGATGATAGCCTCCCCGGCCTTGAGCGGACCGCTGCCCCTCTCGTGCGGGTCCGCGGCCTGCGGACCCCCCGCGGTTATGGTGCCCTCGTCGGCGGGACACCCGTGCCTGAGGAGCTCTACCTCTATCTCGGCGCGCAGGAGCTCGCTCGTGAGGGTCTCTCCGCGCCAGTGGAGCGTACCGTCGCCGGAGGTTCCGGCCTCTCCTAGTATCTCCACAGCCCGAGCGCAGGCCTCTTCGACCGCCCACTGGGCCTCTTCGATGTTCGAGATCTCCTGCTCCGTCTTGGCGCGCCTCAGGTCGGCGAAGAGCCTGCCGTTGGGCTCGATCTTGATCCCTCTGGCCCTCAGCTCGTCGGCGTAGGCTACCCCGAAGTGCGGTGGCACGGCGACCGGAGAGCCATTGGCTCCGGCCCTCTCGATGAGGTTGGCCGTAGCGGCGGCGAAGGCGCGGGCTCCACTCTTCAACTCCCTGGCGAGCCTGATGATCTCCAGCTTGTCAAAGGAGATCAGCTCGTCCACGGGTGCCTCTCTCTCGGCTCTGCCGTACTCCAGGGCCGAGACGGCGAGGTAGCGCTTGTCGGCAGCCCTGAGACAGATCACGGGGTCAGGCGCGAGGAACCCGGAGAGATGGTAGGCCGTCGCGTCGTGCTGCGGCGCTCCAATGACGAGGAGGGTCCGCTGATCTTCCGTGTCCATGCCTCTCCTTCCGGGTGCGGGTTCGCTCGGTTCATTCTACTACCGTACCCGCGGCGCAAACCGTCCGGGATGGTCGTATAATCGGCTGGATTAGATGTCCGAGAAGCGCGACATGCACAGCCGGGTCGAGGAGGCGCTGGACAAGGTTCGTCCGGCGATGCGGGCCGACGGAGGGGACGCCAGGGTCGTCGCCTGCGACGAGCAGAGCGGCTCGGTGAGCATCCAGATGATCGGGGCCTGCAAGGGATGCCCGCTCTCGCAGCTCGACTTCGCCTACGCAATCGAGAGCCTGATCAAACGCGAGGTCCCCGAGGTCCGCGAGATAGTTGCCGTGTAGCATTTCAGCACGGCGCTTCGCGCCTTGTCAGCACGCATCGGGCCTTT
>Ga0126312_10000183_pt1 | contig 31711 bp, 27 predicted proteins | sample Plot104A_FD_92537 | JGI IMG/M metagenome (GOLD analysis project Ga0126312, IMG submission 92537) | Serpentine soil microbial communities from UC McLaughlin Reserve, CA, USA - Plot104A | ecosystem: Environmental > Terrestrial > Soil > Grasslands | place: USA: UC McLaughlin Reserve, Lake County... | reverse complement strand
GGGGGCTCGGCCGCCTGCGCGGGGGCGTGGCCCTCGCGCGCGGCGCGGCGGGCCTCCCGCTCCAGGAGGGCGGCTTCCCGTTCCTCGGGCGTTCGACCGCCCGGGACGGGCGGCGGTCCGGAGCTCACTCGGGGGTGCCCGCCCGAGTGCGAGCTAGGTAGCTCTCGAGCAGATGGGCGGCGGCGCGTGAGTCGGCATGGCCCTCTCCCCCGGTGCGCTCCGCGAGCCGCGTAGTGAGGCGCTCGTCGTGAAGCTCCACCGGTACCGAGACTCTCCGCTCGAGGCGCTCGGCAAACGTGCGCGCCCGCTCGGCCTGCGCCCCCTCCTCGCCCCGCAGCGTGAGCGGAAGGCCGACCACCACCCGCTCGGCGCCCTGATCCTCGACGAGACGGGCCACAGCGGCGAGGCCTCTCTTGGTGTCCGGGCGCTCGACAGCGCCGAGCGGAGTCGCGAGCGTTCCCGTGGGATCCGAGATCGCGGCGCCACAGCGGGCCGAGCCGTGGTCTAGCGCCAGCACCCGCATCAGCCAAGCGCCTTCTCGATCTCGGCGCGCGCGGTCGCGAGCGCCTCGTCGAGCTTCTCCGGGTCCTTGCCGCCCGCCTGCGCGAGGGTGTCGCGCCCCCCGCCGCCGCCGCCGACGACCGGCGCGGCCGCCCTCACCAGATCCGCCGCCTTCACCCCCCGCTCGACCACCGCGGGCGACACGTTCGCGACGAGATGCACACGCCCGTCCGACTCCGAGCCGAGCATCACCACCGCGTCGCCGAGCTTCTGCCGCGCGGCGTCCGAGATGTCGCGCAGCGAGCTCGGGTCGATGCCGGGCAGCGCCTTCAGGAGGACGGACACGCCGTTCCGGGACTCGGCGGTCTGGACCAGGGCGTCGACGTCCACCGGCTCCGCGCCGCCCTTGGGCTTTCGCTCCAGCTCCTTCAGGCGCGCGCTCAGGCGCTCGACCGCGTGCACGACCTCGTGCTCCGGCACCTTCAGGCGGGCGGCGATCTCGTTCAGCCGCTGCGTCCGCTCCTGGAACAGGCGCGCCGCCTCCGGCCCGGTCACGGCCTCGATCCGCCGCACGTTCGACGCGCTCGACGTCTCTGTCGTCACGTGGAAGAGCCCGATCTCCGACGTCGCCGCCACGTGTGTCCCCCCGCACAGCTCGCGCGACACGTCCTCGATCTCCACCATCCGCACGCGCTCGCCGTACTTCTCGCCGAACAGCGCCATCGCCCCGAGCCGCTCCGCCTCGTCGCGCGTCGTCTCGATCGCGCGCACGGGGTGGTTCGCCGCCAGCCAGCCGCCCACGAGCCGCTCCACCTCCGCCAGCTCCTCGGGCGACAGCCGCTCGCCGTGCGTGAAGTCGAAGCGCAGCTTGTCCGGCCCGACGTACGAGCCGGCCTGGCGCACGTGCGTGCCGAGCCGCTGCCGGAGCGCCGCGTGCAGCAGGTGCGTCGCGGTGTGGTTGCGCATGGTCGCGAGCCGGCGGTCGCGCTCCACGATCGCGCGCACGTTCTCGCCGGCGCCGATCTCGCCCTCGACCGGCTCGAGTGCCAGCGCCTGATCGTCGCCGACGCGGTACACGTCGACCACGCGCGCGCGGCCGGACGGCGTCTCCACCAGGCCGCTGTCAGAGATCTGGCCGCCGCCCTCCGGGTAGAAGGGGCTCTCCTCGAGCTTCGCCAGGAGCCAGCCGTTCGCGCGCTCGGCGACCCGCAGCACCGTCTCGGCCTCGGTCGTCTCGTAGCCCACGAAGCGCGTGCGGAAGCCGGCAGCGCGCGCGAAGCGGAGCACGTCGTCGTGCTCCACGTGAACCTCGCCGCCCCCGCCGGCGTCCGCGGTCGCGCGCGTCCGCGAGCTGCCCCGGCGCGACACCTCGCGGGCGCGCTCCATCAGCTCCTCGAAGCCCTGGTCGTCGACCGAGAGGCCCTGCTCGGCGAGCAGCTCCTTCGTCATCTCATAGGGGAAGCCGTAGGTGTCGTGCAGCTTGAACGCGTCCTCGGCAGACACCCACGAGGTCTGCTCCTCCCTGGCCCGCTCGATCACCTCGCCGAGCAGGCGCTGGCCCTGCTCGAGCGTGCGGCTGAAGCTCTCCTCCTCCGCGCGCGCCCAGCGCTCGATCGTCGGCCACTCCGCTTCGAGGTTCGGGTACGCGTCCTTCATAACGTCGCGCACGCGCTCGCACACGCGCACGAGGAAGGGCTCCTCGATGCCGAGCACGTGGCCCTGCTGGATCGCGCGGCGCATGATGCGGCGGAGCACGTAGCCGCGCTCCTCGTTCGAGGGCACGACGCCGTCCGCGAGCAGGTGGGTCGCGCCGCGGCCGTGATCCGCGATGACGCGGAGCGCGCGCGTCGTGGGGAAGTCGTCGCCGTAGGTCTTGCCGGACAGCTCCTCGCCGAGCTCGATCAGCGGGCGGAACAGGTCGGTCTCGTACACGGACGGGACGTTCTGGAGGATGCTCGCCATCCGCTCGAGCCCCATGCCGGTGTCGATGTTCTTCGTGGGGAGCTCCGGAAGCGACCCGTCGGCCTGGAGCTCGTACTGCATGAACACGAGGTTCCAGAACTCGAGGAAGCGCTCGGTGTCGTCGCCCGGGCGGTCGCTGTCAGGGCCGAACTCGGGTCCCCGGTCGAAGTAGAGCTCCGAGCAGGGGCCGCAGGGGCCGGTCGGGCCGGACTGCCAGAAGTTGTCGTCGACGCCGAGGCGGACGATCCGCTCCTCCGGGACCCCGACCGCGCGCCAGTGCTCGATCACCTCCTCGTCGGGGCCGAGTCCGAGCTTCTCGTCGCCGCCGAAGACCGTGATCCAGATGTCGTCGAAGTCGAGGCCGAAGCCGTGCTCCTTCGAGGTCGAGAGGTCGAGCGCGTACGCCACGGCCTGCTCCTTGAAGTAGTCGCCGACCGAGAAGTTGCCGAGCATCTCGAAGAAGGTGAGATGCCGAAGCGTCGTGCCGACCACCTCGATGTCGACCGTGCGGAACGACTTCTGACAGGACGTCAGGCGCCGGCTGGGCGGCTCCTCCTCGCCCCGGAAGTACGGCTTGAAGGGCTGCATGCCCGCCGTGGTGAGCAGCACCGTGGGGTCGTAGACGCTCGGGACGAGCGACGCCGAGGGCATGCGCAGATGCCCGTTCGGCTCGAAGAACGACAGGAACCGCTCCCGAATGTCGGCAGCCTTCATGGACGTTGGAGTCTAGGCGGGGCGGCCTCGGCTCAGCGGAGCGGGCGGCTCGGGTTGTCGACTATCGCCGACCAGGCGCGCTGCCTCACGCGGCGCCCCTGTGTGCAGGTGCTTCGCGCTAGGTCGCAGCTCACCGAGGCGACGAAGTAGCCGCCCCCTCCGAGCGGGCCGCGCAGCTGCCCCAGGACGTGACGTGTTCCGGCGCCGGTGAACGCCGGGCTTCCGAAGACGAGCGTCCCGCGGCCTCCAGCGCGCGCCGCCTCGTCGAGACGGAGCACGCGCTCGAGTCTGAGCCCCTGGCCGTCGAGGCGGAGGACCACGAGCGTGCTGACCGCGCCCGCGTTCGATGTGCCGATGATCGTGTCGCCCCGCCACGCCGCTGCCTGGATGCCCCCGCGGACCCAGCGGCGGGGCACGTCTTCGCCCACCGCGCGCATCAGGTCGATCGAGGCGATCGTCTTACCGGTCCTGACGTCGTCCACGTGGACGACCGGGGACGGGCTGTCCTGGTAGAGGCCGGGCAGGTAGGTGCCGATTGCCGCTCGGCCGTCGGGGCTCACGGCCGCAAGGTTGTCGATCGACAGGGGCCGCGACCCGCCTGGCCCGTCCAGGGCGCGCACCTCCGTATGCGCCGCCTCGACGAGCAACACCTGACCCGCCCACGCTGCGACCCGGTAGTCGCCCGGCTCGGACGTCCACGGCTCCGTTGGGCCCAAGGGTCGGTCGGCGACGACGACCTGCCGGCCGCGCACGAACGCCACGCGCTCACCCCATGCGACCGACTGTGCGCCCAGGGACAGCAGGCGGTCCCCGCCCGTGCGAGTGTCGACGATGCGAAGCGCCGGCCTTCCGCCCGGCGCCGCCTGGTAAGCCACGTAGCGGCCGTCAGGAGAGCGCACGACCAGCGACACGTCCATGCCGAGGAATGGCGCGAACAGCGGCGCGGCGAGCTGGATCGGCGCCCGGCCGGGCAGGCCGCGCGGTGTCGCGGTACGGGACGTCGGCGAAGTAGCGGAGGAAGACCACGAGCCGCCTCCTGGGCGGAAGCCGGCGCAGAGCCGCCGCGAGCTCGGCGTCGCGCTGCGGGTCCTCGACGGCGAGGGCGAAGCTTTCACGCCACTCGACGCCCAGAGGCGCGCGCTGGGCGTCGAGCGCCTGACGCTCGACGATGCGCCACAGCCACGCCTCAGGCGAGCCGCCGCGAAAGCCGCGGCGCGCACTGAGCGCGCGCGAACGCCTCCTGGACGACATCGTGGGCACGCTCGTAGTCGCCGACGATCGCCGCTACGCCATGCCGGAAGGAGCGATAGCGCGCGCCGTAGAAGCGCTCGATCTCCTCTTCCGAGAGTCCCATGTGATCGTGAGACCGCGAGCCCACCCCATTCCTCTATCGGCTCTACCGGACGAGCTTCCGCAGCTCGTCCGGCATGTGGTCCTCGCCGAGCGTCACCTCGCGACGCCCGTCGTCGTCCTCGATGGCGAGGTGGTACTGGAACCGGTCCGCCCCGGGGGTCGGCCTCTGCGAGCCCGCCGCCGTCTCCGCGCGCTTCACGACCTCCGTCAGCTCGCGCGCCTCCTCCTCGGGGAGCTCCGCCGTGTCGAGCTCCCCGAGCTTCGTTGTCAGGCCGGCGTAGCCGCCGCTTCTTGTCAGCTCAATGCGCAGTGAGGGATTGCAGCGCGGGCTGCTCGGTCGGGACGCCCACATTCTCCCAGGCGCTCTTGATGGCGCTCGCCGCCGGGCTGCCCTGTCCCTGGAGCCGCTCGGCCGCCGCCACGGTCAGCCGCGCGAACGCGGCGAAGCCGGCGTCGGGGCGGAGCGCCGGGTCGCGCAGCGTCTCGTACCAGATCCGCCCCGTGACCTCCCAGGCGTTCCCGCCGATCTCGGTGGCCGCGAGGTAGAAGGCGTGGTTCGGGATGCCCGAGTTGATGTGGACGCCGCCGTTGTCCTGGACGGTCTCGAGGTAATCGTTCATGTGCGCGGGCTGCGGGTCCTTACCGACCAGCGGGTCGTCGTAGGCCGTGCCGGGCGCCTTCATGGAGCGGAGCGCGTCGCCCGCGATGCTCGGCGTCCAGACCTCGGAGCCGATCAGCCAGTCCGCCGCAGCGGCGTCCTGGCCGTTCTTCCGCTGCTTGACGAGCGAGCCCCACGCGTCCGAGAGCGCCTCGTTCATCGCGCCCGACTGCCCCCAGTACTCGAGGCCGGCCTCCTTCTCCGTCACGCCGTGGCCGAGCTCGTGGCCGATCACGTCGAGCGAGCCCGTCATCAGGCCGAGCACCTGGCCGTCGCCGTCGCCGAAGACCATGCGCTGGCCGTCCCAGAAGGCGTTCGGGTAGAGGTCGCCGAAGTGGACAACGCCGCGCAGCGGCATGCCGGCGTCGTCGATCGAGTTGCGACCGTAGGCCTCGAGCCAGAACTCGAAGGTGTCGCCCAGGCCCTCGTACGCCTCGTCCGTGGCCTGGTCGTTCGTCGCCGCATCGCCCTCGCGCCGGACGATCGGGCCGCGAACGTCCTCGGTGCCGTGTGCGTCGCTGATCACGCGCGCGGGGCGCGGGGTCGCCACCCCGACCAGCGCGTCCGCCCGCTGCGCCGTCGCCGTCACTCGGGCGAGCGAGTTCTGCACCCGCGCGAGCCGGATCGAGTGGTCGCGGCTCAGAGCGCGCGTGGCCCATTCGCGCTGCTGCTCGTCGCCCTTGCGCGCGATGTTCTCGAGGACGATCGGCGGGAGTACGCAGTGAAGGCCGTGACCGCGACAGTGCATTGCGAGCCTCCTGGAGGCGGGTGGGAGAGGGTGAGGCGACCTTACACCCTGCAATTTCCGTCCAGTTCTGAGCAGACCCTGCCGCCCTCATAGAGCTTTCCCCCCGAAACATATGCATTGCATGTGCACGCGCGCGAGGTAGTGCGAAATACGCCGACGATGCCCAGTAATGCTGTTGGCAGAACAGCTGGTGGGCGAGGCCCGCGCGCGCCGCGCGCGCCAGATGCCACGGCGTGAAGCGTGGGTCCGCGGCGGCTCGGCGATCGCATTTCTCTTCGTCGCGATGCTGCTGGCCTCGGCACTTCCGCACAGCCGCGACACGGACGCGCTGCTCGTTCTCGGGCTGGTCGTCGGCTACGCCGTCGTATCGCGCGTCCGCTTCGAGTTCGGCGACACCTACGCGGTCCCGGAGCAGCTGCTCTTCATACCGATGCTCGCTCTCGTGCCCCTGCCCCTCGTTCCGGCGCTCGTCGCCGCGGGCGCGGTGCTCGGACTCGTGCCGGACCTCCTCCGCGGCACGTGGCATTGGGACCGGGCGATCTCGACCGTGGGCGACTGCTGGTTCTGCATCGGGCCCGTCCTCGTGCTCGCCGCCTTCGCTCCCGGGCCAGTCGCACTCAGCGCCGCCGGCTACTACGCACTCGCGTACGCCGCCCAGGTCGCGACCGACTTCGCGTGGGCCGTCCTTCGCGACCGGCTCATCGACCGCCTGCCGATCGGCGAGGTGGTGAGCTACTTCGCCGGCGTCACTCGGGTGGACGCCATCCTCACGCCGATCGCCTTCCTGGTCGCCGTGACCGCCGCGAGCGAGCCGTGGTGGCTGCTCGCGATCGCGCCGCTCGTCTGGCTGCTCGAGATCTTCTCTCGCGACCGCCGCGAGCGCTATGCCTCCGCCCTCGAGCTCAACCGCGCCTATCGCGGCACGGTGATGCTCCTGTCCGACGTGCTCGAGTTCGAGGACGAGTACACGGCGCAGCACTCGCGCTCGGTGGTCGACCTCGTGGACGCCGTGGCGGATCAGCTCGGCATCAAGCCCGAGAGCCGGCAGGAGCTCGAGTTCGCGGCGATGCTCCACGACATCGGCAAGATCTCGATCCCCAAGGAGATCCTCAACAAGCCGACCGCGCTGAGCGAGTCGGAGTTCGAGGTCATCAAGAACCACACGATCGAGGGCCAGTTCATTCTCGACCGGGTCGGCGGGCTTCTCGGCCGCGTCGGCGAGATCGTCCGCTCGTGTCACGAGCGCTGGGACGGCGGCGGCTACCCCGACGGACTGGTCGGCGAGCAGATCCCACTCGCCGCGAGGATCGTGTTCGCGTGCGACGCCTACAACGCAATGACGACGGATCGCCCCTACCGCGCCGCCATGCCGGTCGAGGAGGGGCTCGCGGAGCTGCACGAGAACGCCGGGACGCAGTTCGACCCGGCCGTGGTCGACGCGCTAGTCGACGTTGTCGACCAGGGTCGCCCCAGGGTCGCCGCCGCCGACCACGTCCGCGCTCTGCTCATGACCTCGCAGATCGCTCAGGGCGCGGCCTCGACGCCTTAGTCCCCATCCGCGGCCGCGTTGGGCGTCGTGCAGCTCGCCGGGCACGCCCTCGCGGTGCAGCGCGACCGCGCTCACGCCCGCCACGAGCAGCCCCCCGATGCCGACGCCGACGATCAGCTGTCTGGAGTCGATCGCCGTGAGAAGGCCGCCGGCCGCGAAGAACGCCGTGCCGAAGGCCCAGGACGCGAGCGCGTCCTTGACGCCGAAGGTCCGGCCGAGCAGCGGGTCCGGCACCGTGCCCTGAACGATCACGCGCTCGTGGACCAGGAGCATGCCGTTTCCGAGACCGGCCACGGCGAACGTGACGAGTGCGACCCCGAAGCTCGGCGCGAGTCCGGTGAGCAGGAAGCCGAGGCCCATCAGGAAGGCGCCCTGCAGGAAACGGCGGCGCAGCAGCCCGGGTGGGCCGCCGCCGGATCCCAGGAGGGAGCCCGCGATGAATCCGAGCCCGAACATTGCGACCAGAGCGGAATAGCCGGCGTCGCCGGCGTCGAGCTCCTCGGTCGCGAAGAGAAGCTCGCCGACGTTGAAGACGCCTCCGAAGAAGAGCGCCGCGGCCGAGCCCGCGAGCACGATGCGCACCCCTCGCATCCCGGCCACGGCCTTCAGCCCGGCCCAGGCCTCGCGGAGGAGCGACGGAACCACCCGCCCCTCTGCGTGCGTCTCGGCGACCGCTCCGAACGGCAGCCGGAACAGGATTCCCGCCGAGACGGCGAAGGTCACGCCGTTGGCCAGGAGCAGCTCCTCCGGGCCCGTGAACAGCAGGACGAGAGCCGCCAGTGCCGGGCCGGCCGTGAAGCCGAGGTCCGAGATCGCTCCGTAGAGGGACGTCGCCGCGGGCACGCGCTCCGCCTGGACCAGGCTCGGGAGCCCCGCCAGGCTCGCCGGAGTGAACAGGCCGGTGCCGGTACCGGCGAGCGCCGCGAATGCGACCGTCGCGGTGAAGTCGTCCACCAGCCAGATCCCGGCGAACGCAGCCGCGCGCACCACGTCGGCGAGCACGACGCAAGAGCGTCGCGACCAGCGGTCGGCCGCGGCTCCGAAGACCGGCCCCAGCAGCATCGCGGGCATCAGGTCCGCGAGCAGCACGAGGCTCAGGGCCCACGGCGAGTGGAACCGGTCGTACGCGACGAGAAGGAGCGCGACATACGCGGCGCCCGTACCGAGCGCCGACTGGGTCAGCGCGAGAAAGAACAGGCGTGCGCGCCGCTCCTCCCGCAGCAGGCGTAGAACATCCCTCACTGCTGCTCGACTCTAGAGCGGATCAACCCTAGGGCCAACCCCTGCGACGCATGACCCTGCGACAGCATTGAGGCCGCACAGTGTCGCGGCCTCAATCAAAAGAACTTCCGGTTCTTACTTGCGGGAGGGCATCTACAGCGTCCCCTTCGCTTTCGGGTTCCCATTCAAGTGCACGGATTACGCGAGAAATCCAATGCAGTTGAGCGCAGCGTCGCACATTTGGCGCAGAAATGCGAGCTATTTGTGAAAGAAGTTGTGCAGATTTGGCCTCAACGCCGCGTTGAGGCCGCTCGTTGCGCCGTTTGGGCCAGATCAGGCGGCGGCAGAGGGCAGCTCGTCGCCGCATGAAAGCGGGCTGGTGGGGTCCTTCACCGCTTCCTTGATCTCTTCCGCGGAGACGTTCATCGGGTGGTGGCAGGCGGCGAGGTGGCCGTTGCGGTAGCGGACGAGCGGGGGCTCGACCTCGCGGCAGATGTCGGTGGCGCGCGGGCAGCGCGGGTGGAACACGCACCCGGGGGGCGGGTCGATGGGGTTCGGCGGCTCGCCGCTCACCACGATGCGCTCGCGGCTGCGGTTCTCCTCCGGGTCGGGGATCGGGATCGCCGAGAGGAGCGCGAACGTGTACGGGTGGATCGGCTTCGTGTAGAGCTCCTCGGAGGGCGAGACCTCCATCAGCTTCCCGAGGTACATCACCGCGATCCGGTCGGACACGTGCCGGACCACCGACAGGTCGTGCGCCACGAACAGGTAGGTGAGCTTGAACTCGTCCTGGAGGTCGTCGAGCAGGTTGATGATCTGCGCCTGCACGGAGACGTCCAGCGCGGACACGGGCTCGTCCAGCACGATCAGCTTCGGCTCGAGCGCGAGCGCGCGCGCCACGCCGATCCGCTGGCGCTGGCCGCCGGAGAACTCGTGCGGATAGCGGTTGAGGTGCTCGGGCGCCAATCCCACCTCGTCGAGGAGCTTCTTCACGCGCCCCTCGACCTTGTCGCGCGGCGTCCCGTGGAGCCGCAGCGGCTGCCCGATGATCTGCACCACGCGCTTCCGCGGGTTCAGCGACGCGAACGGGTCCTGGAAGACCATCTGCATCTGGCGCCGCAGCGGCTCGAGCTGCTTGCGGCCGGCGTGCGTGATGTCCTCGCCGCGGAACGACAGGCGTCCCTCGGTGGCGTCGATCAGCCGCATGATCGTCCGCGACATCGTCGTCTTGCCGCAGCCCGACTCGCCGACGAGGCCGACCGTCTCCCCCTCGTCGATCTGGAGCGTCACGTCGTTGACCGCGTGCACCCGGGCCACCTCGCGGTCGACGAGAAACCCCTCCTTGATCGGGAAGAAGACCTTCAGGTGCTCGATGTCGACGAGCGCGCCGTCGCCGTTGCCGTCGCTCATGCCGCGCCCGCCTCCGACTTGGCCTCCAGCCCGATCTCGCCCGGCCGCACCTCGCGCCGCTCCTTCTTATCGTCGGGACCGAGCCAGCAGCGGTCGCGGTGCCCGGGCTCGCCCTGCACGCGCGTCTCGAGCGGCGGCACCTCGACGCACTTCGAGAACTCGTGCGGGCAGCGCGGGCGGAAGTGACAGCCGTCGGGCCGGTTCGCCAGCGACGGGGGCAGGCCCGCGATCGCCGGCAGCCGCTCGGGGCGCGGCCGGTCCACGCGCGCGATCGACCCCAGCAGGCCCCAGGTGTAGGGGTGCTGGGGGTCATAGAAGATCTCGTCGAGAGTGCCCTGCTCGACGATCCGGCCCGAGTACATGACCGCGATCCGGTCCGCGATGTCCGCCACCACGCCGAGGTCGTGGGTCACCAGGATGATCGCCGCGCCGGTCTCGTCGCGCAGCTCGCGCATGCGCTGCAGGATCTGCGCCTGGATCGTCACGTCGAGCGCCGTAGTCGGCTCGTCCGCGATCAGCACCGACGGGTTGCAGGAGAGCGCGAGGGCGATCATCACGCGCTGGCGCATGCCGCCCGAGAACTCGAAGGGGTAGTTGTCGATCCGCTCGCGCGCGCGCGGGATGCCGACCTTGTCGAGCAGCTCGACAGCGCGCTCCTTGGCCTGCTGATCGGGCAGCGCCTCGTGCTCCTGGATCTGCTCGACGATCTGCGCCCCGATGCGCATGACCGGGTTCAGCGACGTCATCGGGTCCTGGAAGATCATCGCGATCTCCGCACCGCGCACGCGCCGCAGCTCGTCTTCGGAGGCGTGCACGAGCTCCGTGCCCTTGTAGTGCGCGGTGCCCTCGAAGCGCGCGTTGGGCGAGCGCGTGAGGCCCATCAGGGTCATCGCGGTGACGGACTTGCCCGAGCCCGACTCGCCGACCACCGCCAGGATCTCGCCCGGGCGGAGCGACAGCGACACGCCCTCCACCGCCTGCACGATCCCCTCCTCGGTCGCGAATGAGACGCGCAGGTCCTCCACCGTAAGGAGGGGCTCGCCGCTCGGGGGCGCGCTCATTGAGGCCGGATCCGTGCTCACTGCAGCCGGATCCGCGGGTCGAGGTACGCGTAGACGATGTCAACCACCGCGTTCAGCAGCACGATGAAGAAGGCGGCGAACAGCGTGGTGGCCAGCACCGGCGGCACGTCGAGCTGGCCGACCGCGTCGGCGGCGTATTGGCCGACCCCCTGCAGGTCGAACACCGTCTCGGTGAGGATCGCCCCTCCGCCGACGACCGCGCCGAAGTCGAGCCCCCACAGCGTGACGATGGGGATCAGCGAGTTGCGCAGCACGTGGCGGACCATGATCTGCCGCTCCGTGAGCCCCTTGGCGCGCGCTGTTCGCACGTAGTCCTCGTTGATGGTGTCGAGCACGTTCGAGCGCAGCACGCGCGAGTAGAAGCCGATGAACAGGATGGCCAGGGCCGTCCAGGGCAGGATCAGGTGGTACGCCCAGTCGATCGGGTCCTTGCTGAACTCGACGTAGCCGCCGTTCGGGAACAGCCCGGCTTTGTAGCCCAGGTAGTAGTTCATCAGCGCGCCGATCCAGAACACCGGCATCGAGATCCCGATCAGCGCGATGATCGTGAGGAAGCGGTCCGCGAACTTGCCGGCGCGCATCGCGCTGTAGAGCCCGAAGCAAATCGCGACGAACATCCACAGGAGCGCGGCGCCGATGGCCAGCGACAGCGTCCTCGGCAGGCCCTTGACGATCTCGTCCCCCACCGGCAGCTGGGTGAAGTACGACACCAGGTCGCCGGTGAAGACCTTCTTCATCATGGTGAAGTACTGGACGAAGATGTTGTCGTTGAAGCCCCACTCCTTGCGGATGGCCTCGATCTGCGTCTCGGTGGGCTGCCGGCCGGCCATGCGCACCGCCGGGTCGCCGTTGGGGATGACGTTGAAGATGAAGAAGGTGAGGAGCGAGACGGCGAACATCACGAAGCCCATCTGGAGCACCCTTCGGACGATGAACCGCCCCATCCGCTAGCGCTCCAGGCGGACCTTCGCCCGCGGGTCGAGTGCGTCGCGCACGCCATCGCCGAAGACGTTGAGCGACAGCACCGTCAGCACCAGCATGACTCCCGGCACGACGGCGAGGTGCGGGGCGGTCGCGATGCGGTCGACGCCCTCGTCGATCATCGTGCCCCAGGACGGGCTTGGGGGCTGCACGCCGGCGCCGAGGAACGACAGAGCGGCCTCCAGCAGGATCGCGTTGGCGATCAGAAGGGTGAAGAAGACGATCATCGTCGACGCGAGGTTCGGCAGCACCTCGGTGAACATGATCCGGATCGGGCCCGCCCCCTGGGCGCGCGCCGCTTCCACGAACTCCTTCTCGCGCAGCGACAGCACCTGGCCGCGCACCGGTCTCGCCATATACGGCACGTAGACGAGCCCGATGATGAAGATCGGGATAGCGAGCGAGTCACCGGCGAGCTTTATCGGGCCGAGCTTCAGGCCGCCGAGCGCCAGCGCCACGCCCAGCGCGACGCCGAGGATGATCACAGGGAACGACCACATGACGTCCAGGAGCGCCCTGATGACCACGTCCGCGGGCCCGCGGAAGTAGCCCGCGACAAGGCCCAGGATGATCGACAGGATCGTGGTAATCACCGCCGCGACGACGCCGATCTCGAGCGAGTTGCGCCCGCCGTAAAGCAGCCGCACCATGATGTCGCGCCCGTTGCGGTCCGCGCCCAGGAAGAACTTGCCGTCGGCCTTCCACCACTGCGGGCCGACCGGCACGCCGTCGAGGCCTACGACGTTCTTCTCCTTGCCGTCGACCGTGATGGTGTCGGAGAGATGGTTGGCGTTCGCAGTGGTCTTGGCGACCTTGTCGGCCCACAGCGGGGCGGCGATGCACGCCGCGACCAGCAGGATGAACAGGAAGCCGAACAGCAGCGCGATCTTGTTGCGGCGCAGCCTCCGGAGTCCGAGCTTCCACGGTCCGAGGCCATGGACATGCTCCCTCTCGGCTTCGGCCTCCCAGGCAGCTGGCCCCTGAAGGGTCGTTTCGGTTGCCGGCTCAGTGGCCACTCAAGTTCCTCAACTCCCTCCCGGCACACACTACCCGACGGGGAGGGCGCCGGAACGCCCTCCCCTAAGCCGGATAGCGCATCAATCGACTACTTGAGGCACCAGCTCGTGTAGTCGTTGTTCCAGACCGGATGGAACCTCGCGCAGTTGTCGAAGTCCATCCGCTCCGAGAAGAACGTCGCGAGCTTGCGGTGGCCGTACGGCGCGATCCACGCCCGCTCGACGAGCTTGTCGTTGAGGTCCTTCCACTTGTCGGCGACCTCGGGGGTGATCTTCGGCTCCTTGTTCAACTCGGCGATCCCCTTCGTGATCTCCGGGTCGTCCACGTTGCCGTAGTTCTGGTTGTTGGTCGGCTGAATCGACGCCCCGTCCACGAGGAACATGAAGTTCTTCGGGTGCGGGAAGTCCTGGAACCAGTTGGCGAAGCCGGTCTGGGCCTTCGTCTTCTGGTTGCCGATGGTCTGGAAGTACACGCCCCCGTCGAGGATCTTCGGCTTCGCGTTGAAGCCCATCTTCGAGAGCATGTCGGCGTAGGCCTCGCCGACCTTGTCGCTCGGGTCGTCGTTGTTGCTCCAGACCGTGACGTCCATGCCGGCCACGCCGGCATCCTTGATCATCTGGCGCGCCTTCTCGAGGTCAGGCGGCTTGTTCGGGTCGCCGAACGGGCAGTCCTTGACGTCGATGTCCTCGTCGAATCCCGGCATGCCGGGCGGGAGGAACGAGCAGCCAGGCGTCGTCTCGCCCGCGAAGATGCGCGCCAGACCGGGCTTGTCGATGCCCCAGTTCACGGCCTCGCGGACCTTCGGGTCGTCGAACGGCGGGACCCGGGTGTTCATGAAGAAGTAGTACGTCGAGGCCGTCGTGAGTTCCTGGTAACGGTCCGAGTACTTCGCCTTCACCTCCGGCTTGATGTCGGCCGGCGGCGGGTCCTGCATGTAGTCCAGCTTGCCCGAGATGACGTCCTGCGCCTGCTTCTGCGGGTTCTTGACGATCAGCGCCGTGATCTTGTCCAGATGCGCGGGCGGGTCGTCCGGGATGTCCGGGAAGAACTTGTTCTTCTCGAGGACGAACTGCCGGTTCGGGACCGACTCGGTGACCTTGAACTGACCGACGCCGGGCGGTGGGTCCTTGGTCATGTTCTTGAATGGCGTGTCGCCCGGGACGAGTGCGGCGAACGGCATCGCCAGCACGTTCGAGAAGGTCCCGTCGGGCCCGTTCAGCGTGATCGTGATCGTGCCGGCCTTGTCGTCGCTCTCGATGCCCGGGATGTCGGCCTCGGCGTTGCCCTTCTTCACGTAGTCCTCGGCACCCTTGATCCCGAGGAAGAAGGCCGATCCGCCGGACTCGAGATTGAGCACGCGCTGAATGGTGTGCTCGAAGTCGGAGGCCTTGACCGGCGAGCCGTCCGAGTACTTCAGCCCCTCGCGGAGTGTCAGCTGATAGACGGTCCCGCCCTTTGAAACCTTCGGCAGATCCTCCGCGAGGCCCGGGATCAGCTCGGATCCCTCCTGCCCCTCGGAGCGCTTGTAGGCGATCAGTCCCGTGTAAACGGTCGAGAGCGGCTCCCAGCCGTTGACCGTGTAGCTCAGCGCCGGATCCATGTAGTCGGGCTGCGACGTCTCCGCCATCGTCACCGATCCGCCTTCCTTCCCCCCGCCGCCGCCGGTCGCGCCATCGTCGTCATCGCCGCCGCAGGCGCCGATCACGAACATGGACAGGCAGGCGACGAGCAGCACCAGCGCACGTCTACCGAGCATTGCCATGCATCTCCCTCCAGCAGTCGTTTCGCGCGGGCACGCCTTTGCCCGCCGGGCGGCAAGATACCCCTTGATTCGCCTCTTTCATCGCGCTTCCGGGCACCAAAATGTGCCCTTAACGGATGCTCAGGCGGCGCCGGGAGGAGTCCTGAGCAACTCCTCGCGCATGATCGACAGCGACTTTCGGATCAGGCGCGAGACATGCATCTGCGAGAGGCCGACGCGCTGCGCGATCTGGGTCTGCGGCAGACCCTCCTCGAACCGCATTCGCAGGATCTCGCGCTCGCGCGGGGGGAGCCGGTCGAGCGCCGGCTCGAGAGCGGCGCGGTCCTCCGAGCGCTCGAACTCGGCGTCCTCGCCGCCGATCGTCTCGAGCGGATCGAGCTCCTCGTCGCCCCCCGGTCCGGTTGACAACGAGACCGTCGAGTAGGCCGAGCCGACCTCCATCGCCTCGAGCACCTCTTCCGGGGTCGTCTTCAGCTCCTCCGCGATCTCGGCGATGCTCGGCGAGCGGCCGAGACGGCCGGTGAGCCGCTCGATCGCGCCCGACATGGACGCGTTCAGCTCCTGGAGCGCGCGCGGCACGCGGATCGCCCAGCCCTTGTCGCGGAAATGGCGCTTGATCTCGCCGACAACGTTGGGCGTCGCGTAGGTCGCGAGCGAGACCTCGCGCTCGAGCTCGAAGCGGTCGATCGCCTTGATCAGGCCGATCGCGCCCACCTGCTCGATGTCCTCGAGCGCCTCGCCGCGGCCGGCGTAGCGGCGGGCCAGCGAGCGCACCAGCGGGAGGTGGCGCTCGATCAGCTCCTCGCGGGCGCCCGTGTCGCCGTCCTCGTGGTAGCGGCGGAGCAGTGCCCGGTCCTCCTCGCGCGCCTTCTCGGACGCCGCCGGTGAACGGCGCTGCGGGAAGTTCACGAAAGGCCTTTGAGCTTCTCTAACCGCACGACGATGCCGCGGCCGCCGGCGTCCTCGACGCCGAACGAGTCGACCACGGTCTGCAGGATGCGGCGAAGCGTGAGCTGGCCGGGAGGCGCGTCGCCGTCGCGCAGCGCCTCGGCAACGGCGGACTCGGACAGCGGACCCACGCGCGTGCGGATGCTCGCCTCGCCCACCTCGAACGAGAGCCGGACGCTGCCGACCTGGCCGGCCTCGGCGAGCAGACGCTCGACCGCGAGCTGGAGGTCGTCGATCTCCTCGAACGCGAAGTCCACCCGCTCGGCGATGCCGCCGATGATGAGGCGCACCACGGCCTGGAAATCGCCCGACAGGGGCGCCTCGAGGTCGATGCGTTCGTGCGGGTTTGTCAACGCGGCTCTCCGATGGTGCCCTCGCCTACGACACGATCCTGACGCATCAGGCAGGCGAGCTGCCCGGGTGCGACTCCGTTCGCGCTCTCGTCGAGCTCGAGCTCGAGGGCTCCGTCTTCCTGGACGTGCACACGGCACGCTAGCGCCTCGGCGTGGTAGCGAAGCCGGACCTGCTCCACCTCCTGCGGGGGGCGGTGAAGCGTCGCGTTCTCCAGCGGCACGCGGTCGGTCGCGAGCGCGCTCTTTGGCCCGACCACGACTCGGTTCGTCTCGGCGTCGCGCTCTAGCACGTAGAGCGGCTCCGGGCTCGCGAGGCCGAGCCCGCGGCGCTGGCCGACCGTGTAGTTGTGCTGGCCCTCGTGGCGGCCGAGCACCTTGCCGCTGCGGTCGACGATCTCGCCGGGCTGTCTCAGTCGCGGGCCGCCGTGGCGCTGGAGGAACGCGCGCCCGCCGAGGCCGGCCACGAAGCAGAGGTCCTGACTCTCGCGCTTGTCGGCGACCGGCAGGCCGGCCTCGCGCGCGAGCGCGCGCACGGCATCCTTGGTGAGGCCGCCGAGCGGGAAGCTGAGCCTGTCGAGGACGGCGGGGTCGAGCTTGGCGAGCATGTAGCTCTGGTCCTTGCGGGGATCGGCCGCGGCGCGGATGAGAGGGCCGCGCTCGTCGCGTGCGATCCGGGCGTAGTGGCCGGTGGCGAGCCGGGCGGCCCCGAGCGCGCCGGCCAGCTCGAGCAGCGCGTCGAACCGGACCTCGCCGTTGCAGCGCACGCAGGGGTTCGGGGTGCGGCCCGCGGCGTACCCGTCGAGGAACGGGTCGACGACCTGCGCGCGGAAGCGCTCCCTCAGGTCGAGCGTGACGTGCGGAATGCCCATGAGGTGCGCGAGCTCGCGCGCGCCGCGCACCGCCTGGGGCGAGCAGCAGGAGAGCTCGCCGTCGGTGCCGGGGTCCGACCAGAGCTCGAGCGTGACCGCCAGCACCTCGTCGCCGGCGTCGAGCGCGAGCTGGGCGGCCGCGGCGGAGTCGACGCCGCCGCTCATGGCCACGAGCGTGCGCCGCGGGCTCGGCTCCATCCTCACCGCTCCGTCCTTGGCGGCCGCGCCCAGCGCTCGGTGGAGGGCATCGGCCGCGAGCTCGGCCGCGTGCCGCTTGGGCGGGCTGAGTGCAAGCTCCGTCGCGAGCTCTTCCGCGGTCAGACGGCAGGCACTGAGGAAGAACCCTCCTTCGATGCGCTCCACGACCGCGCTGGCCGTCGCGCTCACGGCCCCGCAACCGTGCGCGTCAAACCCCGCTTCAGCAACGCGATCGCCCTCGATTCGCACCGCGATGCGCACGAGGTCGCCACACGGAGCGCCCCCGGCAGCGCCGCTGTGGGGGTGGCTCTTCAGCGCGCCCTTTCCAGTGGGGGCGCTCAGATGCTCAGCGAACGACCGCATTGAGGGGAACGCTAGCTGCCGCCCCGCCGCTCCCGAGGATTGGCGTTGAGGTTGGGCATGTATTTCATGCCAAAGCTCAACGCCATTGATGGCTGGCCCCAGCCTGCCGTTCGTTGGCCCCGGTGGTTGGGCCTGCTAGCTAGCAGGTGGGTGTCCTCCGCGGCGGGCCACGGCCCTACCGCGAGGGGGACTCCCATACCGGTTTTATTCGGCTCAACATATGCGGCCAACTCGCGTACAGGCTCGGGCCGATGTCGAGGCTAGCGCGGCTGGCGCGGCTCGGCTACCGCGGGAGCAGTCACCTTCACGCCGAGCTCCCTCAGCTGACGCCCGTCGACCGGCGCCGGCGCGCCCGTGAGCGGGTCAGCTCCGCTGGCTGCCTTCGGGAAGGCGATCACGTCGCGGATCGACGACTCGCCCGCGAGCAGCGCGACGATCCGGTCGATCCCGAACGCGATCCCGCCATGCGGCGGCGCGCCGTAGGTGAAGGCCTCCAGCAGGAAGCCGAAGCGGCTCCTCGCCTCCTCCGGACCGATCCCGATCGCGTCGAAGACCTTCTGCTGGAGGGCCGGATCGCTGATGCGGATGGACCCGCCGCCGAGCTCCCAGCCGTCGAAGATCACGTCGTAGGCGCGGCTTCGCCACTCGCCCGGGTCGGCGTCGAGGTCGCCCGCCGGGCTCGTGAACGGGTGGTGCACCGGGTCCCAGCGGCGCTCGTCCTCGTTCCAGTCGAAGGCGGGGAAGTCGACGACCCAGAAGATGTCGTGCCCCTCGGGCTCGCCCTCTGCGACCTCGGGACGCAGGGCCCCCAGCACCCGCGCCGCTATCTCCGGCTTGTCGGCGACGATCAGGATTGCGTCACCGTCCCGTGCCCCCAGTGCCTCGTTGGTGCGAGCGATCTCGTCGTCCGTCAGCCGCCTGGCGACCGGTGAGCGCCAGCCGTCGGTCTCCACCACCGCCCACGCGAGTCCCTTCGCACCAAGCTGCTGGGCCTGTTCGGTGAGTGCGTCGAAGCGGCTCCTCGGAAACTCTCCGGTCGCCTTCATTGCCCGTACGACAGGGGCGTCACGGAAGATGTTGAGCTCGGACGCGCGGAAGACGTCCGTCACGTCCACGATCTCCACTCCGAGCCGGCGGTCGGGCCGGTCGGAGCCGTATCGCAGCATCGACTCGTCGTAGGTGATCTGCTCGAGCGGCAGCGACACCTCGATCCCCGCCAGCGCGAGCACCCGCTGAAGCAGGCGGTCGATCACCTCGAAGACGTCCTCCTCCTCCACGAACGCGAGCTCCATGTCCAGCTGCGTGAACTCGGGCTGGCGGTCGGCGCGGAAGTCCTCGTCGCGGAAGCAGCGGGCGATCTGGAAGTAGCGCTCGTAGCCGCCGATCATCAGGAGCTGCTTGAAGAGCTGCGGGGACTGTGGCAGCGCGTACCACGAGCCCTGAATGAGCCTGCTCGGCACGAGGAAGTCGCGCGCGCCCTCCGGGGTCGAGCGGGTGAGGATCGGCGTCTCGACCTCCACGTAGCCCTCGGCCGAGAGGAAGTCGCGGATCTCCTTCACGACCGCGTGGCGGAGGAGCACGTTGTCGCGCATCCGCTCCTTGCGAAGGTCGAGGTAGCGGTAGCGCAGCCGGAGCTCCTCGCCGACCGGGTCGTCCTCGTCGATCTGAAACGGCGGCGTCTCCGAGTCGGCGAGCTGCTCGAGCTCGACCGCCACGAGCTCCACCTCGCCGGTCGGCAGGTCGGGGTTGATCGCGCTCTCGTCGCGGGGCACGAGCTCACCTCTCACCGAGATGACGTCCTCGGCCCGCAGCGCGCCGGCCGCGGCGTGCGCCTCGGGCGCCTCCTCCGGCCGGAAGACCAGCTGCAGGAGGCCGGTCCGGTCGCGCACGTCGATGAAGGTGAGGCCGCCGTGGTCGCGGCGCCGGTGCACCCAGCCCGCGACGCGCAGCTCCTGGCCCACGTCGCCGGCGCGCAGCTGCCCGGCCCAGTGCGTCCGGTAGCGGTTCGGGCGCGGGGCCTTCACGCGCGCGTGACCTCGCGCACCATCCCGAGCACCTCGTCGAGGCTGCCCGCCTCGCGCTGGTCGCCGGTCTGCATGTCCTTCACCTCGATGCTGTCCCCGAGGATCACCGTCGCGAACGCGCCGATGCGGTCGGCCTGCTTCAGCTGGCCCTTGAGCGAGCGGCCGGCCTGCTCGGTCTCCACGCGGAACCCGGCCTCACGGAGGTCGCGGGCGAGCTGGAAGCCGCTGCGCGCGGCGTCCGGCTTCGCGATCGCGATAAACAGGCGCTCCCCCGGCTCGCTGCCCTCGTCGCCCGCCGCCATCAGCATCCGCTCGATCCCGGCGGCGAAGCCCACGCCCGGGGTCGGCGGCCCGCCGAGCTCCTCGACCAGGCCGTCGTAGCGGCCGCCCCCGCCCAGCGCCGCCTGAGCGCCGAGCCGCTCCGACTCGAACTCGAACACCGTCCGCGTGTAGTAGTCGAGGCCGCGCACGAGCGTCGGGTCGATCTCGTACTCGATTCCCGCCGAGTCGAGCAGGGCGCGCACCTCGGCGAAGTGCTCGGCGTCCTCGGCTGAGAGGCGGTCGATCAGAAGCGGCGCTTCCTTCATCACGGCCTGCGTGCCCGGGTGGTCGGCGTCGAACGCGCGCAGCGGGTTCTGGTCGAGCCGCCCGCGCACGTCCTCGGACAGCTCATCCTCGCGCGCGCGTAGAAACCGCTTCAGCTCCTCGAGGTAGTCGGCGCGGGTCTCGGGCGTGCCGAGGCTCGACAGCCTGAGCCGCGACGGGCCCGTCCCGGCTCGCTCGAGAATCTTGGCGAGGAGCAGGATCAGCTCGGCGTCCAGCGTGGGGTCGTCCGAGCCGATCGCCTCGGCGTCGATCTGCGTGAACTGGCGGAAGCGGCCCGCCTGCGGGGCCTCGTGCCGGAAGAACGGGCCCGCGTACCAGACCTTCACGGGCTGCGGCCGCTTGTGCATGCCGTGCTCGATGTAGGCGCGGCAGATCCCGGCGGTCGCCTCCGGGCGCAGCGTGAGCGAGCGCCCGGCCTTGTCCTCGAAGGTGAACATCTCCTTCTGCACGATGTCGGTGGACTCCCCCACACCGCGCGCGAACACCTCGGTGTCCTCGAAGACGGGCGTCTCCATCGGCTCGTAGCCCGCGCGTCCGAGCACGTCGTCCGCGATCGACACGATCTCGAGGCGGCGGCGCGCGTCCGGGGGCAGCACGTCCAGCGTGCCGCGAGGCGCCTGGAGCTTCTTCACTTCGCCAGCTCGGCCAGGAACGGGTTCGTGGCCCGCTCCGCGCCGAGCGTCGTGATCCCCATGTGGCCGGGATAGACCGTGGTGTCCTCCGGGAGGTTGTCCACGAGCATCCGAATCGAGTCGAGCAGCGTCCCGTAGTCGCCGCCCGGCAGGTCGGTGCGCCCGATCGACTGCTGGAAGAGGACGTCGCCCGAGAAGATCGTCCGCTCGTCCGGGATCGAGAACGTCACGTGACCCGGGCTGTGGCCGGGCGTCGACAGCACGTCGATGTCGAAGCCCGCGAGCTCGAGCCGCTCGCCGCCGTCGAGCGTGTGCTCGGCCTCGTAGGACTCGAACGGGCCGAATCCCGGCCACGGCACGAAGCTCATGATGTCCGCGAGCACGAACGCCTCGATCTTCGGCACCCACACCTCGGCGCCCGTGGCCTTCGCGACCGGCGCGACGGCGCCGACGTGGTCGAAGTGCGTGTGCGTGAGCAGGATGCCGTCGAGCGTCACGCCGAGCGAGTCGATCGCGGCGAGGAGCTTGTCGGCCTCGTCGCCGGGGTCCACGATCAGCGCGCGGTCGGACCCGTCGCGACGGAACAGGTAGGTGTTCTCCGCGATCTGCCCGACCGTGAACATGCGCACGTCCATCAGCGCGCTCCCGCCTTCCGGCGCCGGAAGTTGAAGATCGCCCTGTCGGTCGCGTAGCCGAGCGGGATGTAGAGCAGGAACATGAACGCGGCGAGCGCCGCGCCCTGGTCCATGGGCTTGTCGAAGGCGAGGACTACCAGCACCCCGAAGACCGCCGCGGCGATCGCGGCGCGGTTGATCGCGCCCCTCCACGTGGGCGGGTTGTTGAGCCGCTCCTCGCGGCGCCGGCGCGCGATCTGCTTGGCGTCCTCGCGCGTCTGAGGCCGCCCCGTGCGCCCGGCACGCTCGATCGTCCCGGCCGGGGTGCCGCGGTGCTTTCGGGTGCGCTTGCGCTTGGTCTGCGCCATGACGGCGACGTTACCGGACGGCGGCGCCCTCTACCCGCGGTCTGCGAGGACGCGGACCTGCACACCGGGCAGTCCGTCGAACCCGGCGGCATCGGCGGTGACGACGGTCCTGTCGCGAGCGCGGCCCGTCGCCGCGATCAGGATGTCGTGAGCGCCGCGGGTACGCCCCTCCTTCCGGACGTGAGCGAGGAGCTCGGCGTGGATCCTGGCGGTATCCAGGTCGTATGGCTCCACCGGAAGGCTCAGGAGTAGCTCCTCGACAAACTTGCGGCGCCTCGCCCTACGGCTTCGATCGGCAAGCTCGACGCCGACCAGTAGCTCCGCGGCGCTGATTGCCGCGATTGCCACGTCGTCGTCGTCCTCGATCACCTCCTCGATGGCCGCGGACGAGCGTTCCGCGGCAATGAGGACAGTGGTATCGAGCATCAGGCGTTCCAGCGACGCTCCTCAGGCCGCACCGACCCGCGCAGGTCGGCAAGCTCACGCTCCCAGTCGGGATCGGGCTTCTGCACGAGGAGAAGATCCTTAACTGTCCGGCCGGTTGCCGCGGCGGCTGGGCCGATGCTCGCGACCGGTCGCCCCCGGCGCTCGACAACAAACGTCTCCCCACCCTGCTCCACCCGGTCCAGGAGGGCGGAGAAGCGGCGCGCGGCTTCCGTGGCTGTCAGTCGTCTCACCGCAAATCAGATTATCAGATTTAGCTGAGCCCCTCACGCGACAGCGCGGAGCGCCTCCTCCAGGATGTGCCGCTCGGGGTCGAAGCCGCGGATCGGCACGTCGTCGGGGAAGCCGTCGAACGCCCCGCGCGGCGCCAGCCCGATCAGCTCCGCCTCGGCGATCTCCGCGCGCTCGCGCACGTACTCGACGATCTCGCGCAGCGGCACCGCCTGATGGTCGTGCACATTGGTGGAGACCTGGGCGCGGTTTCGGTCGTGGAGGTAGAGCCCGAGCGCCCGCACGCCGGGGAGCCCGCCGCCGGACTCGCGCAGCGACGCGGCGATGTTCTTCGCAACCGCGAGGTCGTCCGTAACGAGGTCGACGTTGAAGGCCACCAGCGGCGGGCGCGCCGCGGCCAGGACCGCGCCGGCCGTGGGGTGCGGCTTCGCGGGGCCGTAGTCCGGCACGAGCTCGCCCGCCTCGATCCGTCGCGCGAGCTCCTTCGGCCCGCCGCGCCGGATCCAGGCGCGCTCGGCGTGCTCCCGCCGTGTCGCCAGCTCGCCGTAGAGGAAGACCGGCACGCCCAGCTCCTCCCCGATCAGCGCAGCCGCCGTGAGCGCCTCGGCGATGGCGGCGCCGCGCCGCTCCTCGTCGAGGTAGACCACCGGCATCACGTCGAGCGCGCCGACGTGCGGATGGATCCCGGTGTGCGCGCTCACGTCGATGCGCGCGATCGCCGAGCGGGCGCCGCCGAAGAGCGCCTCCGACATCTCGCCCTGGCGGGCGGCCAGCGTGAAGACGGCGCGGTCGTGGTCCGGGTCCGTGTGCAGGTCGAGGAAGCGGGCGGGGGCGAACGCCCGCCCGATCGCCTCGAGTGTGGCCAGGTCGCGGCCCTCGCTCACGTTAGGGACCGTTAGCAGGAGTGGCCGCTCGTCGGGCGATCCCGGGTTCAGGGTCATGTCAGGGAGTCTCCCCGATGATCCGGGCGGTGCTCTCGGCGACCGTGGCGGCATGTCATCCACCACCCACGTGAAGCTCCACCCCATGCGTCTTCTCCTCGTCCTCTGTCTGGCCGTCGCGGTCGCAACCGCGCTTCCAGCCGGGGCGTCGGCCGCGGCCGGCTTCCACATGAGCCGCGACTTCAGCGCGAACGGCGACGAAGGGCGCGCCTACGGCAAGCACTGCGGCCCGTCGAAGTACGGCGACTGGCGCTGGCGCGCTTCGATCGGCTCGGGTTACTTCCGCACGAGCTACCGCTGGATCGAGCGGATCCGCCCCGACGGCAAGCCGCGCCACCTGAACTTCACAGGCATCGGCGGTCCGATCCTGGAGTCCCAGCCGGAGTCGCTCCAGGACGACTTCGTCGCCGCGGTGACCCGCGTTCTGAACCAGATCACCGTCCGCACGGTGTCCGGCGGCGCGAAGCTCGCGTACACCACGCCCACCGGCGGATCCTCGAGCATCCGCTTCCGGCCCGCCCAGGGTTGCTGACTAGACTCCGAGCGGCCAGGCTCCGTAGCTCAGCGGTAAGAGCGCACGACTCATAATCGTGAGGTCGGTGGTTCGAATCCACCCGGAGCTACTCGGCGAGTTTGCAGGCATTTCACCAGCGGAGCGCGTTCCCTACGCGCTCCGCGCACCCGCCTTAGGGTCCACCTGGGGTCCACGAGCTTTGCTCCGAGCGCGCTCGATCTGCTTCTCCGCGGAGAGTCGTGGCTCCCCTTTGAGTTCTCGGATCACGTGGGTGTAGGTCATCACGGTCATCTGTGGCGAGTGCCCCATCTGCTCCGCGAGTTCCGGGATCGACATGCCGGCTCGGATCTGCAGGCTGGCAAACGCGTGGCGCAGGTCGTACGGGGGGAGCGGGTCAACGCCGGCCGCCTCGCGCGCCCTCTTCCAGACGCGCCGGCGCCAGTTGTTGTAGTCGTGCAGCCGCCAGGGCTCGCCGTCGCGGCGTGGAAACAGCAGCCCGCTGCGGATGCCCGTGGCGAGCAGGTACTCGTGAACGTCGCGCCGGACGGGGTCGAGCAGGTCGATCGCGCGGGGATGGAATCCGCGCCCCTTCTGGCCGCCCACGATCTCGCCGACGATGTTGCGCTGCTCAACCAGGAGGGTGTTCTTGCGAACGTGCTTCACCTCCAACGCGAGCAGCTCCTCCGGAGTGCGGAGCCCTTGGTAGGCGATCAACGAGACCATTGTCGCCGCGTACAGCTTGCCTTGGGCGATCAACGCCGCCCGGATCTTCTCGACCTGTGCGGGCGCAAGGCAGACGACCGCGCGCTCGCGTCTAGCCGAGGGCTTCCTCACGGCCTTGACCGGGTTGACTTGCACGATCACCGGCAGGTCGGGGTCGATGCGGGAGGCGAGCCCGTCGGCGCTACGGACCCGGTCGAGGAGGGTGAGGCCGCTGCCGTCGTCGAGCGCGAGGTCGAGTACCACCAGCGCCGGCTGGCGCACCTCGATCGCGCGCAGCCCCTCCCCCCCCGCTGGCGCCCGCCACGCGGAACCCGTCCGCGGCCAGGTTGTCGAGCAGGAACGCGCGCGTGAGGTCGTCGTCCTCCCCGACCAGGATCAGGCGCTGCTCGTCCACACCGCAAGAAGAACCGTGACGCACAATCTCGCCCCGGCCACCGCCACGAGGATCAGGGCCGCAGCCGCAAACATGGCCGACCGCGCCGGCCTGGCGCAACTCGACAAGATCTTCTCGACTTTCGGCCGGGTCGGGCCGACAACGGACCGTCGAGAGCCAGCACGACCGCTGCCTTGTGATGGGAGCGACATGACCGCGAGCCGCACCCGCGTGCTTTGAGCGATAGGCCCGGACGATGGCAGGCGACTGCTTTGTGGCCAATCCAGTGACGCGCGAGTCGTTGCCGGCGTGACCGCTTTCGGTCCAGAGCGGTAGCGGCGCGAGCATTAGCGGACTCGCCCGCTGGTCGTCCTGAGCAGGCATCGGCTGAGCGCCAGCGGAGACGCTCGCTTCTCGGGCGGAGAACCCAGCGATGGATCTCTGCGTCCGAGCACGGCGCGAGATACTTGAGGCGTCCCCCGAGGAGGAGGAACAGTGGCGCCAATCATGTCGACCATCGAGATCGCCCGTTCACCCGAAGAGGTCTTCGCGTACGTCACCGATCCCTCGCGGCTCGCCGAGTGGCAGGAGAATGTTGTCGCCAGTCGCCCGGAGGGAACTGGTCCGCCCGGCGTAGGCACGAGGGCCGCTGTGACTCGGCGGATAGGTCGCCGCCAGCGGACGATGACCGCGGAGCTGAGCGAACTCAGCGCGCCGAGGAACTGGGCCGTTCGCGGTCTTGATGGACCGGTCCGGGGCAACGTGAAAGGCACTATCGAGCCTCTCGACGACGGTGCGCGGTCGCGCGTGACCCTCGAGCTCGACTTGGTCGGGTACGGGATCGGCAAGCTGCTCGTACCGCTCTTTGTCCGCCGGCAGGCACGGAACGAGGTGCCGAACAACTTGCGGAATCTGAAGGAACGTCTGGAACGCGGCGCTTAGAGCGCCGCATGCATCCGCCTTCCGCTTCGGGTGACAGCGAGCGTGTCGGTCTTCGCCCCGCCGACGCTCGCATGGGACGAGCAGGAAGAGTCCGACCCCGCCGGGCCGGCTCGCGCCTGCTTTCCTCTGCCGTTACCGGTCGCCCGTGCCAGGCCGGACGGCGCGCTCGGCCCGGGTCGCGGCGCACGCCGGCTCGTAGTTGCGCCCGGGCAGTGCCTGTTCCATTCCGCCCGGGTCAGCGGGCGCCCCGCGACTGCGCATGCGTGTCTCGCCCCATGAGGAGGGGGCCGCAGGTCGCAGGAGTATCCTGGCCGCTGTCGTAGACGGCCGCGAGCTGCGTGCCGCCCCGCACGAATTCGAGGACGCCCCCGCCCAAGGCATCGCCGCGGCCGCGATCACCTACTAGCTCCGCATGGCGAGAAGAGTCGACTATCCGTGAACGTTTCCGATGCCAAAGCGGAGCGCCCCGGCACGAGCGTGGCTCGCACCGGGGAGGCCTACCCGCTGCTCCTGTAACCAGCTCGGCCTACGCTCCGACGGCGGCCGCGATCGCGGCGGCCGATCGGTCCACGTCCGCGTCCGTGGTCGCCCAGTTGGAGAACGAGACGCGCAGCACGGCCTCGCCCGCCCACTGCGCGCCGCCGAGCCAGCAGGTCCCGTCGCGCTGTACGGCGGTGACCGCCGCGCGGTTCGCGTCGTCGCCGCCGGGGAACCGCACCAGCACCTGGTTGAGGACGACGTCGTTGAGGACCGCCGCCCCCGGGATCTCGGCGAGCCGGGCCGCCATCCGCCGCGCGTGCGCGCAGTTACGCTCCACGAGCTCAGCGACGCCGCTGCGCCCGAGCGACCGCAGCGCCGCGTACACGGGCACGGCGCGGGCGCGCCGGGACGACTCGGGCACGTAGTTGGACGGATCCCGCTGCTCCGCGTCGACGACCAGATAGGACGCCGACATGCTCATCGCGGCGCGGTGTGCGTCCGCGTCGGCGACGATCGCCATCGCGGAGTCGTAGGGCACGTTGAGCCACTTGTGCGCGTCGACGCCCCAGGAATCCGCGCGCTCGACCCCGGCCACCAGCGCGCGCGTCGACGGCGCGGCCGCGGCCCACAGTCCGAACGCGCCGTCCACGTGCAGCCACGCGCCGCGCGCGGCGCACGCGGCTACGATCGGCTCGAATGGGTCGAAGGCGCCCGTGGCGACGTTGCCCGCCTGCGCGCACACAATCGTCGGCCCGTCCAGCTCAGCGAGCGCGCTCTCGAGCGCGGCCGGATCCACCCGACCCTGGGCATCGGCGCGGACCCGGATCGGCGTCTCGCCACCGAGGCCGAGCAGTCGCAGCGCCCGGTAGATCGTGACGTGCGCCTGCTCGCCGCAGACGACGTTGATCCGCGGCGCACCCGTCAATCCGTCACGCTCGACATCCCAGCCGGCGCGCGCGAGCACGGCGTGGCGAGCGGCGGCGAGGCACGTCGTGTTCGCTCCCTGGCCGCCCGTGACGAAGCCGACGCTCGCGCCCGCCGGCAGGCCCATGAGCTCCAGCGTCCAATCCGCGGCGATCTCCTCTATCGCAGCGGCCGCGGGGGAAAGCGAGTGGAAGCCAGCGCACTGATCCCACGCCGAGACCAGCCAGTCCGCGGCGAGCGCTGCCGGCAGCGCGCCGCCGATCACGAAGCCGAAGTGCCGCGGGCCGGCCGACGCGACGATCCCCGCGTCGGCGCCCGCCACGAGCGCGTCGATCACCGCCGCGGGATCCTCGCCGTGCTCCGGCAACGTCCCGCCCAACGCGGCGCGGATCTCGGGCGCGTTCGCGGCAGCCGCCACCGGGCGCTCACCGACGCCCTCCAGGAAGCACTCCGCGTGTGCGGCCGCCGCGCTCAGCGCTCGCTTGCGTTCATCCACGCCCGCGATCCTAAGGGCAGGCGCGGTCGTGGGCTCGAGCACGCCGAAGGCAGCGTTCTGCGGGTCGCGATGACCGCCGCGGCCCGCCGGCAGCTCGCCCGCGACACGAGCGGGCGCCCGCCAAGCCGCTCGGCGACGCGGGCGTCGTCGACTCCGGGCCCCGCGATCGCCTGCCCGTCCCCGCTGATCGAGCCGGCCGCTCGAGAGCAAGGGGTTCCGCCTGTCTAGAGTCGTCCCTCAGCCAACTCGTGGCGTGGGTCAACGCCGCGCCGATGGCGGTAACCGCCTCGGTGATCGTGTCGGCGCGCGCGCTAGCTCGTGCGCGCCTCGGGCGCCGGAGGCGCCTCGGGCGCCTCAGCCGGCGCGGCCGGGGCGGGCGGCGCGGGCTGCCGCCCCATTGAGACTGCCATCGCCGAGCCGCCCGCTCCGGCGCCAAGCGCGGCCAGCACCCAGCCCGGCCCGCTGCGTTCGACTTCGAGCGCGGAGTCGAGCGACGGCGCGCCCGGACCGGTCTCGGTCAGCGCCAATGCAGCCACGGCTAGGAGCACCTCGTGCTCGCCGGTGGCGGGCTTGAAGCCCTCGTTCCAGACCGCGGTGCGCAGCGCGGTGATCATGACCGCCGATAGGCCGGCGGCGGCCAGCGGCGTGGCCAGGCCAAGCGCAATGAGAATGCCGCAGCCGGTCTCCGTCGAGCCGGCGGCGATGGCGTTGCGCCGGCCCGGCCGCAGCCCCAGCGACTCGAAGAACTGCCCGGTCCCGTCCGGGCCGTAGCCGCCGAACCACCCGAACAGCTTCTGGGTGCCGTGAACGAAGAAGGTCCCGCCGATTGTCAAGCGAAGCAGAAGCCGTCCGAGATCCATCGTGGGTTCGGTTACCCGCGATGGGCGCGGGCAACACGCCGGGCACCGAAGCGGCAACGACGGCGCTGGCCTCGGCCGCTTTGCGGCGGCCCAGCGACGCCGTGGTCGCAAGCGCGCCTCGGCGAGCCGCATCCATGCGGGGCGCCTCCCGGCGGGTCCACCACGGGTCCACCAGCGTGAACACGGGCCGATACACCCGGCAAACACGAGTTCCTGCGAAACGGTCGCCTTGCAGGGATTTCTCTGCCTCGTGTGCCCTCCTGGGCCCGCCCTTCATGCGGCGGAGCACGACTCATAATCGTGAGGTCGGTGGTTCGAATCCACCCGGAGCTATTGAAATTCCGCAGCGGAATGTGGTTTCTGCTCCGGACGGAGGCGCTTCGCCGCGATCCACTCTGTCGTGAGGTCATCGATCGCTCGCATTCGGCGTTGCAGAGCGCGATCGGACTTGGCCATGGTCCACGAATCGCCCTTGGACGTCTACCTCGCGTCCACAACCGGCGCCTATTCGCGGGCAAGCGCGGCGCATGCCGACCACTCGCGTGGCCCGGAGCGTCCGTCTGGATCATCCGTGGACCTGTCGGGGTTTGTTCCTCAGTCGACGCCTTGGCCGTCGGTTGCGGTAACTGTGGCTGTCGGCGGTCGATGTTCGAGCGCGCGCAGGGCGATGTCGATCGCGTCGTGATCGTTGAGAGCGCCGCCCTCTCGCGCCGCGGCCTCCCAGGTCTGCGGGTCAGTTTCGCGAACCTGTCTGAGAAGCTGATCTTCGACGCGGTGGAAGACGAGCTCCTCGACGGCCATGCGGCGTCGCCTCTCGAAGCGGGTGGTCGCGGCGCCGGCGAGCACGGCGGCGTCATCGCATGCCCCGCGATGGGCGGCTATCGCCGCGGTGCACAGGAGCGCCTCCTCCACCGTACGGTCGAGCGAAAGATCGCGGCAGAGGCCAAGTTGCTCTGAAAGGGCATCCGCCGCTTCTTCATAGTGTGTGAGCATGAGCTGGGCGACCGCCTCGTTTCCGCGGATGACTGCGATGCCCGGCGCATCGTCCGCCGCTCGGGCGGCCAACAGCGCGTCGTCCAGCAGGGGCAGCGCCTCGCTGTAACGCTCGTACTCGATCGCCGCGTAGCCGGCCGTGTTCAGCAGCGGATAGATGCGGCGGGTCGCGCCGCTGTCACGGAAGTGGGCGACCGCCTCCCGCGTGAGGGAGCGAACCTCGTCGAAGCCCTCCCCGGCGGTCGCGCGCAGCCACAGCGCCCACCCGATCGCGCGCTCATCCCCTGACGCTCGTGCGGTGACCAAGGCCTCTTGGGCGAGGGCGCTTGCCTGTCGGTACCGCCCAAAACCGACTTGTCGGTAGCCGAGCGAGACGAGGCTCTCGGCGATGCCCGCCAGATCGCCGAGCTGCCGGTAAAGCTCGAGCGCCGCAGTTGCGTCGCGCTCCGCCTGTTCCGGTTCTATCAGCGCGAACCGCAGGGAGGCCAGCAGTGCGCCGCGCGACGAGGCCAGCAGCGCACGGGCGCGGGTACCGGGCGGGGTCGTGTTGTCGGCGAGCGAGAGTGCCGTGTTGAGCCAACCGCGAATCTCGCGGTCGTGCCACCCCACGCGCCAAAATGGCTGGAGCGCGCTGGTGAGCGCCAGCGCGGAGTCGACGCGCCGGGCGCCCACCAGCCAGGCAAACGCGCCGCGGAAGTTGTCGATTTCGGCGTCCAAGCGGCGCCGCCAGACGACCCAGTCCGGCCCGTCGAGCCCTGCTTCACCGTCCTCGGCGAGGGTGAGGAAGTAGTGGGCATGGCGCGAGCGAATCTTGTCCGCGTCAGCGCGCTCGGCCAGGCGCTCGGCGGCATAATCGCGGACAGTCTCGAGCATCCCGAGCCGCTCGCCGCGACGCGCGATCAGCGACTTGGCCTGGAGCGCAGCAAGCGCCTGCAAGCTGGCGCCGGTGATGGCCTGGGCGGCCTCGATCGTGCAATCACCGGGGAAAACCGCGAGCGCCGCAAAGGCAGAGCGGGCGTCGGCGTCGAGGAGGTTGTAGCTCCAGTCGATGGTCGCCCGCAGCGTGCGCTGCCGCGCGGGGGCATCGCGAGTGCCGCGATCGAGGATCGTCAGCGGTTCCCGGAGCCGCGCCGCGAGCTGCGAGAGCGGCACCAGGGAGGCCCAAGGTGCTGTCAATTCGATGGTCAGCGGGAGCCCATCCAGTCGCCGGCACATAGCCACGATGGCCTCGCGCTCGGCGTCATCCGGCTCAAGGTCGGGGTCATGCCAGCGTGCGCGTTCGAGGAAGAGCTCCGCAGCATCCTCGTCGGCCAGCCCGCCGACGTGCGCTACCCGTTCGCCCCTGAGGCGCAGGGGCTCACGGCTTGTGGCCAGCACCGTCACGCCCGGCGCCGCGTCGAGCAGCTCGCTGACCAGCGGGGCCGCCGTCAGCAGGTGCTCGAAGTTGTCGATCAGGAGCAGCAGCTCGCGCGGTGCCAGCCAGCGAGCGAGTGCCTCGCGGGGGCGCTCGCCTTCGGCGACCATCATCTCGAACGCCCCGGCGAGCGTCGTCTCCACCTGCTCGGCGGCCTGAAGCGAGCCAAGCGGCACGAACCGGCAGCCATCGCGCCACCACGCCCCGGCCGCCGTGGCGATCTCAGTAGCCAGGCGCGTCTTCCCCACCCCGCCGGGACCGGTCAGCGTAACCAGTCGGATCTCGCTGCGGCGCAACAGCTGCGCAATGGCCGACAGCTCCGCGTCCCGGCCGATCGTCGGTGTCACCGGCGCGGGCAGGTGAGCGGTCGGCGGCGCGGTCAGGTCGCTCAGCGCGGGCGCGGCAGTGACCTTCTTGCGCGGCGCGTCGAGCGCCGGCGCGTC
>Ga0126312_10000182_pt1 | contig 31712 bp, 29 predicted proteins | sample Plot104A_FD_92537 | JGI IMG/M metagenome (GOLD analysis project Ga0126312, IMG submission 92537) | Serpentine soil microbial communities from UC McLaughlin Reserve, CA, USA - Plot104A | ecosystem: Environmental > Terrestrial > Soil > Grasslands | place: USA: UC McLaughlin Reserve, Lake County... | reverse complement strand
GCGACAGGCGGGTGATCGCGCTCGACATCGGCGCGCTGATCGCGGGCTCGAAGTACCGCGGCGAGTTCGAGGACCGCCTCAAGGCCGTCCTGAAGGAGATCGCCGAGGCCGAGGGCCAGGTGATCCTGTTCATGGACGAGCTCCACACGATCGTGGGGGCGGGCGCCGCCGAGGGCGCCGTCGACGCCGCCAACCTCTTGAAGCCGATGCTCGCCCGCGGCGAGCTGCGCGCGGTCGGCGCCACGACGCTCGACGAGTACCGCAAGCACATCGAGAAGGACGCGGCGCTCGAGCGCCGCTTCCAGCCCGTCTACGTCGACGAGCCGTCGGTCGAGGACACGATCGCCATCCTGCGGGGGCTCAAGGAGCGCTACGAGGTGCACCACGGCGTACGCATCCAGGACTCGGCGATCATCGCCGCGGCCACCCTCTCGCACCGCTACATCGCCGACCGCTTCCTGCCCGACAAGGCGATCGACCTGATCGACGAGGCGGCGTCGCGGTTGCGGATCGAAATCGATTCGCTGCCCGTCGAGATCGACGAGGTGGAGCGCCGGGTGCAGCAGCTCGAGATCGAGCTCCAGGCCCTCAAGAAGGAGACCGACGAGGCAAGCGTCGCGCGCCGCGAGGCGATCGAGCGCGATCTGGCGGACCTGCGCGAGCGTGCGGGCGGGATGAAGGCCGAGTGGCAGCGCGAGAAGGACGCGATCACGGCGGTGCGCGACGTCAAGGAGCAGCTCGAGGCCGCCCACCGCGAGGCGGAGCGTGCTGAGCGCGAGTCCGACCTCCAGCGCGCGGCGGAGCTCCGCTACGGTGAGATCCCGGAGCTCGAGCGCGCCCTTGCGGCGGCCGAGTCCCAGGTCGAGGGCGGCGGAGGCTTCCTCAAGGAGGAGGTGGACGACGAGGACGTGGCCGAGGTGGTGGCCAAATGGACGGGCATCCCGGTGTCGAAGCTGATGGAGGGCGAGGTCGAGAAGCTCGTGCACATGGAGGAGCGCCTCCACGAGCGGGTGGTCGGCCAGGACGAGGCTGTCGAGGCCGTCTCCAACGCACTGCGCCGCTCACGCGCCGGCCTCCAAGACCCGAACCGGCCGATCGGCGCGTTCCTGTTCATCGGCCCTACCGGCGTCGGCAAGACCGAGCTGGCCCGAGCGCTCGCCGAGTTCATGTTCGACTCCGAGCAGGCCATGGTGCGGATCGACATGTCCGAGTACATGGAGAAGCACTCGGTCTCGCGCCTCGTGGGCGCGCCGCCCGGCTACGTCGGCTACGACGAGGGCGGCCAGCTGACGGAGGCGGTGCGCCGGCGTCCGTACTCCGTGGTGCTGCTGGACGAGATCGAAAAGGCCCACACGGACGTGTTCAACGTGCTGCTCCAGATCATGGACGACGGGCGCCTGACGGACGGCCAGGGCCGGACGGTCGACTTCAAGAACACGGTCGTGATCATGACCTCGAACGTCGCCGGCGGCATGGACGGCGTGCGCGCGACGTTCAAGCCCGAGTTCGTGAATCGGCTCGACGAGATCGTCGCGTTCCACCAGCTCTCGCGCGACGAGATCGGCGCGATCGTCGACCTCCAAGTGGAGAAGCTGGTGCGACGCGTTGCCGAGCGCGGCGTGCAGGTAGAGCTCACCGACGATGCCCGCACGCTGATCGGCAATCTCGGCTACGACCCGACCTACGGCGCGCGGCCGCTCAAGCGGGTGATCCAGAAGCGGCTCGTGGACAGGCTGGCGCTGAGGCTGCTCGAGGGCGAGTTCGGCCCGGGCGATCGGGTGACCGTCGACGCCGCGGAGGGCGAGCTCGTGTTCGCCAAGGCCGAGCGGGAGCCGGTGCCGGCCTAGCCGCGCCGGACCGCCGCCGACGCCGGGCTGAAGCTCCGAGAGATCTCGACGGTGAAGACCACGCGCTGCCTCGTCGAGCGCGAGTAGCGCAGGCGCGTGTCGAACTGGAGCTTGTAGGCGCCGGCCCTTGCACGGCTCGAGAACAGCCGCTTCCGCGTCCTGAGCTTGCGGCAGGCGCCCCTGAGCCTGCCGATCCTCACGGTGCGCCGGTAGTGCCTGCCGCGCCGGATGTGGGCGTAGAGGCGCTTCTTGCCGAGCGTGAAGCCGCGGGCGCGGATCCGCAGCCTGCGCCCGGGCCGGCCATCCTGGGGGCTGACCGTGACGTTCACGGCGCTCACGCGCAGTTCCTTCGAAGCGGTGAGGGCGGCGTTCGCCTGGTCCGTGGCCGCGTAGGTCTTGACCCTCTCGCCACTCGCGAGCCCCACCCTGAGCGAGCCGCCGAAGACGCCGTTGCCGTCGACCGGGAGCGTCGCGAGGAGTACGTCGTCCGCGGTGAAGTTCACGCCACCGTTCGGCGTGTAGCCCGTGCCGGTCACGTCCACGGTCTGGCCGCTCCCGTAGCAGGCCCTGGTGGGTGAGACCGACAGCGTGGCCGCGCTCGCCGGCGCGGGCGCCGCGAGAGCGCCCACGAGGGCTGCCGCGAGCAGAGCGGTCCGCACGACCGCGCGAGGCTACAGTAACTCCGCACCTCGACCCCGAAAGGACGGCTATGCCCATCTACGTGATGCTGAGCACGCTCACCGCCGAGGGTGTGCAGACGATCAAGAACAATCCGAGCCGGATCCGCGAGGTCAACAAGGAGATCGAGCAGCTCGGCGCCACCGTCAAGGCGCAGTGGGCGGTGCTCGGGCGCTTCGACTTCGTGAACATCGTCGAGGCCCCCGACGAGGCGACGATCGCCCGAGTCTCGCTCGAGCTCGGCTCTCGCGGCACGGCGCACTACGAGTCGCTCCCTGCGATCGCGATCGACGACTTCATCGCATCGCTCTGATGGCTCCCCCACGTTGACGAAGGTTCTCGTAGTCGGAGGCGGCGGCCGGGAGCACGCGCTCGTCCGCGCGCTGCGGAGGAGCCCGCGCCGCCCGGATCTGCTGGCGGCCCCCGGCAACGCGGGGATCGCCGCCGACGGCGTGGAGTGCCTCGAGGTCGCCGCCGAGGACGTGGACGCGGTCGTGCGGGCGTCGCGCGACCGACGCCTGGATCTCGTGGTGGTTGGCCCCGAGGCGCCGCTCGTGGCCGGGCTCGTGGACGCCCTCGGCGACGAGGGCATCGCCGCGTTCGGGCCGCGCGCCGAGGCCGCCCGGATCGAGGGCTCGAAGGCCTACGCGAAGGAGCTCATGCGCGAGGCCGGGGTCCCCACCGCCGCTCACGTGCTGTTCCGCGACCGCGAGGAGGCGTCGGCCCACCTGGCCTGCGCGTCCTACCCGGCCGTGTTGAAGGCGGACGTGCTGGCCGCCGGGAAGGGCGTCATCGTGGCAGCCGACGAGCGCGAGGCGCGCGCGGCGCTCGACGTGTTCTTCGCCGAGAAGCGCTTCGGCGAGACGCGGGTGGTGCTCGAGCAGTTCCTCCAGGGCGAGGAGCTCTCGCTGCTCGCGGCCTGCGATGGCGAGCGCGCCGTCCCCCTGGCGCCGGCGCAGGACTACAAGCGGATCTTCGACGGCGACGAGGGCCCCAACACGGGCGGGATGGGGAGCTACTCGCCGGTTCCCGGGGTGGACGGCGAGCGCGCCGGCGCGCTCGCCGAGGCGATCCACCAGCCCATCGTCGAGGAGCTCGGGCGCCGCGGGACCCCCTACCACGGGATCCTGTATGCCGGCCTCATGATGACCGCGGAGGGGCCGAAGGTACTCGAGTACAACTGTCGCTTCGGCGACCCCGAGACCCAGGCGGTCCTGCCCCGGCTGCGATCCGACCTGCTCGAGGTGCTCGAGGGCGCCCTCCGCCCGGGCGGGCTCTCGGGCGTCGATCCGGACTGGTCCGAGGACTGGGCGGTGACCGTGGTGCTGGCCTCGCGGGGCTACCCCGCCTCGTCCTCCAGGGGCGACGAGATCCGGGGCCTCGCCTCGGTCGACTCGCCCGGAGTCGAGCTGCTCCACGCCGGAACGGCCGAGCGGGGTGGCAGGATCCTCACGAACGGAGGCCGAGTGCTGAACGTGACGGGGATCGGCGCTACGCCGGGCGAGGCCCGCGACCGCGCGTACGCGGCCGCCGAGCGGATCGAGTTCGACGGCAAGCAGATGCGCACCGACATAGCCGCCAGGGCGGTGGACCGGGTCTCGGCGTGAGCGGCGAGGAATTCCCGAGCGCCGTCACCGAGACGGAGGTCGAGCACGAGTTCGACGAGCTCGACGTGGACGCGCCGCAGGTGGGGATCGTCATGGGCTCGAAGAGCGACATGCCGGTGATGGAGAAGGCCGGCGAGGAGCTCGGGGAGCGCGGGATCCGCCACGAGATACGCGTCATGTCCGCGCACCGCGACCCGGAGACCGTGGCCGAATACGCGCGCAACGCGAAGATGCGCGGCCTACGGGTCATCATCGCGGGGGCCGGGCTCTCTGCGGCACTGCCCGGGGTGGTCGCGGCCCACACGGACCTCCCCGTGATCGGCGTGCCGCTGACCTCCAAGACGTCGGTGGGCGGCGGGCTCGACGCGCTGCTGGCGATCTCGCAGATGCCCCCCGGCGTGCCCGTGGGCTGCGTGGGGGTGGACAACGCCCGCAACGCGGCTGTGCTGGCGGCGAAGATCCTCTTCGCGTGATCGAGCGCTACACGCGGCCCGAGATGGGCGCCGTCTGGTCCGAGCAGCGGAAGCTCGACACCTGGCTTCGCGTGGAGCTGGCAGTCGTGGTCGCGCTCGAGCGCCAGGGGGTGGTGCCGGCCGACGACGCGGCCGCGATCCGGGACCGCGCTTCTTTCACCGTCGAGGCCGTCCGCGAGCGCGAGCGGGTCACGGACCACGACGTGGCGGCCTTCGTGGACGTGGTGGCGGGATCGGTGGGCGAGGCCGGGCGCTGGGTCCACCACGGGCTCACCTCCTCGGACGTGCTCGACACGGCGCTCGCCCTGCAGCTGGGCCAGGCGGGCCTGATCCTCGTGGGCGGGGCGCGCGAGTGGCGCGACGCGCTCGTGCGGCGGGCCAGGGAGCTCCAGGACTTGGTCTGCGTGGGCCGCACCCACGGCGTCCACGCCGAGCCAACGACCTTCGGCGTGAAGCTTGCGGGGTTCGCCTTCGAGGCCCACCGCAACCTGCATCGGCTCGAGCGCGCCGTGGAGGGCGCCACGGTGGGCGCCCTCTCGGGCGCGGTGGGCACCTACTCGACGAGCGGGCCCGAGCTCGAGAGGCTCGTGCTCGGCGAGCTCGGGCTGCGCCGCGAGGACGTCTCGACCCAGGTGGTGGCGCGCGACCGCCACGCCGGGCTGCTCTCCGCGGTGGCGCTCGCGGGTGCGGGGCTCGAGCGCTTCGCCACCGAGGTCAGGAACCTCCAGCGCACCGAGGTGCGCGAGGTCGAGGAGCCTTTCCGGGCCGGCCAGAAGGGCTCCTCGGCCATGCCCCACAAGCGCAACCCGATCGTGAGCGAGCGGATCTGCGGCATCGCCCGCCTGCTGCGGGGCTACGCTCAGGCGGGGCTCGAGGACGTGGCGCTCTGGCACGAGCGGGACATCTCGCACTCCTCTGTCGAGCGCATGGCGCTGCCCGACGCCACCACCCTGCTCGACTACGCGCAGCACCTGGCGATCCGGGTGGTGGACGGGATGACCGTGCACGCTGACCGCATGCGAGCGAACCTCGAGGCCACGCACGGGGCGCTCTACTCGCAACGGGCGCTGCTCGCGCTCGTGGCGGCGGGGCGAGAGCGCGACGAGGCCTACCGGATCGTGCAGGAGAGCGCGCAGCGGGCCTGGGACTCCGGCACGCCGTTCCGCGACCTGCTCGCGGAGGCGGCGCCCGAGCTCGAGCTCGACCCGATCTTCGACCCGGAGGCTTTCACCACGCACGCGCGCGAGATCGTCGGCAGGCTCGACTCGCTCCGTTAGTCAGGTTCCCGCCACGAGCGCGACCCCGAACAGCGCCAGGATGTGCATCGACTGGTCGACTGCTAACGCGATCCCCGGGTATTCCTCCGGGCTCATGTGCTTGACACTACGAATGTAGGCGTCGCGCAGGCGTCCGTCGTCCTGGACCAGATGAGGCCCCGCGATCAGCGCCGCCACTCCCAGCGCTCCGGGCCCGAGCGAATCCCAGAGCCAGACGAGGGCCGGGACGAAGGCGAGCGTGTAGGTCACGAGGTGGGCGAGCAGCGCGCGGCGAGCCCTGACGCTCGGCCCCAGCCCGCCCGCCTTGTTGGCCGCTTGCCACTGGGTCTGCAGCACGAAGTCGCCCGTCAGGTGCGCGACGAAAAAGACGATGAAAACCTCGGGCCAGGGCACGGCGACGACCCTATGCGCAGCCCCCGCGTCGCGCAAACGGCCCAGATCGGCGAGGATGGATGATGGCTATGCAAGGCTCGCGTAGGCGCCTTCGCCTGATGCTCTTCCTCGGGGTGGGGCTCTCGCTCCTCGGCTTCGTGCTGGTGGCCTACGCCACCGACGTGTTCGGAGGCACGGAGCGCGACACGATCGACGCGCGCTTCTCGATTCGCGGGACCGAGAGGCCGAGGGACGACGTCGTGGTGGTGGCGATCGACGACGTGACCTTCAACGAGCTCAAGAAGCGCTGGCCGTTCCCGCGCCGCGACCACGCGCAAGTGGTCGACAGGCTCAGGCAGGCGGGGGCGAAGGTGATCGCCTACGACATCCAGTTCACGGAGCCGACCAACCCAAGGGACGACAACGCGCTGATCGACGCCGTGGACCGGGCGCACAATGTGGTGCTCGCAACGACCGAGGTCAACCCACAGGGCGGGAGCAACATCTTCGGGGGCGAGGACGTGCTGCGCCAGATCGGGGCCCGCTCGGGGAACGCGAGCTACGACACCGACCCGGGCGGCGTGATCCGCCGTATGCCCTACGAGACGGACAAGCTCGAGAACTTCGCCGTCGTGGCCGCGGAGCTCGCCAGAGGGAAGCGGGTGGATCCGGGCGACTTCGAAGACGGCAAGGCGTGGATCGACTACGCGGGGCCTCCGGGCACGTTCCCCACGGTCCCGTTCTCGCGCGTCTACAACGGCAAGGTGCCGGACAGCTTCTTCCGCGGCAAGGTGGTGATCGTTGGCCCCGTCGCTCCAGCGCTCCAGGACGTCCACCCGACCTCCGTGGGCGGCGGCGACCAGATGTCCGGCGCCGAGGTCGAGGCGAACGCGGCCGCCACCGTGCTCGACGACTTCCCCCTGAAGGACACCCCGGGTCCCGTGAACGTGGCGCTGATCGTGCTGCTCGGGCTGGTCGGCCCGGCGTCGGGGATATTCCTCGGCCCGCTGCGGGCCGCGCTGATCGGGGTGCTGGCGGCGGCGCTGTTCGCGGTGCTGGTCCAGCTGCTGTTCGACGCGGGCCTGATCGTGCCGTTCGTCTACCCGATGATCGCGCTGGTCCTGGGGGTCGTCGGAGCGCTCGGCGTGGGCCTCGTGGTCGGCGCCTTCGAGCGCGAGCGGGTGCGCGACCGGTTCTCCCGCTTCGTGCCCGAAGCGGTGGTGAACGAGGTGCTGGCCGACCTGGACGACGACCTCCGCCTGGGAGGTACCCAGCGCACCGTGACCGTGCTCTTCAGCGACATCCGAGGCTTCACCACGTTCAGCGAAAGCCGCGAGCCGGAGCAGGTGATCGACATCCTGAACCGCTACCTGACGATCATGACCGACGTGATCGACGACCACGGCGGCACGCTCGTCTCCTACATGGGCGACGGGATCATGGCGGTGTTCGGCGCGCCGATCGAGCAGGTCGACCACGCGGACCGCGCGCTCGCCGCGGCGCGGGAGATGGCCGGCCCGGCGCTCGAGCGCTTCAACGAATGGGCTCGCGATCAGGGCGTCGAGGACGGCTTCCGGATCGGAATCGGGCTGAACAGCGGCCCCGTGATGGCGGGGAACGTCGGCTCGGAGCGCAGGATGGAGTACACGACGATCGGCGACACCACCAACACGGCGTCACGGCTCGAGGGCATGACGAAGGGGACGCCGCACATGATCTACCTCGCGGATTCGACCCGCCAGATGCTCACCGACGGGAGCGACGGCCTCGTGCACGTGGACGAGATGCCCGTCCGAGGACGGGCCACCAGGATCAGCGTCTGGTCGGTCTAGGTGCCCTGTTAGCCTCGGAAGCGTGAGCGAGGCCGCCGCGCTCCAGCATCTCGAGCCCTTCGCGCAGGGCAAGGTTCGCGACATCTACGCGGTCGGAGAGGACCGCCTGTTGATGGTGGTCTCGGACCGCATCTCGACCTACGACGTCGTGCATCCGACGCCCATCCCGGACAAGGGCAAGGTGCTCACCGGGCTGTCCGACTTCTGGTTCGAGCGGACCGGACACATCTGCCCGAACCACCTGGTTTCCGTCACCGACGTGCCCCACGAGGCGCGAGGTCGGGGGATGCTCGTCGAGCGGCTCGAGATGGTGCCGGTCGAGTGCGTCGTCCGCGGCTACATCACCGGCTCGGGTTGGAAGGACTACCAGGCGACCGGGGCCGTGTGCGGGATCGCGCTGCCCGCCGGGCTCGAAGAATCCCAGGAGCTGCCCGAGCCGATCTTCACCCCGGCCACGAAGGCGGAGGTGGGCGACCACGACGAGAACGTCGACTTCGACAGGGCGGCCCAGCTCGTGGGCGACCGCGAGCTGCTCGAGCGGCTGCGCGACCTGTCGATCGCGCTCTACTCCTTTGCCCGGGACCATGCCCGGGAGCGCGGGATCCTGCTGGCGGACACCAAGTTCGAGTTCGGCCGCCGGGCGGACGGCACGGTGGTGCTCGGCGACGAGGCGCTGACCCCGGACTCCTCGCGCTTCTGGCCAGCCGACGGCTACGAGCCGGGCCGCCCGCAGCCCTCCTTCGACAAGCAGTACGTGCGCGACTGGGCCTCGTCCTCCGGCTGGGACAAGAGCCCTCCGGCGCCGGAGATCCCGGACGAGGTGGTCGAGGGGACGCGGACGCGCTACGTCGAGGCTTACGAGCGCGTCACGGGCGAGCCGTTCGGGGCGTGGCTCGAGCGGACCGGATGAGGGCGCGTGTGCTGATCCGCCCCAAGGAGGGCATCCTCGACCCGCAGGGCCAGGCGGTCGAGCGGGCGCTGCCGGCGCTCGGCTTCGACCGGGTCAAGGACGTGCGCGTGGGCCGGCTCGTGGAGCTCGACGTCGACGATCCCGAACGCCTGCCCGAGATGTGCGAGCGGCTGCTCGCGAACCCGCTGATCGAGGACTACGAGATCCTGGCGGGATGAGGTTCGGGGTCGTCCGCTTTCCCGGCAGCTGCGACGAGGTCGACGCGCTCCTTGCCTGCCGGCGCTTCGGCGACGCGGAGCTCCTCTGGCACGCCGACCGCGACCTGCGCGGCGTCGACGCCGTGGTCGTGCCGGGCGGCTTCTCCTATGGCGACTACCTGCGCGTCGGGGCCATCGCCCGCTTCTCGCCGATCATGGAGGCGATCGGCGAGCACGCCAGCGCCGGCGGCCCGGTGCTCGGGATCTGCAATGGCTTCCAGGTGCTGTGCGAGGCCGGGCTGCTGCCGGGCGCGCTGCTGCCGAACAGGAGCCTCCGCTTCGTCTGCCGCCAGGTCGAGCTCGATGTCGTGAACACCGACACCTTCTTCACGCGGGCGTGCGCGCCGGGCGACCGGCTGTCGGTGCCGGTCAAGCACACCACTGGCTGCTACTACGCCGACGACCTGCCGGAGGAGCAGGTGGTGCTCCGGTACGCCCCGGGGCACAATCCCAACGGCTCGCGGGACGACATCGCCGGCGTGTGCAACGCCGAGCGCAACGTGATGGGGCTGATGCCGCACCCCGAGCACGCGGTCGACCCGCTCACGGGCTCGGCCGACGGCGGCCGGCTGTTCGAGTCGCTAGCGATGGCCCCGGTGCCGTGAGCCAGGCGCTCGCGCCGCATCGCGAGCTGGGCCTGACCGACGCCGAGTACGACCGAATCGTCGACAAGCTCGGCCGCGAGCCGAACGTGCTCGAGCTGGCGGTGTTCTCGCTCATGTGGTCGGAGCACTGCGCCTACAAGCACTCCCGCAAGCTCCTGCGATGGCTGCCCGTGGAGGGTCCGCACCTGCTCATGGGGCCCGGCGAGAACGCCGGCGCCGTGGACGTGGGCTCCGGGCTGGCGGTGGCGTTCAAGGTCGAGTCCCACAACCATCCGAGCGCCGTCGAGCCCTTCCAGGGCGCCGCCACGGGGGTCGGGGGCATCCTCCGCGACGTGTTCGCGGTCGGCGCGCGGCCGATCGCGGTGCTCGACTCGCTGCGCTTCGGCGAGCTCGACTCTCCTCGCTCCCGCTACCTGCTCGACGGCGCGGTACGCGGCATCGGCCACTACGGCAACTCGATCGGCGTGCCCACCGTCGGCGGCGAGATCTACTTCGAGGGCGCCTACGAGCAGAACTGCCTCGTGAACGCCATGTGTGTCGGGATCGCGCCGCGCGAGCGCCTGATCCGGAGCGCCGCGGGCGGCATGGGCAACCAGGTGGTGCTGCTCGGGGCCCGCACCGGGCGCGACGGGATCGGCGGCGCCTCGGTCCTGGCCAGCGCGGAGCTGGGCGAGGACGGCGGCGAGAAGCGCCCGAGCGTTCAGATCGGCGACCCCTTCGAGGAGTCGAAGCTGCTCGAGTGTTGCCTAGAGCTGCTCGAGCGCGGGTCACTCAGCTCGCTCCAGGACCTGGGCGCCGCGGGCCTGTCCTCGAGCTCGTCCGAGATGGCATCGAAGGGCGGGGTGGGCATCGACCTCGACGTGTCGCGGGTGCCCCTGCGCGAGGAGAGCATGGAGCCCTTCGAGGTCATGATCTCGGAGTCCCAGGAGCGCATGCTGTGCGTGGTGGAGCCCGCGCGGCTGGAGGAGGTGCTCGGCGTGTGCGAGCGCTGGGAGGTCCGGGCCACGCCGATCGGGAGCGTGACCGACACCCGCCGCCTGCGGGTGTTCGATGGCGGCGAGCTGGTGGGTGACATGCCGGTCGCGGCTCTCGTGGACGACTGCCCCCTGTACGACCTCGAGCCAGAGCGCCCCTCGGAGCCGGTCTACCCGGCGCCGCCCGCGCGGCTCCACACCGACGCCTCGCCGGAGGACGTTCTGCTGGCGCTGCTGGCGGCACCCAGCGTCGCCTCGAAGCGCTTCGCGTTCGAGCAGTACGACGCGATCGTCGGGTCGCGCACCGTGCGGAGGCCCGGCGGCGCCGACGCCGCGGTGCTCTCGCTGCGGCACGACGGCGGCGCCGGCGCGATCGCCGTCTCGATCGACGGCAACGGCCGGCGCACAGCCTGCGACCCGTACGTGGGCGCGGCGGAGGCCGTGCTCGAGTGCGCCCGCAACCTCGCCTGCGTGGGCGCCGAGCCGCTCGGCCTGACGAACTGCCTCAACTTCGGGAACCCGGAGAAGCCTCACATCGCCTGGCAGCTGACCCGCGCGGTCGAGGGCATGCGCGACGCGCTGCTCTCGCTCGGGGTGCCGGTGGTGGGCGGCAACGTCTCGCTCTACAACGAGGGCGCCGAGGGGCCGATCTACCCCACGCCGGTCGTGGGCATGGTGGGGTCGTTGCCCGATCCCGCCGCCGCGCCGGGGATCGCGTTCCGCCGACCGGGGCATGCCATCGCGCTCCTGGGGCCGTTCCGCCCCACGCTGCCCGGCTCGGAGCTCGAGAAGCTGCGCGGGGGCATGGCCGACCGGCTGCCCGGGCTCGACCTGGACGAGCAGGCGGGGGCGATCGCCGCCGTGCGCGAGGCCGCGCGCTCGGGAGCGCTCGCGAGCGCCCACGACGTCTCCGAGGGCGGGCTCGCCTGCGCGCTCGCCGAGTGCTGCATCGCCGGCGGGCTGGGAGCGCGCGTCGAGCTTCCCGGGGAGGGTCAGGAGGCGCTCTTCGGCGAGGGAACGGGCGGCGTGCTCGTCTCGGGCCCGCGCGGCGCATTGGAGGCCGTGACGGGCGCCGTGATCGTCGGTGAGGTGGGCGGCGAGCTGATCGAGCTGGCCTGGCCCGCTGGTACCCTCAGGGTGCCGGTCGAGTCGGCGCTCGAGGCGTACGAGCGATCCATCCCGGACCACTTCTCATGAACCCTCTCTCGCACCGCGACGGACCTCGCGACGAGTGCGGCGTCTTCGGCGTCTACGCGCCCGAGTCGGACGTCGCCCGGCTCGCCTACTTCGCCCTCTATGCACTCCAGCACCGGGGGCAGGAGTCCGCGGGCATCGCGGCCTGCGAGGGCGGCCACATCATGACCGTGCGCGACCTCGGGCTCGTCTCGCAGGTCTTCGACGAGAAGAAGCTGAAGGCGCTTGCCGGCGACATGGCGGTGGGCCACGTGCGCTACTCGACGACCGGCTCGTCCGCGTGGGAGAACGCCCAGCCGGTGTGGCGCTCGGACCGCCGCCAGGTGGCGCTCGGCCACAACGGCAACCTGATCAACGCGGTGGAGCTGCACGCCGAGCTCACCGACCGCGGGGTGTCGTTCCGCGGCACCTCCGACTCGGAGATCATCGCCGCGCTGCTCTCGACCCACGAGGCGGACTCGATCGAGGACGCCCTGCGCGACGTGGTGCCGCGCCTCCAGGGGGCCTTCTCCACCGTCGTCATGACCGAGGACCGGGTGGTGGCGTTCCGCGACGGTGCGGGCCTGCGGCCGCTGTCGTTGGGGCGCCTCGGCGAGCGCTACTGCGTGGCCTCCGAGAGCTGCGCCTTCGACATCATCGGCGGCGAGCTCCTGCGCGAGGTGCAGCCGGGCGAGCTGGTCTCGCTCTCGGATCGCGGGATCGAGACGCGGCGGGTCGTGGAGTCCGAGCGCAGGGCGTTCTGCGTCTTCGAGCACATCTACTTCGCCCGCCCCGACTCGATCCTCGAGGGCAACCGGACGCAGGTCTCGCGGCGCAAGATGGGCGAGATCCTGTGGCGCGAGGCGCCCGCCGAGGCGGACGTGGTGATCGCGGTCCCCGACTCGGGCAACCCCGCCGCGGCCGGCTACTCGAAGGCCTCGGGCATCCCGCGCGACGACGGCCTGATCAAGAACCGCTACGTGGCCCGCACTTTCATCCAGCCGGGGCAGGAGCTCCGAAAGCACGGCCTGCGGATGAAGTTCAACCCGCTGCGAGAGGTTGTGTCGGGCAAGCGGCTCGTGGTCGTCGACGACTCGATCGTGCGCGGCAACACCACGCGCCAGATCGTGGGGATGCTGCGCGACGCCGGGGCCGCGGAGGTGCACATGCGGATCTCCGCGCCGCCCATCCGGCACCCCTGCCACTACGGCGTCGACATGTCGACGGCCCAGGAGATGGTCGCCCATGACCGGACGGTCGATGAGGTTGCCGAGGAGCTCGACTGCAACTCCCTCGCCTACCTATCACTGGAGGGCGTCTACGAGGCGATCCGCTCCACCCGCGAGACCCACTGCGACGCCTGCTTCTCGGGCGACTACCCGCTCGCGCGCACCGAAGCGGCGAACGGCAAGTTCGCGCTCGAGGAGCTGGCGATCGTCGAGGGCTGACGGCGCGGTCCGGTCCGCTGTGCTGCTTTGCACGGCTCCTGGCCCGGCTATGCAACACACCGCCTGACGTGACCGGCCTTTAGGCGCTCTCCTGGGTGACCGTCACCGGCACGCGCTGCACCTCGTTGTTGGCGAAGCCGTGGAGGTTCCAGGGCGCCTCGAGCGGCTGGGTCTCGCCCGCCGAGTCGCTGGCCCGGCAGCAGAGCTCGTAGTCGCCGGGCGCGGCCGGGCGCCACTCCCAGCTCCAGGCTCGCCATGCCCACCGGGAGGCCTGCGGGCCGAGCACGGCTTCGTGCCAGCTCGCGCCGCCGTCCTCGCTCACCTCGACCCGCTCGATCGTCCCCTGTCCGGACCAGGCGCGCCCCGTGATCGTGTGCGGGCCGAGGTCGGCTTGCCGCTCCCGCGTGGCGAAGACGGGGACGCCCGGGGGAACCATCAGCGCTCGCGGCTTCATGCGCGAGACCGGATCGCCAACGTCGTCGGGCGTCTGGCGCATCCTGTAGCTCCAGGCGTTCTGGTAGCCCCCGAAGGGTCGATCGAGCACGGTGATCCGCTCTAGCCACTTGACGTTCGTCATCCCGTACCAGCCGGGCACCACGAGCCGCAGCGGGAAGCCGTGCTGGGGCGGGAGTGGCTCGCCGCCGACGGCGTAGACGAGCAGGACCTCGTCGCGCAGGGCCTCCTCGAGCGGCAGGCTGCGCTCGAACTGCTGCTCTTGTCCGCCCTCGACACCACGGTCGGCCCCCGTGAAGAGGACCTCGACCGCGCCCTCCCCGATCCCGGCCTCCTCGAGCAGCGGGCGCAGCGGGGTGCCGGTCCACTCCGCCGTGCCGACCGCCTCGACGAGCCAGGGCTGCGACACCGGACGCGGGGCCAGCCGGGCCCGCCCGTTTCCCGCGCACTCCATCGTCACGGCCTGGCTCACGGAGGGCCGGGCCCGCAGGTCGTCGAGGGAGAGCTCCAGCTGGCGCTCCACGAGCCCACCGACCGACAGCCGCCATGACTCCGCGTCGACGAGCGGTATGTCGTAGTGGATCAGCAGGTAGTGCAGCCCGACCGGCGTGACGTCGTAGGCGAGCGCCTCCAGCGGCATCCCGTGGTTGCGCGTCGCGAGCCGCAGCTCCTGGGGCGTGATCGACTCCGAGGCCTCGAGCCGCGTCATCGGAGCTGGCGTCTGTGCCGGTTCGGTTGCCGTGTGGGGATTCTAGGCACGCTTCCGCACGCTCTGCAACGGCTTCGTGACGGCGGCTCGGCTCCCGCCGCGGGCGGCGCTAGGGTGGCCTTCCCGTGAACCTCGAGCGCGCCCTGCGAGAGAACTTCGGCTTCGCCGGCTTCCGGCCCGGGCAGGGGGAGGCATGCGCCGCCGCGCTCGCCGGCCGAGACGTGCTGGTGGTCATGCCCACCGGGTCCGGCAAGTCGCTCTGCTACCAGCTCCCGGCGCTGCTGCGTGACGACCTGACGATCGTGGTCTCCCCGCTCGTGGCGCTGATGCAGGATCAGGTGGAGGCGCTGCGGGCACGAGGCCTCGGGGAGCGCGTGGCGCTCGTCAACGCGCAGCAGGACCCCGCCGCAAACGCCGAGACGCTGGCGCGGGCGGTGCGCGGCGAGCTGCGGCTCCTGTACGTGGCTCCGGAGCGCTTCTCCTCGCCCGGCTTCCTGGAGCGCCTCGGCGGCGCACGGGTCGGTCTCTTCGTCGTGGACGAGGCGCACTGCGTGTCGCAGTGGGGGCACGACTTCCGCCCCGACTACTTCCGCCTCGCCGACGCCGCGCAGCGGGTCGGCGCGGCCGCGCTCCTCGCTTCCACGGCCACGGCCACGCCGCGCGTGGCGCTGGACGTCGCGCGCCGCCTGCGGCTGCACGATCCGCTGCGCGTGGCCACGGGCTTCGACCGCCCCAACGTCACGTTCGCCGTGGCCCGACCCGCCGGGCACGAGAAGGGGCCGCTCCTCGTGGAGGCGCTCCGGGCGGCGGATGCGCTCCCGGCGATCGTGTACGCGGGCACGCGCGCGGGCGCGGAGGACCTGGCCGGGGACCTGACCGAAGCGCTCGGGGAGGAGGCGCTCGCCTACCACGCGGGCATCGACCGCGAGACGCGCGCGTCGGTGCAGCGCCGCTTCCTGGCCGACGAGGCGCGCGTGATCGTGGCCACGAACGCGTTCGGGATGGGAGTCGACAAGCCGAACGTGCGCACCGTCCTGCACGCGAGCGTGCCCGCCTCGCTCGAGGCCTACTACCAGGAGGCGGGCCGGGCCGGGCGCGACGGGGCGCCCGCCCGGGCGCTGCTGCTCGCGGAGAACCGCGACAAGGCGCTCCACGTGCACTTCATCAAGCGCGAGGAGGTCGAGGACGGGCTGCCCGGCTGGCTCGCCGACCGGTTGGCGGCCGCCGCGGACGGGGACGGCCGCTACGAGCTCGAGGCCCGCTCCCTGGGACTGGACGGCGACCGCCTGCGCGCGCTGCTCGGGCACCTGTCCCGAGCCGGGGTGATCGTGCCCGCTCCCGCGCCGCTCGACCGGGTCGCGGGGACCGTGACGGGCCGCTTCGACGGCCGGGCCGCCGCTCGTTGCCGCGCCTCGATCGAGGAGGCGGCCCGCGCCCGCTGGCGCCAGTACCGTGAGATCTGGGCGTATGTCGAGGGCGGGAGCTGCCGGCGGCGGGCGATCCTGCGCCACTTCGGGGACGGCGCGGCGCCGCGACCGGCCGGCGCCTGCTGCGACCGCTGCGAGCCCGCCCTGCGGCCCCGCGCGCCGGAGCCCGAGCCAGCGGCGATCGCCGACCTCGACGACGCGATCGTCTCGGTGGCGCGCACCGCGCGGCCCGCCGTGGGCCGCACCACCTGCGCCGAGATCCTCCACGGTGCCCGCACCAAGAAGATCGCGCGCAACGCCTACGACGGGCTGCCCGCCTACGGCAGCTCCTCGCACCTGCGCCGCGCCGACATCCTGTCCCGCGTGGACGAGCTCATCGAGCAGGGACTGATCGGGACTACCGGCGGGCCCTACCCCGTGCTCCACGCCGCCGCGTGAGCCTTCGCTTGGCCGTGCTCCTCTCCGGCGAGGGGACCAACCTCCAGGCCATCCTCGACACGGTCCACGGGCGGGAGGGAATCGAGGTGGTGGGTGTGGCATCGAGCAAGCGCGGGGCGCCAGGGCTGGAGCGCGCCAGGCGAGCGGGCGTGGAGACGGCGGTCTTCGCGATCGCGGACCACGATGATCGCCCGGCGCGCGACGCGGCGATGGCCGATTGGCTCGAGGCGCGCCGCGTGGAGCTGGTCGTGCTGGCCGGCTTCATGGAGATCCTTTCGGTCGACTTCATCCGGCGCTTCGACGGGCGGATCATCAACGTGCATCCGGCGCTGCTGCCCGCCTTCGCCGGCGTGCGGGCGATCGAGCAGGCGATCGAGCACGGCGTGAAGGTGATGGGGGTGACCGTGCACTTCGTCGACGAGGGCGTCGACAGCGGCCCGATCATCCTCCAGGAGGCCTTCGAGCCGCCGCCGTCCGCCGACCGCGAGGAGATCGAGCTGATGATCCACGCGATCGAGCACAGGCTGCTTCCGCGGGCGATCCGGTTGATCGCGGCCGGTTCCGTGAGCGTCGACCGCGATAATCCGCGGCTCGTGCGGATCGAGGATGGGCAAGACGGCTGAGCGCGGCGGAAGCGAGCTGACCGCCCCGGCGGGGGTACGCGTCCGACGCGCCCTGCTGACGGTGTCCGACAAGCGCGGGCTCGTCGAGTTCGCGCGCGGGTTGACGGAGCTGGGCGTCGAGCTCCTCTCAACAGGCGGGACGGCCCGCGAGCTCGAGGCCGGGGGAGTCGGGAGCCGGAGCGTGGAGGACTACACGGGCTTCCCCGAGATCCTCGACGGCCGGGTGAAGACCCTCAATCCGAGGATCTACGCCGGACTGCTCGCGGTGCGCTCGAGCATCGAGCACGTGGAGACGCTGAACGAGCACGCGGTGGAGCCGATCGACCTGGTGTGCGTGAACCTGTACCCGTTCGAGCGGGTCTCCTCGCGGCGCGGCGTGCCCGACGACGAGGTAATAGAGAACATCGACATCGGCGGGCCAACGCTCATCCGCGCGGCCGCCAAGAATCACCCCTACGCGGCGGTGGTCGTGTCGCCCGAGAGCTACGACGCGGTGCTCGCGGAGCTGCGCGAGTCGGAGGGGCTGCTGTCCGGGCGCACGCGCGAGGCGCTCGCGCTCGAGGCGTTCTCCTACACCGCCCGCTACGACTCCGCCGTCGCGCGCTGGTTCGCGGATCGTGAGGACGACTTCCCGGCCCAGTACTCGACCTCCTTCGAGAAGGTGCTCGACCTGACCTACGGCGAGAACCCGCACCAGCGCGCCGCCTACTACGCGGAGGCGGGCGCCCGGACGCACCTGCTCTCCATGGTCGCGAAGCTCCACGGCAAGGAGCTGTCGTTCAACAACCTGCTCGACCTCGACGCCGGGCGCCGGCTCGTGGGCGATTTCGAGCTCCCCGCGGCGGCGATCATCAAGCACGGCGGCCCCTGCGGGTGCGCGGTGGGCGGCGATCTCGAAGAGGCGTTCGACAAGGCGCTGGCCACCGACCGGGTGAGCGCCTTCGGCGGCGTCTTCTGCTTCAACCGCCGGATCGAGCCACGGCTCGCCGAGAAGCTGAACGCGATGTTCGTGGAGCTAGTGTTCGCTCCCGGCTACGAGGAGGATGCGCTCGAGGTCCTCATGCGCAAGCCGAACGTGCGCCTGCTCGAGGATTCCGAGCGGCGGCGGTCGCCGATCACCGAGCACGACTTCAAGCGCGTGCGCGGGGGGATCCTCGTTCAGGACCGCGACACGAGCCTGGAGGTGCGCGAGGAGATCCGCGTCGTCACCCGGCGCAAGCCGAGCGAGGCGGAGTGGGGAGAGATGCTGTTCGCCATGCGGGCCTGCAAGCACGTCCGCTCGAACGCGATCGTGTTGGCGCGCGACCTCGCGACGGTGGGGATCGGGGCCGGCCAGACGAGCCGCGTCGACTCCGTGCGAATCGCGATCGACAAGGCCCGCGCGGCCGAGCTCCCGCTGGAGGGGGCGGTGCTCGCCTCGGATGCCTTCTTCCCGTTCGCCGACGGCCCCCAGGCCGCGATCGAGGCCGGCGTGACGGCGATCATCCAGCCGGGGGGTTCCCAGCGGGACGGCGAGGTGATCGACGCCTGCGACGCGGCCGGGGTGAGCATGGCGTTCACCGCTCGCCGCCACTTCCGCCACTAGGCGGTGCAATTGCCACCGCGTGGGGGTCCGCTTGGGCAGCCGCGGCAGACGCGACCGGCGGCCTGCCCTGATGGTTCGATGACTGCCTAACCGTCGTCTAGGATTGGCGGAGGCAATCGTGAGAGAGCTACGCCACCCGTCTCCGGACGATCTCGAGCTCCCGGCCGTGCTGCACGCCCTGAGCGACCCGGCCCGCCTCGAGATAGTCCGCACCCTGGGCTCGGGTGACGAGTGCTGCTGCGGCGACTTCGAGCTCGCGGTATCGAAGCCGACGCTCTCGCACCACCTCCGCGTCCTGAGAGAAGCCGGCCTGACGGCCACCCGCTGCGACGGCCGAAAGCGCCTGATCTCCCTTCGGTCGGGAGATGTCGACACGCGCTTCCCCGGACTGCTCCACGCGGTGCTGGCCCGCGACCGAAGACCCACGGCCGCCGGCGCCTAGACTCCGCTCCGTTCCGGGCCGACGGGTCGGGTGCTCGGTTTGCTTTCCGCCATCATCCAAGGACGCCCCCGTAGCTCAACTGGACAGAGCTGGCGCCTTTTAAGCGCAAGGTTGGAGGTTCGAGTCCTCCCGGGGGCACCTGTCTGGGGGCAAGGCTGATCCAGCGGATGACCGAGGTCCGAGCCCGACTCGCTGAGCTGGTCGGATTCACTCGGCGGGAGGCCACGGCCCTGGTCCTCGAATCGCAGCCGGCCAGCGGACACAGGCGGAAGCTCGTCGAGTATGCGAGCGCCGAGGGTGAGGCGATCCGCGCGTTCCTGCTCCTCCCCGAGGGCGATGGGCCGTTCCCTGCGGTCGTCGCCCACCATCAGCACCGCCGCCAGTGGCACCTTGGGAAGAGCGAGGTGGCCGGCATCACGGGAGACCGCTTCCAGCACTTCGGCCCCGCCCTCGCCACGCGCGGAGTTGCGGTGCTCGCCCCCGACTCGATCTGCTTCGAGGATCGCCGCCGTACCGGGACGGGCACGCAACCGCGGGAGGACGACTGGCTCCAGCACTACACGGAGACCTCACACGGGCTGGTCCGCGGCGACCTCCTCATGGGGAAGGTCCTCTCCGATGCGGCGGCGGCCGTCTCCGCGCTCGCCGCGGTCGACGAGGTCGATGCGACGAGGATCGGGACCCTCGGGCACTCCTACGGCGGCAACACGGTCCTGTTCCACGCCGCGCTCGACGAGCGCTTGAGCTTCGCCTGCGCGAGCGGGGCCGCCTGCACGTACCGGACCAAGCTCGCTCGGGGGACCCCAATCGAGATGGCAGAGGTCATACCGGGCATCCTCGAGGTCGCCGACGTCGACGAGCTCGCCGGCCTGATCGCGCCGCGACCGCTCCTGATCGTCTCCGCCACGGAGGATCCCTACTCGCGCGACGCCGACGCGGTCGTCGCGGGTGCCGCCCGGAGCTACGCGGCGCTGGGAGCCGGAGAGCGGATCCGGCACGTGCGTGTCGATGGCGGCCACGCGCTCGACGACGAGCGCTTCGCGCTGGTCACGAGCTGGATCGCCGCGCGGGCTCTTGAATCTCAGGCCGCGCGGGAGACGGCGCCGTCGCCGTCGAGCCACAGCGACAGGGACAAGAGGCCCCACAGCTGACGGCTCCAGTCCTGGCGGCCGCTCGCGTGCTCGTCGATCAGGCGCCCGACGCTCGCCGGCGTGAGATAGCCGGCCTGGCGGATGCGCTCCGGGGAGAGAACCTCCCGGGCGAACGGCTCGAGCGGTCCGCGAAGCCAGGCCGCGGCCGGCACCGAGAAGCCGCGCTTCTTCCCGTGGACGATGGAGCGAGGGAGGAGATCGGACACCGCCCGGCGTAGGAGCCGCTTCTTCGAGAAGCCGCGGACCTTGGCCGCGGCCGGCAGTCCCAGGGCGAACTCCGCCACCGCCGTGTCGAGGAAGGGGACCCGCGCCTCCAGCGAGTGGGCCATGCTCGCGCGGTCGGTCTTGACGAGCAGGTCATCGACGAGGTAGATGCCGATGTCCACGTCCTGCAGCCGGGCGAGTGGGTCGGCGCCCTCGGTCTCGGCGTAGCGCGCGCGGTAGATCGCGAGCGGATCCGCGCCGCGGCCGTCCGCGAGCAGCTCCGCGCGCGCGTCGTCCGAGAAGATCTCCTTCCAGCCGTGATGGCGCTCGAGCGGCGGCAGGTGCGCCGCGCGCACGAAGCGCTTGAGCTTGTAGTCGAGGCTCACCTTGCGCGAAGAGCTGGGGAGCGCCTCGACGAGGGGCCGGATCGGGACGGCCAGCGGCGCGAGACGGTCGGCGAGACGGTCGGCGACGTACGTGTAATAGCCGCCGAAGAGCTCGTCGCCCCCCTCACCGGACAAGACCGCCTTGACGTGCCGCGAGGCGAGCTGCGAGACGAGGTAGGTCGGAAGCGCGGACGAGTCGCCGAGCGGCTCGTCGAAGGCCCGCGCCAGCAGGGGCAGCAGCTCGGCGCCGTCGGGCCGAAGAACGAGCTCGTGGTGGTCCGTGCCGTACCGCTTCGCCACCGCGCGGGCGCGCCCGAGCTCGTTGAAGGAGCGCTCCTCGAAGCCGATCGAGAAGGTCTCCACCCGGCCCCCCTCGCGGGCGGCCAGCGCGGTGAGCGCCGCGGAGTCGATCCCGCCAGAGAGCAGTACGCCGACCGGTACGTCGGCCACGAGGTGGGCGCGGACGGAGTCGGCCAGGTGTCCCCTGAGCTCGGCCGCCAGGGCCCCCTCCGAATCGCGACGGGTTTCCGAGGCCGCGACCGGGCTCGGCCGCGCGTAGCGCTCCACCGCCGGAGGGCCTTCCACGTCGAGGGTCAGGACGTGTCCCGGCGGCAGCTTGCGGATGCCCCTCAGGATCGCAAGCGGGGCCGGGATCGAGTTGAAGGCGAGGAACGCCTCCACGGCGTCGAGGTCGAGCTCGGAGGAGACCCAGGGGAGGGTCCTCAGCGCCCGCAGCTCCGAGGCGAAGGCAAACGTCGCGCTGCCGCTCGCGTAGTAGAGCGGCTTGATCCCGAACCGGTCTCTCGCCAGCACCAGGCGGCGTCGCTCGGCGTCCCAGACGGCGATCGCGAACATGCCGCGCAGCTTCCGGGCAAACCGAGGGCCCAGTTCCTCGTAGAGGTGAACGAGCACCTCGGTGTCGGAGCGCGTGGCGAATCGATGGCCCCGGCTCTCCAGGTCCTCGCGCAGCTCCCGGTAGTTGTAGATCTCGCCGTTCTGCACGACGTGCACACGACCGCTCTCGTTTGCGATCGGCTGGTCGCCGTGCTCGAGGTCGATGATCGACAGGCGCCGGGCCGCCAGCGCGGCGGGCCCGTCGAGCAGCTCTCCCGAGCTGTCGGGTCCCCGGTGGACCAGGGTCTCGCTCATCGCGCGCAGGGCGCGGGGCTCGGCGGCCGCCGCGTCCAGCGACATCAGTCCGCAGATGCCGCACATCTCAGCCGCCCGGGTCGCGCGCCGAAGGAAGCGGCTCGCCGCCCCCACCGAGCCGCCTCAGGACCCGCCACGCGGTCGCGCCCGCGACCGACAGGTAGAGCCGCACGGAGCGGTCGGCGATGTACTCGAGGTCGTGAGCGACCTTCTCCTCCCACGTCGCCTCGCGCGTCATGCGTATCTGTGCCAAGCCCGTCATTCCGGGAGGCACGACGAGGCGCTGCCAGTACTGGGGGATCGCTAGGCACAGCTCCTCGAAGAACAGCGGCCGGATCGGCCGTGGCCCGACGATGCTCATCTCACCCTTGACCACGTTCCAGAGCTGAGGGATCTCGTCCAGGTGGGCGGCGCGAAGCCAGCGACCCACCAAGGTGACCTCACCACCGGTCAGCCGGGTCAGCTCGAGTCCCAGGTACGGGCCGAGGCGGGTCTCGGCGTCCTCCTTGAGCGTTCGGAACTTCATCATCGTGAACAGGCGGCCGCCCTTCCCGACCCGAAGCCCCCGGTAGAAGACCGGGCCGAACGAGGAAGTCTTGATCGCCACGGCCACCACGCCGAGGAGCGGGCTGAGGAGCAGGAGGACGAGCAGGGCGATCGTCACGTCGAGAGCGCGCAGCACCGGGTCCACGGCCCGTCGCCTCTCGAGCCCCTCGTTCGCCATCCGGGCATAACGAGCGACGAGCGACTGCTCGGTGGCGAGCGCTTCCCGGGTCAGCAGCTCCATGGCTCAGGCGACCGCCGCGAGCCCGGGTCGGGCGGCCCCCACCATGCGCTCGAGCAGCAGCGCCGGGTCGCGCCGGGTGCGGGGCTCCCCGGGCCGGCGCTTTTCGAGCTGGATCGCGCGGGGGTCGGTGAGCGGGAGCAGCCGTCCCTGCCGGATCAGCTGCTCGTCGACGGCCCCGAGCCGCCCGCCGAAGGTCGTGTACACCGGCACACCGAGGGCGACCGCCTCCCTGTTCATCGTTCCCCCGGCGGACACCACGACGTCGCTCAACGAGATGAGGCTCTGAGTGTCGACCGCGCGGGGCGGGACGAGGACCGCGGGCAGGGCCCAGCGTGCGACCGTCTCCCGCTGCTCGGGGGTCCTCGGCACCACCACGACCTGGATCCCGTCCCGGCGCCCCAGGTGATCGAGCACACGCGGAAAGAGGGTGTTCGCCCTGCGGTGGTAGAGGGAGATGTCCGGGGGCGGGCGGACGACGACGATCACCCGCTCGCGATCGAGGCCGAGCCGGTCGAGCACCAGCTGGTCCGGCTCGAAGTCGGCGAGGTAGTACTCCTCCTTCAGCCCGGGGAACTGCGACAGCTTCTCGGGGCCCGCGCCGTAGCGGGCCAGCCGCTCCGGCGGAATGGCGTCCGGGGTCATGACGCGCGCCGCCAGGCGGCAGCCTATGTTGTGCTGCTGCGTGGCGAACTCGTAGTCGAACATGTTCACCTCGGGGAGGCGGAGAGCCGCCGCGGCGAGAGCGAGGTCGTTGGAGCCGTGCGCCACGGCCAGGTCGAAGCCTCGCCGCCGACCGAAGCGAATCAGCGCCGAGCTGCGCGTGGCCAGCGCCGCGGCCTTGGCGAGCCGGCGGGCGCCGCCGTGCCTTCCGAAGGGAATGTGCTCGATCCCGTGCAACTCGAGGAGCTGCTGGGTCTGCGTGTAGTCACGCGAGGTCACCACGACCTCGTGCCCCCCCGCGCGTGCAAGCTGAATGATCGGCCGGAAGACGAGCACGTGGGCGGGCGCGGTGATGTCGAACCAGATCTTCATGTCAGAACACCGCCCCGCCAGCACCTACACCACGACGATCGCTACCGCGGGGATGACGCCGAACCGCGGCGCCGGTGTCAACGCCAACCACGAAGGGCCAGACCATCGACAGGATGATGGCGAAGTCGAGTAGGTGAATTCCCGGTTTGCCCAGAGCTGGCTTGAGGCGGTCATCCCTAAATCCCTCGGTCGCGGGGAGCATCGACAGCGCGGCAAGCAGAGGCATCTCAGCGCTGATCCCGTAGCACCCGACTGGCGCCCGATGGTACTAACGGCTGCGGGTGGGCGATGCTCGCCAAGTGGACATCGATGAGGCCGAGGCCGGCCTTCTCGCTCGTCGCCGAGGTCCCAATGGAGAGCTCAATTGAGCCAGCGCGGCTCTTCGAACCCGGCGTATTCCTGGATGGCACCATAGATGTGCTGAAGCATCCATGTGCTGTGAACGCGCAGGGTGCAAACACCGAAGCGCAGCCTGTTTCTTGCGCGTCCGCTGCTCGATGTCGGCATCTGGTTGAGCGTGTGCTTCCGGGCGGCAGTGCGCGGTAGGTCAAGGTCCTCCAGCCAGTACCGCTCGATCTCCTCGATCGAGAGCCCGTTATTCGTGTAGGCGTTGATGGAGAGCAGGATCTCGTCGCGCTCGATGGCCAGAGCTTCGGTCAGGAAGCGCCGGAAGACGCGGAGCATGTGCGGGTCCGAGTTCGAGAACTCAATCGCGTGTCGTCCCTTGCTGCCCTCCGCCCAATAGAGCATGCAACCCGCCTGATGGAGAGGATCTCCCTGCCGGGCCGCTGCTCGGCCGTCCTGCTGACAGGCTGCACGCTGCTGGCGGCAACGTGCCGACCAGACGGCGGCGCGCTTCCGGATCGTCGCCGGATTGAGCGGCCCGGAAGGACCGCGGCGATTCCGCTCATGCTGCTCGGCCGTCAACTCGATGTCGCGAGTCCATGAGTGCACAGAGGTCACGGACACGTTCAACTGCGCGGCGATCCGCTTGAGCGGTAGCCCCGCTCCGCGCAATCTTCGGGCCTCCGCTCGCTCGCGAGCCTTGGGCTGCACCGAACAAATGTTCGCGCAGGGATAGGACGGAACCCGACCTAGACTTCGTACCTGCGCGGCCCCGTGGTGTAACGGCAAGCACAGGACCCTTTCAAGGTTCAGGAGCGAGTTCGATTCTCGTCGGGGCTATCAGCGATGCATGGTGCGCGCGCCCCTTGGCCCGCCATCGCTGCTCATCGGCGTGCGGAGGGCTCGCTCGGCTCGCGCTGTCTAAAGCTGGGCCCCGGGGCCTCGAGGCTCGCGTCGTGGCTGCCGCAGGAGGCGGCGAAGACGAGGAGGCCCGCGATGAGGCCTGCCCAATGGTTGACCACGAGGAGGACGATCGTCGCGGCTACGCCGCCGGCGAGCGCGGCGAACAGGACGAAGGTCAAGGGCAGGGCCAGGATGCGGGCGGTGAGGAGCGAGCAGGCGATCCAGGCGAGCGGGCCGACGAGGAAGCCCCAGTCGTCGAAGAAGTCGTCGGGCACGGACAGCGCAAGCACGGCGAACAGGACGGCCACGATCGCGGCCTGGACCGCGAGCGAGCGCCAGAAGAGCCGCGAGTTCACCGGGCGGACAGTAGCGGGGGCGCCGCTAGACTCGCCCGGCGCGGGCGGTTAGCTCAGCTGGAAGAGCGCCACGTTTACACCGTGGAGGTCGCCTGTTCGAGCCAGGCACCGCCCATCTGCGGGCGCCCCGCGCAGTGGGCGCTCGCTTGCCTGCACGGCGGCGCTCGGCCGATCAGGCCGTGAGCCGCTCCTTCGAGCGCGCGCCACTGCCCTCGAGCAGCACCCGGGCGACCTGCTCGGGGTCGTCCCAGGTCGGCACGTGGCCGCAGCCGCGCAGGACGAGCGTGCGCGCTCCCGGAATCGGTCGCTCGGGCGGCGAGACGAGCCGGTCGAGCTCCGCCCACGCGAGCGTGACCGGGACGTCGATCTTCTCGATGCCCGAGAAGACGGCCGCGCGCATCGCCGCGTTCGCGCCGGAGAAGCCGGGCGAGGTCACGTAGGCTCGCACGAGCCGGGCGGCCGAGTGCGGCGGCACACGCTCCGGCCGGGCCAGCGAGCCCCGGAGCAGCAGGCGGCGCCCACGCGCGGAGCGCACCAGCAGGGGCACGAGCGGAAGCAGCGCCCGCCCCACGGTTCGCGCTTCGACCCCGGGGCGCGGACCTAGCGGCCGGGACCACAGCCCGGCCGCCGCCAGACAGGTGACCGAGCGCGCCCGTCCCAACTTGGCGATCTCCAGCGCGACCCAAGCGCCCAGCGAGTTGCCGGCCACGTGGGCGTCGCGCAGTCCGAGCTCGTCCATGAGCTCCACGACCGCGGCCGCGAGCGCCCGCGGCGTCGGTTCCCCGCCGTCAGGAAGGGGTGGCGAGCGCCCGAAGCCGGGTAGATCGGGCGCCACCACGTCGTGCTCCTCCGCCACCAGGTGAAGGACCGGCTCCCACACCACGAGCTCCGCGCCCAGAGGGTGCAGCAGGAGGAGCGGCGGGCCCGCGCCGCGGCGCACGAAGTGGAGCGTCACGCCGCCTGCTCGACCGCTCGTGCCTGGGAGGCCCTCAGCGCGGCGGCAGGCTTCGCAAGCAGAAGCTGCACGTCGCCGATCCGCCGTTCTCGGAAGCCCGCCTCGCACCAGCTCAGGTAGAGCTCCCACAGGCGTCGAAAGCGGCAGTCGTAGCCGAGCCTGGCGGCGCGGCTGGCGGCGGCCAGGAACCGCTCGCGCCAGCGACGCAGCGTCTCGGGATAGAAGGGCGTCATGTCCTCCACCCCGGCGGGGCTCATGTCCGTCTGGCCAACCACGCAGCGGGCGATCATCTCCATCGACGGCAGGCAGCCGCCCGGGAAGATGAACGTCTTGATGAAGCTGCGTGACGCCTTCTCGACCTCGTAGGCCCGGTCGTCGATCGTGATCGCCTGCAGCAGCATCGAGCCGTGCGGGGTGAGCAGCTCTCCGCAGCGGCGGAAGTACTCGGGGAAGCCACGCCATCCCACGGCCTCGATCATCTCGATCGATACGAGCTTGTCGTACCGCCCGCGGACGTCGCGGTAGTCCTCGAACAGGACGCGCACCCGGTCCTCGACGCCGGCCTCCCTCATCCGCTCGCGCGCCACGCGGTGCTGCTCGCTCGAGATCGTCGTGCTGGTGACCCGGCAGCCGTAGCGCGACGCGGCGTGCACGGCGAAGCTCCCCCAGCCCGTGCCGATCTCGAGCACGTGGTCGTCCTCACGCAGCCGAAGCTTGCGGCAGGCGCGCTCGAGCTTCGCCTCCTGGGCCTCGCGCAGCGACATGTCGGGCCGGTCGAATGCGGCGCACGAGTAGGTCATGCTCTCGTCGAGGAAGAGCGAGAAGAAGTCGTTGCCCAGGTCGTAGTGAGCGGCGATGTTGCGGCGGCTCCCGGCGCGGGTGTCGTCGGGCGAACGGCGCGCCAGCCTGAGGGCCGTGGCGAACGGCCGGCGGCAGGCGTCGAGCGCCGGCATCCGCCGCGCCCAGATGCGCACTAGCGAGACCAGGTCATCGCAGTCCCAGAGCCCGTCCATGTACGCCCCGGCCACGCCGCTGCTGCCACGGACGAGCCGCCGCCAGGCGCGTGGCGAGTGGATCTCGACGGTCGCGCGCAGCTCCTCGTGACGCAGCTCCTTGACGGGCATGCGCAGAGAAGATACGGCTCGGCGGAAGCGCTGGATCGGTTAGATTCCGGCCGTCTCCGAAGCCGAAGCGAGGAGGAGGGTTGGATCCCAGCCGTCTAAAGTCGATTCCGCTGTTCCAGGACGTGAGCGACGAGGACCTGCGCGGGATCGCCACGTTCGCCGACGAGGTGTCGTTCGAGGAGGGCAAGCACCTCGTGGACGAGGGCGACTTCTCCTATCAGTTCATGGCGATCGAGGAGGGGCAGGCGGAGGTGCTGCGCGGCGGTGAGCACGTGGCCGACCTCGGGCCGGGCGACTTCTTCGGCGAGATGGGGCTGCTCGAGCGGGAGCGCCGCAGCGCCACAGTGATCTCGAAGTCGCCCATGCGGCTGATCACCCTGACCGGGTGGGACCTGAAGCGCATGGAGAAGGCCATGCCCCAGGCCGTCGAGCAGATCCGCGCGGTGATGGAGCAGCGCCGGCGGGGCTGACGCGACTCCGCCTCTCCCGCGACCCGGCGGCACGCCGGCGGCTGGCGCTCCTCGGGGCCGCCGCGCTCTGCGCCCTGGCGCTCGGGTTGGTCGCGGGCTCGCGTGGAGGCGAGGATGGAGCGGTGAAGACTGCTTCCCGGCGCACCCCCGCCGCCGCCCCGCGGCTGTCCCTGCGCGAGCAGGTCGGCCAGACGCTCGTCTCGAGCTTCGACGGCGCCGAGCCGCCCGGGTACCTGCGCCGCCGCCTGCGCGCCGGGGAGACGGCCAGCGTGATCCTGTTCGGCAGGAACATCGCCGGGGCGGCCGCGCTCCGGTCGATCACGCGGGAGCTCGATGGGGCGCTCGTGATGGCTGACCAGGAGGGCGGGGAGATCCGCACCGTGGCCTTCGCCGCTCCGGTGGACGGGCAGCCCCAGCAGGTCGACCCCGGCGGCGAGGCGGCCCGCGCCGCGCGCGACCTGAAGGCGGTCGGCGTGAACGTGAACCTGGCCCCCGTGGCGGACGTGGGAGTGTCAGGCTCGGCTCTCGCCGGCCGGACCTTCGGTGGCGACGAGAGCCAGGTGGCCGGCAGCGTGCGCGCGGCGGTCACCGCCTACCGGCGCGGCGGCGTGGCCGCCACCGCCAAGCACTTCCCCGGCCTCGGCAGGGCGATCCAGAACACCGACGACGCGTCGGTCACGATCGAGGGAAGGCCCGAGCTCGAGCCGTTCCGCGCGGCCATCCAGGCCCAGGTGCCGCTCGTCATGGCCTCGCACGCCCTCTACCCGGCGCTCGATCCCGAACGCATCGCCTCGCAGTCGCCGCTCGTGCTGGAGCACCTGCTGCGGGAGGAGCTCGGATTCCGCGGCGTGATCGTCACGGACTCGATCGAGGCCCAGGCGGTGCTCGAGCGCTCCGGGGTGGGCGAGGCGGCGGTGCGCTCCGTGGCGGCGGGCGCCGACCTCGTTCTCCTGACCGGCTCGGCGAGCTGGAAGCTCGCCTTCCCGAGCATCCTGGCGCGGGCCCGGCGCGACCGGGGCTTCCGGCGGCGAGTCGGCGAGGCCGCCGCCCGGGTGCTCGCCCTGAAGCGCCTACTCCGCTGAGGCCGCCGCGCGCTCGGCGGCGCGCCTTGCGAGCTCGCGCTGGACCGAGCGCGAGCTGCCGGCGCGGCGCGACCAGCCCTCCGGGCCGAGCTCCCAACCGAAGCTGTCGTCGGCCAGGCAGCGCTCGAGCGTGTCCTCGACCTCCGCGCGCAGCTCCGGGTCCTCCACGGGCGCGATCAGCTCGACGCGGGTGTCGAGGTTGCGCGGCATGAGGTCCCCCGAGCCGATCCAGTAGCGTCGCTCGTCGCCGCGCCGGAAGCCGTAGATGCGGGAGTGCTCGAGGAAGCGGCCCACCACGGAGACCACGCGGATGTTCTCGCTCACGCCCTCCACCCCGGCGCGCAGGCAGCAGATGCCGCGCACGTTCAGATCGACTCGCACCCCGGCCTGAGAGGCCTCGTAGAGGGCGCGGATCGAGCGGGAGTCGACGAGCGAGTTCATCTTCAGCACGATGCGTGCCTTCTCGCCCGAGCGGTGCGCCTCGATCGTGCGCCGCACCTCGTCGAGGAACCAGTCGCGCATGTGGTCCGGCGCCACGACGACCTTGCGGTAGCTCGGCGAGCGCGCCGCGCCGGTCAGCGAGTTGAACAGCTCGGCCACGTCGGCTGCGATCTGGCGGTCGCAGGTGAAGAGCCCGAAGTCCTCGTACAGCCGCGCGGTCTTGGCGTGGTAGTTGCCCGTGCCGATGTGGACGTAGTGCCGAACGCCCTCGCCCTCCCGGCGCACCACGAGGAGCGCCTTGGCGTGGGTCTTGAGGCCCGGCAGCCCGTGCACGACGTGCGCGCCGGCCTCCTCGAGCGCCCGCGCCCAGCCGATGTTGCGCCGCTCGTCGAAGCGCGCCTTCAGCTCCACGAGGCAGACGGCCTGCTTGCCCCGCTCGGCTGCCTCGATCAGCGACGGCACGAGCGCGGAGTCATCGGAGGTGCGGTACACGGTCATCTTGATCGCGAGCACGTCCGGGTCGGCCACCGCCTGCTCCACGAAGCGCTCGACCGACGTGGCGAAGGAGTCGTATGGGTGGTGCACGAGGAGGTCACCCGCGCGCATCGCGGCGAGCACGTCCGGCCTGCCCGGCTGGGGGTCGGTGAACGCGGGCAGCGGGATGGGCGTCCACGGCTCGTCGCGCAGCTCGCGCCCGCCGTCCACCTCGTAGATCTCCCACAGGTCCTCGAGGTCGAGAAGGCCGTCGACGTCGGTCACCTGCGACTCGTCGATCTCGAGCGAGTCCACGAGCAGCGCGCGCAGGTCGGGGTCCATCGTCGAGCCGAGCTCGAGGCGCACGACCTCCCCGAAGCGCCGGCGGCGTAGCTCGTCCTCGACCGCCTGAAGCAGGTCGTCCGCCTCGTCGGAGACGGTGAAGTCGGCGTCGCGGGTCACCCGGAAGAAGTCGTGGCGCAGGATCTCCATGCCCGGGAAGAGGTCGTCCAGGTGGCGCGCGATCACCGCCTCGAGCGGCACGAAGACGCCGTCGCCGAGCGGCAGGAAGCGCGGCAGCACCTCCTTTGGCACCTTTACCCGCGCGAACGTCTCGCTGCCCGCTACCGGATCGCGCAGCCACACGGCCAGCGACAGCGAGAGGTTCGAGATGTACGGGAAGGGCCGCCCGGGCCCCACAGCGAGCGGCGTGAGGACGGGGAACACCTGCTCCCGAAAGATCCGCTCTATGCGCTCCAGCTCGCCCCGGTCGCAGCTGTCGCAGTCGACGACGCGGATCCCCTCCTCGGCCAGGGCGGGCCGGATTACGTCCTCCCACTCGCGCGAGACGCGCCGCGCGAGCTCGGCCGTACGTTCGGCGATGCGCTCGATCGTCTCCGAGGGTGAGAGCCCGTCCGGGCCACGAGCGTCGATGCCAGCGTCGACCTGGTCGTGCAACCCAGCGACCCGCACCATGTAGAACTCGTCGAGGTTCGACGAGTAGATCGCCAGGAACTTGACTCGCTCGAGCAGAGGGGTGAGCTCGTCCTCGACGAGCTCCAGCACGCGCTCGTTGAAGTCGAGCCAGGAGAGCTCCCGATTGACGTAGAGCTCTGACGAGGCGAACTCGGCGGGGTGGGTAGTGTGCGTTGCCATGATCTGGCTCCTAAGACACGGGGACGCCGCCGACGGATCGCCCGACGCCGAGCGGCCCCTGACCGAGCGGGGCGTCGCGCAGTCGCGTGCCGCCGGAGCGGCGCTTGCGGCTCTCGGGGTGAAGCTCGACGCCTGTCTCACCAGCCCGAAGGTGCGCGCGCGGGACACCGCCCGGATGGTCTGCGAGAGGCTCGACGGGATGGATCCGGTCGAGGACGAGCGGCTCGCCGGCGGTCCCTTCGACCCGCACGAGCTGGCCGACGAGCACGGGGAGAACGTGCTGCTCGTGGGGCACGACCCGGACTTCTCCGCGGCCGTCCACCGCATGACCGGCGCGCAGGTGCGGATGCGCAAGGGCGGGCTCGCGGGCGTAGAGAAGGGGGAGCTGAAGGTGCTCCTGGGGCCCGACGAGCGCGAGGCGATCAGCTCGCACTAGCGCTCCTCAACCAGCTCGAGGATCACGCCCTCGCGCAGCCCGCCGCGGGCGATCTTCAGCGGAAGGCCGAGCGTATCCGAGACCGCCTCGAGCACGAGGATGCCGGCCGGCAGCAGCCGGACCCGCTCGGGG
>Ga0126312_10000181_pt1 | contig 31800 bp, 29 predicted proteins | sample Plot104A_FD_92537 | JGI IMG/M metagenome (GOLD analysis project Ga0126312, IMG submission 92537) | Serpentine soil microbial communities from UC McLaughlin Reserve, CA, USA - Plot104A | ecosystem: Environmental > Terrestrial > Soil > Grasslands | place: USA: UC McLaughlin Reserve, Lake County... | reverse complement strand
CTCTCGCTCGGGGGCGGGCAAGCGCGGCGGGAAGTCGGGCAGCTATGAGGACTGGTCAAAGCAGGACCTGCAAGAGCGCGCCAAGGAGATCGGTATCGGAGGACGCTCCAAGATGAACAAGGGTGAGCTCATCGATGCTCTCCGGAACCACTAAGGCGCCGATCAGACCGAGCCGATCACGTTAGCGCGGTATCGAGCGGTGGCTTGACTTTATCGTGAACCTCGGCTTTTTCTGATCCCGAGTTTCGCCCGCAGACGATCGTAGCCGCCTCCGTCGGGGTTCTCAACGATACTAGCCTAGAGCCTCTTCTATCCCATCGGCCGTTACCTGTTGTAAATGTGAGGCAGACTTTAGTTGACAACGCAAGTTTCACGATTATACTTGCGTTGTCAACTAAATTTAGAGGTGACTACGAGATGCTAGACAATCGACGTTCGGAGGAGAAAGGCGAGGTGCAAGAGGAGAAGGTGGCGAGCGACGGCTCGTTGATGCCCCTTCTGGGTCTCGTCTTCTGGAGGATGAAGCGCGCCTTCGAGCGTGAGGTCGGGGTCAGTGCGGCGACGTGGTTTCTCCTGACCATGGTCATTGGCAAGGACGGAATAAGCCAGGGAGAGGTCAGCCACAAGTTCGACGTTGACCCCTCGCGCATCACGCGCCTCGCGCAGAGGCTCGAGGGGGAAGGTCTGTTGCTCAGGAAGCGGGATCTTGAGGACAACAGGGTGGTGAGGCTGCACGTTACCGAGGAGGGGCGGCTCTTGATCCAGAGCTGCCAGGAGCGTCGTGAGAGGTTCGAAGATCACATCCAAGGGGAGTTCAGTGCAGAGGAGCTGGCGGAGTTCCGGCGGACGCTCAAAGTCGTAGCCCGGCTTATGAATGGCTGAGGGAACGATGGGAGACAGAATCTCGCGCAATAACGTGATCTTCGTCGGGTTGATGCTCGGCATGCTTGTTGCTGCGGTCAGCCAGACCATCGTCTCTCCAGCTATGCCTGTCATCGTCTCGGAGCTGGGCGGCATCGAGCACTACAGTTGGATCGCCACCTCGGCGCTGCTCGTCTCCGCCGTTACGGTTCCGGTCATCGGCAAGCTCTCCGACATCTACGGCAGACGCGCCTTCTACATCGCGGGGCTGGCGGTGTTCATGCTCGGGTCCATCCTCGCCGGGGCGGCGCAGGGCTTCTGGTGGCTTGTCGCCGCCCGAGCCGTGCAGGGCTTCGGTATGGGCACCATCATGCCGCTTTCCCAGACCATTATCGGGGACATCATCAGCGCCCGCGAGCGCGGCAGGTACATGGGCTACATCGGGGCCATCTTCGGGGTCGCCTCCATCGCGGGACCGCTGGCGGGGGGTTGGATCACCGACAACTTCTCGTGGCGCTGGCTCTTCTACGTCAACCTGCCATTCGGCGTCGCTGCGCTTGCGTTCATCGCCGCCTATCTCCATATCCCGCACCTCCCGAGGCGGCACAAGCTGGATTACGTCGGGTTCGCCGCTCTGCCGGTAGCGCTCGTCGCGGTGCTGCTCGCGACTACCTGGGGAGGCACCACCTACCAGTGGGACTCCTGGCAGATAGTCTCGCTTTACGCCGCGGGCGTACTTGTCTTACTCGGGTTCCTCGTCAACGAGTATTACGCCGCGGAGCCGGTGTTGCCCTTGAGGCTGTGGAAGAACTCCATCTTCACCCTCTCCAACATCTCCAACTTGACTATAGCCATGACGATGTTCGGGGCCATCTTCTTCATCCCGGTATACGCGCAAGGGGTCATCGGGGTGAACGTCACCAACTCGGGAGCCGTCCTCATCCCGCTGACGGCGTCCATGATCGTGGTTAGCATCCTGGTGGGCAGACTAATCACCCGCACGGGGCGCTACAAGGGGTTCATGCTCGCGGGGCTGCTTGTAATGATGGGCGGCTACTTTCTGCTCACGCGCCTCGAGTACGGCTCGACGCAGACCGACCTCACCCTTGACATGATCGTTGTGGGTCTGGGGCTCGGAGCCGTGTTGCAGACCTACACGCTCGTGGTGCAGAATGCCACCTCGCGCGTTGACCTCGGCGTCGCTACCTCCACCACCCAGCTCTCGCGCTCCCTTGGGGCGACCATTGGTACGGCGGTTTTCGGGGCCATCATGACCAACGGTATGAGGACCGAGGTCCCCAGGCACCTGCCGCCGCACGCCCTCCAGGGTCCGCAGGCTGCCGAGCTCTCCGACGGAAGCGGGGTCGGGGCGGTGCTGGATCCCAACACTCTCGGCCGGCTCCCTGACGCCGTCGCGACCGGCATCAGGGAGGGGCTGGCGGCGGCCATGCACCCGGTGTTCGTCGCAGGGCTGCCGATCATAGCGATAGCCTTCGTCGCGACCCTCTTCATAAAGGAGTTGCCACTCCGCACCGTCGCCTTCGCCGATATGGAAAGAGAAACGCCTGCAATGCAAGATGGTGGGGACACCTTGCTACGCACGGGCCTCGCTGTGGCTTATCTCTCCGGGCTCGTGGAGAGCCGGCGGTGGAGTTCTCCCGAGCTGCTGCGGGCCGCCTCGCAGCTTGTGGAAAGTAACGGCGACATTTCGGTGCGCGAGCGGGCGCTCAGGGCAAACGAGGAGGTCCTCGAGCCGTTAGCAAGAAGATTGCTCTCGAGTTATCTGCTCCAGGGGCGGGAAGCCGGCCCCATGAACCAGAGAGGAGACGCTGTGCGCGAGCGTTCGGAAGACCGGGCATTACCAAGGAGGACGTCATGACCGAGCTACCCCACGTCGACTCCTTCGATCCCGAAGACAAAGACGGCTTGGCCTCGCCCTCGAAGAGAGAGAAAAGCGTTGGTTCGGCCAGCGAGCAGACACCTCCTGCGGAACCGGCGGAGCTGGACATGGGCGATCCCAAATTCATGGCCGACGCCTACGGCACCTACGCCGAACTGAGGGCCAATGGACCTGTCTCTCGAGTTCGCTTCACGGGCGGCCCGCGGGAGGCGGCGAGCGAAACTGACGGTGAGGAGCGCGGATTCTTCGGTAACCAGGAGACCTTCTTCGTCACACACTACGACGAGGTGGTCGCCACCCTCCTCGACCGCCGCTTCTCTGTAGATCCCCGCTCGGGGATGTCGCCGGAGCAGATAGAGCAACAGGAAGCCCAGACGCCGGAGGAGTTTCGGCTGTTCTCCCGGAGCATCATCTCGCTTGACCCTCCCGACCACACCCGTCTGCGCAAGCTCGTCCAGCCGAGCTTCACGGGGCGGGGTATCCAGGCGTTGCGGGGAAGCATCCAGCAGGTCGTGGACGACCTTCTAGACCAGGTCGAGCGCGACGCCGCCGAGCGCGGTGAGGCGGCGCCCGACAGGAGGATGGACCTGATCGAGGCCTTCGCCTACCCCTTCCCTGTGACGGTTATCAGCGACATGCTCGGCATCCCGCGCGAGGACCGTGAGACGATACGGGGGTGGACCGAGGACCTTCTCCGCGTCGACAGGGGTAGGATCGACGAGGAGGTTCGGGCGGGGTTGAGGGAGTTCATCGACTACCTCACGGACCTCTTCGAGCGCAAGCGGCGGGCTCCTACAGAGGACATGATCAGCCGCCTCGTCCACGCCGAGGAGGACGGCGACGCGCTCGATGAGGACGAGGTACTCGCGACGGTCTTTCTCATGTTCCTCGCAGGACACGTTACCACGGTGAACCTGGTCGGAAACGGGGTGGTCGCCCTGCTTACCCACCCCGACCAGCTGGCGAAGCTGAGGGCAGATCCTGGCCTTGCCAGGGGGGTGGTCGAGGAGACGCTGCGCTACTGGGGACCGGTAGACTTTATCGGTCGGCGCATCGCCAGGGAGGATATCGAGGTGGGCGGGGCTCTGATCCCAACAGGGGAGCAGACGGCCGTAAGCCTTGCCTCGGCCAACCGGGACCCGGCGCGGTTCGCCAACCCTGACGTCTTCGACATCACGCGGGCCGACGCTAACCGGCACGTTGCCTTCGGCAAAGGCATCCACGTCTGCCTCGGGGCGCCGCTGGCGCGCGTCGAAGGGCACGTCGCCTTCGACACGCTGTTCCGGCGGTACCCGGACCTGCGACTGGCCGTCCCTCCCGAGGAGGTGCGCTGGGGCAGGAGCTTCCTGCGCGGGTTCGCGCGCCTGCCTGTCCTGTTCTAGAGCGGTCAGCACTTCAGCTTGCTCTGATTTCCGGGTCCTGCCCAGGTCAGAGCAGAGTCGGTCACCCTTTACAGCGGAGCCTCCACCCGGAGCCGTGCCGGACTCTTCTCGGCGGGCAAGGGAAGCATGAGCTGCTCGAAGCCAGGGGTGATGCTGCCGAGCACCATTGCTCTCTCCGCTCCAGTGCATGTCGGCGGCTCCTCGAAGGCGGTGCGCGCCATAGCTGAAGATATTAGATCTCCGGTACGCGCAGGGCGGGTGCTCGTGACAGACGACGCCCTGACCTCCTACCTCGGGGCGCTGGGATTCGAGCCGGGTACGCCGCTCGCGGCTCTCAAAGGTAGAATGAGGGGCGCCATGAGGGCCGTTGTAGTCGAGGGGGGAGGCCGGAGCCGTGGCGAACCGGTTCATCGGGAATCGGATCATTGACCCGCCCTACCTGGACGCCCTATCGTCTTCACGCTCGAGGAGCCGGATGCGGTGAGCATGGGTCCTCGGTACGGAGCGATCGGGACGCGCAGCTCCGCTCTGCTCGCCTTGGAGCGTGGCACATGTCTGCGCGTTGGAAGGAAAGGCCGTGCCTGAGCCGGTAGGAGCCACCCAGCGCTACATGCCGGGGCTCGATGGGCTGCGGGCCTTCGCGGTGCTCGCCGTCATCGCTTACCACCTGGAGATCGGCTGGGCCCGTGGGGGGCTGCTGGGAGTGGGCGTTTTCTTCACCCTGAGTGGTTACCTGATAACCGACCTGCTACTCGGGCAGCGAGACATCTTCGGTCACCTTCGGCTCGGCGACTTCTGGCTTCGGAGGGCCAGGCGGCTCCTGCCAGCCCTTTTCCTGATGCTGGCGGTGGTGGTGGCATGGGTTACGTTGCTGGATCGCTCCCAGCTGCCTGCGCTCAGGGGAGACGTAGCCGCCGCCGCAATCTACATGAGCAACTGGTGGAACATCCTCCGCCACGCCTCCTACTTCGCCCGCTTCGGGCCGCCGCCGCCGCTCGATCACCTGTGGTCCCTGGCCGTAGAGGAGCAGTTCTACCTGATCTGGCCCTTCCTGCTCTGGATGGGACTGCGTTACACCCGTGGGCGCTACTGGATGGCCGGCCTGACCCTGGTGGGCGCGGCCCTCTCTGCCGTGGCCATGGCGCTGCTTTACCATCCCGGCGACGATCCCACCCGGGTCTACGAAGGAACCGACACCCGCGCCTTTGGCCTCCTCGTCGGCGCAGCCCTGGCCATGGTGTGGCCGAGTCGCCGCCTACGCACGGATCTCGCCCTCAGGCGTCGCCTGCTTCTGGACGGTGCGGGAGTCCTGGGGCTCGTCGTCATAGCCCTCCTGATCTGGCAGACGGACCAATACTCGGCCTCTCTCTATCGTGGTGGAATCGTGTTGCTCTCTGTGGCCACCGCCTCTGTGGTGGCGGCCGTCGCCCATCCTGCCAGCTGGCTTGGGCCAGCGCTGGGCTGGCGGCCGTTGCGCTGGGTAGGGGTGCGCTCCTACGGCATATACCTCTGGCACTGGCCGATCATCGTGCTCACGACCGTCCAGGGGAAGGCGAGCCTTCTCCTCGAGGTCCTCCAGGTGGGGGCGACCGTCGTCGTGGCGGCCATATCCTGGCGGTTCGTCGAGGAGCCGATCCGTCGCGGCGCCCTCGGGCGGTTATGGGCGAAGGCCAGATCAGGGATTTGGCGCCGGAAGTCCGCCCGGCCGCAGAGCTTCGTCCCACGGCGGGTCTACAGGCACAAAAGGCGGCAGCGGGTCGTCGCCTGGATGATCTCGGTTATGGCGCTGAGCGTCCTCGCCGTGGACGGGGCAGGCCTCGGCGGGGTGGCCGGCATCGGCGCCGAAGTAGGTAGCGAATCGTCGCAGCTTACCGCAGAGGCACCTGCGGAGATAAAGATCTCCACGCACGACGCCCCCCCTGCTACACCGGCCAAAGCCCCTGCTCCCAAGAAGACCTCGCCGCACAAGGCGGCCCCAGCCACCCGTACCTCATGTCAGGCCGTTGCATACATAGGCGACTCCACGTCGGTTGGCCTCGTCTCGCACAGTTACCTGCCAGACCCTGCCCGGCGCCTGGACGCGCAATTTGCGCGGGTCGGTGTCACCTCCCAGAACATCGAGATCTCAGGCGCAAGATCGATTGTCGAGACGCTGTCCGGTCAGGCCAACGCTGAGGAGGTAGCCAGTAAGCTTGTGGCGAATGGCTTCAGGGGGTGCTGGGTGTTCGCCCTTGGCACCAACGACACCGCCAACATCTACGCGGGCTCGCCGGTCGAGCGGATGGACCGGATCGAGAAGATGATGTCGGCTGCTGGCAACCAGCCGGTGCTCTGGGTCAACCTGAAGTCGCTGCTCGCCAGCGGACCCTACTCGGAGGCAAACATGCAGCTCTGGGACCGTACCCTGGTGAAGGCCTGCGCCAGATACCCTAACATGCGGGTCTTCGACTGGGCCTCGGTAGTGAACGAAGGCTGGTTTATCTCGGACGGCGTCCACTATACCTCGGCTGGCTACGCACAGCGCGCCCGTCTGATCGCTGACTCGCTCGTCCACGCGTTCCCTGCCTCGGGGGCAGAAAACGGTTCAGGCTGCGTTATCCACTAGCAGGTGTTACTCGGCTGAAGATCCAGAGGAAGTAGAAATCCTCCCTCACCGGCCGACATCCTCAAGATAGATCAGTCCTTCGTGAAGGGTCTGGGTGAAGACCCGAGGGACTCTAGATTGTGGAGGCCATGATCTCCTTGTCCACGCACTCGGGCTTGAGGCCGGGGCAGAAGGTGTAGAGACCATCCAACAGCTCGAGCAACTCAGGAAGCTGGGCTGCGATCTCGCCCAGGGCAGTTACCTCGCAAAACCTCTCTCGGGTAACGAGGTGTTCCAGCGCTGAGAGACGGGTGCGAGGGGCGGCGTCGTAGAATGGCGGGGTGAGGCGAGAATACCCCCTGTCGCGGCGCCAGGGAGCCGGCCCTGGCTAGGCTTGCTCCGGTCCTTGCTCTGCTCCTTGCCGGCGCCCTCCTGCTAGGAGCCTTCGGACGCCTCGGCGAGAGATCGCTCGCTCCAGCATGCCCGCCCGGGGTTGGCAGGGGAATCGGGAATTCGAACTTCCTCGGAGGGGAGGAAGCCGAGCCTGCCAGCGCGGCTGCCGAGCTTCTAGGATCCCCGAACTTCGGGGCAACGCCCGAGGCGGCGGGGGACCTGGAGGCAGGGGTAGTCGACGAGCGTCTCGTGGCCGTCCTTCTGGCCATAACAAAGGAGCACCGCATCTGCGTCGACGCCTTCAAGGAGGGACACTACTTCCTGCCCGGCGTCCCCGACGGCCCCCGCATCCCCGATGGCTACGGGGAAGCCGGCGGCCTCCCCAACACCCACTACCACGGCAGGGCCGCGGACATCTGGTGGGTTGACGGCAAGCCTGTCGAAGGCAACGCTACTGCCCCCAGCGTTCTGGGGGTGGGTAGGGCTCTGGCAGAGATCCCGGCGCGCAGGAGGCCGGACCAGATCATAGGTCCCAGCAGGTGGACCGAGGTACTGGGCTACGGGCGCGAGGCCGGCTGGGTTCTCGACCCCGACCAGCTCGAGCTACACGCGGATCACATCCATGTGGGCTTTATGACGAAGAAGGGAACCCGCAACGTCCGGTGAGCCGGTAGACCGGCGTAGCCGGCCCCGCTATAGTGCGCGACACTTCTCGGGGATGACAGGCGAGAAAAGGGGACTTCGATGGCGACTGACGAGGTAGGAGAGCGGCATCTGGAGCTGTTGGGAGTGCTGGACGGGCTGGCGAAGAACGATCCCGACGGCGTCGCCCACATGGATCGGGCTGCACAGGGGATGGGGCTCGACACCGTGACCAGAGAGGCGGATAGGCAAGAGTTCGAGCAGCTGGTGAGCGTCCTCGAAGAGGCCGGTTACGTGCAGGCGCAGGGGACCGACCTGGCGACGAGCTACGGGATGCTCTCGGTCACCGAGGAGGGCCAGCGGCGCCTGGAGGAGCGCGGGGCGTAGCAGCCGCCGCGGCACGCCAAACAGGGGTGTCTCTGGCTACCAGAGTTCTCTCAGCTCCGGTAAGCGGCCTCGAGCGCCAGAAGGAACTCGGCGCGGGCCGCCCTGACGTCCTGGGCAAAGAGCAACACGGTCTCGGCGTCCGCAGAGCTACCGAATTTCTCCTCCAAGTCTACGGCCCTCAGATACCTGTGGTCGGTCTCCGCTACGTGCCTGATCGCGTCGGAGTCGACCTCCGTGCTGAACGCCGCCAGCACATAGCCGTTGGGTCTCTTGAGCAACAGGTTGCCATCGACCTCCTGCAACCTGTATCCCTCGGATAGCTCTGTCATCCCGCCCCCGACGCCACACGTCCCCACGTCATTGATACTAAGATATCATGAAAAGCTACGCTGCGCATCTCCCGCAGCCCCCATTCGCCACCCCTGAGGGTCTCTCGCTCTCTTCGAGACCGTGGCCATTTGTTTACGCTTTTGTTATCGGATTGTAACGAAAGTCTTTTAGAGTGCGCCTGTAACTCGAAGTGCTGGCGGACTCGAGAGCGAGAGGGGGTATGGGGAGATGATAAGGATCTCGGTAGAAGTTTGTAGCGGCGGCGCCCGTTTCAGGATGGTGGTACAGGCCGAGAGCATCGAGCAAGCGCTCGAGATCGCCAGGAGGCACCATCCTGGAAAGGAGTGCCAGGTGACCTTCCCCCTCGATCCCGAGACTTTCTTCGCTGACCCTGTGGCGAGGGTAGAGGCTACCGAGGCTGCCTGAGTGGCAGCCCGCTCCGGCTAACGCCTCCGCTTGTCAGCACGCTGCCTTCGCCAGCTAGTCAGCACGTCGCCCTGCGGGCGACTTGTCAGCACGCTCCCTTCGGTCGCTTTCAGCACTTCAGCTTGCACGGATCTCTTGCTGACCAGCTGAAAGCGAGGCCTAGACTAGCGGCCGATGTGTGCTGAGAGGCGCCTGGCGGGGCCTAGGCGAAGCCTTGGCTACAAGCCAGCGCGCCGTGCTGACTAGCTGACAAGCTGAAATGCTGCCTGCTCTGCTAGACTGGAATGAGGGGGTTGGCGCTGGCGTGTACGAGAGGAGAGGTCATGGCGGAGAGAGAGACGACGGTCGGGCCTGAGGAGGGGTTACACGCGCGCCCGGCCTCGCGGTTCGTCAAAACGGCGAAGCAGTTCTCGTCTGACATAGTGGTGATCAAGGACGGCAAAGAGGCCAACGCCAAGAGCGTATTGAAGATCACGGGCCTGGCCAAGAAGGGTGAGAAGATAATCATCCGCGCCGAGGGCGAGGACGCCGACGAGGCCGTCGACGCCCTGGTGGAGATCATCTCCGCGGACGAGCACTAGCGATGGTCGAGGTCACGAGGCTCTCCGGGGTCGGCGCCTCGGAGGGGGTTGCTGTCGGACCTGCCTTCGTCCACTTGGCGGGAGAATTGGAGCCAGAGCGGAGCGACATCCCCGAGGAGGCAGTCGAGGAGGAGCTGGAGCGGTTCGGGCGCGCGGTTGAGGCCGTGGCTGGCAAGCTCACGGAGACGAGCGAGCGGTTGAGCGAGTCGGGGAGCGAGGAAGAGGCGGGGATATTCGAGGCTCACGCTGAGATGGCGGAGGACCCGGAGCTGGCATCGGGCGTCGAGGAGCGCGTGAGGGGTCTGGAGAGCCCGGAGGCTGCGGTGCTCGCCGTCGGAGAGGAGTATGCCTCCGAGCTCGCCGCGACGGAGGACGAGTACATGAGCGCGAGGGCCGACGACGTGCGCGACGTCGCGCGCCAGATAGCGGCCGAGCTGATGGGTCGCGGCGCGGCCGAGCTGGAGGCCCTGGAGGTTCCCTCGGTGATCCTGGCCCGCAGCCTCGCGCCTTCGGACACGGCCCGCATACCAAAGGGGATGGCGCTCGGGTTCGTCACCGCGGAGGGGTCGAAGACCTCTCACGTCTCGATCATGGCCCGCTCCATGGGAATTCCGGCCGTGGTCGGCGTCGGAGCTGCGGCGCTCGAGGCGGCGCTCGAGGCCGAAACCCTCGCCGTTGACGGCGGGGAGGGGTTCGCTATCCCAGACCCCGACCCGGACACGGTAGCGGAATTCGAGGCGAAGCAGGGAGCGATTGCTGAGGAGAGGGCAGCCCTCGAGGAGTATAGGCGCCTCGAGGCCCGCACCAGGGACGGGCGCCGCATCGAGGTCTCTGCCAACCTCGGCTCCGCCTCAGAGGCCGAGGATGCTCTCGAGTGGGGGGCAGAGGGGGTGGGGCTCTTCCGGACGGAGTTTCTCTTCATGGAGGGGTCCAAGCTCCCATCTGAAGGTGAGCAGTACGAGGCGTACGCCGGGGTGGCCAGGGTGTTCGGCGAGAAGCCTGTCATAGTACGCACGCTCGACGTGGGTGGGGACAAGGACCTGCCTGGCGTAGATCAACCCGAGGAGGAGAACCCTTTCCTTGGGTGGCGGGGCATCAGGATGTGCCTCGACGTGCCAGAGCTCTTCAAGCCCCAGCTGCGGGCGATCCTGCGAGCCGGGGCGCTCGGCAACCTCAGGATCATGTTCCCAATGATCTCCGACGTGGGCGAGCTGAGAGAGGCAAAGAAGGTCTTCGACGAGTGCAGGGAAGAGCTAGAGAACGAGGAGCAGGAGTTCGGAACGGTCGAGGTAGGTATCATGGTAGAGACGCCGGCGGCGGCGATCTGCGCTTCCGACCTGGCGCCCGAGGTCTCCTTCTTCTCCATCGGCACCAACGACCTCGTCCAGTACACGTTGGCCGCCGACAGGGGCAACGAGCGCCTCAGACACCTGCAGGGCGCCGACCATCCCGCGGTGCTCGAGCTGGTAAGGATGACCTGCGAGGCGGCCCGCGATCACGGCATCTGGGTAGGGGTGTGCGGGGAGGCCGCGGGCGAGCCGGCCTTGATCCCCAAGCTCGTGGAGCTCGGGGTAACGGAACTGAGCATGAGCGCTCCCTCCATACCGCGGGCAAAGAAGATCGTCTCCGAGCTGTAGGCTCTCAGGAGAAGAGGGGCGTGTCAGGACGCGCCGCTCGTCTCCCCGGCATGGCATGAGTTCTCCGAGAGCGGTGCAGGAGTAGGTATCTGTGAGATCGCTTGAGTTTTTGGAGAGCGACTGTGCACTGTGCCGGTTGCCTGGAAATGGGGGTGGTAGTAGAGTCAACGTCACAGGTGGGCTGGAGAACGGGAGAGGTGATCGCCGTGGCGACTTCGACGGCTGAACGGACTGGCGGCGGCTGGGGAGACCGGGCGCTGGGGGCGCTACAGAGCATCGGGCGTTCGCTGATGTTGCCAATAGCTGTACTTCCGGCCGCTGCGTTGCTCTTGAGGCTGGGACAACCAGACCTTCTGAACATACCCTGGCTTGCGGCGGCCGGGCAGGCCGTCTTCGACAACCTGCCGGCGCTCTTCGCGATCGGCATAGCCGTCGGGTTGACCGGGGGCGCGGGGGCGGCTGGCCTGGCAGGGCTCGTTGGGTACTTCGTCTTTGCCGAGGTCTTCAACACCATAGCCCCGCAGCTGGGTGAGGAAGGCGTGGATCCGATCCTGAGCATGGGGGTGCTGTCCGGCATCGTGGTGGGGCTTACGGCCGCTGGGCTCTACCGCCGGTTCTCGGATATCCGGCTCCCGGATTATCTCGCGTTCTTCGGTGGCAGGAGGTTCGTGCCTATAGTCACGGCGTTCAGCGCGCTGGTTCTGGGGGTGATCTTCGGTTTGATCTGGCCGCCGGTCAATACCGGGGTGGACGCGGCGGGCCAGGCTATAGTTGGCCTGGGTGCTCTGGGCCCCGGTCTCTACGGGTTCTTCAACCGGCTCTTGATACCGCTAGGGCTGCACCACGTGATCAACACCTACGTCTGGTTCCAGCTTGGGACCTATCAGGGGCCGGACGGGCCGGTGCAGGGGGAGATCACACGCTACTTCGCAGGGGACCCGAGCGCAGGGCTCTTCCTCTCCGGCTTCTTCCCTATCATGATGTTCGGGCTGCCTGCGGCCTGCCTGGCCATGATCCGGCACGCCCAGTTCCCGAAAGTGGCCGCTGGCATTTTGCTCTCCGCGGCCTTCGCCTCGTTCCTCACCGGCATCACCGAGCCTATCGAGTTCGCGTTCCTCTTCGTGGCGCCGCTCCTCTACCTGATACACGCGATCCTTACCGGCACGGCGCTTGCGGTGTCGGCGCTACTCGGGATCAAAGTCGGGTTCGGCTTCTCGGCCGGGCTCATCGACTACGTCCTGAACTTCAGCAAGTCGAACACCACCCGCCCGCTACTGCTCCTCGGAGTAGGGCTGGCCTACGGCGTTATCTACTACCTCGTCTTCAGCTTCTTCATCAAGCGCTTCGACCTCGCTACCCCTGGCCGCGGCGAGACCTCTACCGGGCTGGCATCGGACTGGATCCTACCCGAGAGCCAGCGCGGCCCGAAGCCTGGCGAGGAAGAGGAGCGCGAGGCCGCGCGCCAGGCTGAACGCGAGGCCGAGCGCGAAGGGGAGCGCGAAGCGGGGCCCGCCGCGACCGCCGAGCGCGACCGCGACGACGTGCTGGCCGAGAACGTGCTCGAGGCCCTCGGCGGCAAACAGAACGTCGAGAGCGTCGAGGGGTGCATCACGCGCCTGCGGCTTTTCGTGGAGGACCCACAGGAGGTAAACGAGGCCCGTTTGAAAGAGCTTGGCGCCTCCGGCGTCGTCAAGCGCGGCAGGGTCGCCCAGGTGGTGATGGGCACCCAGTCGGACCGGATCGCCGAGCGCATAAACCGCCTGCTCAAGGGAGGCGGGTAGTGGAGGTGCTCGCCGCCGTCTCGGGGCGGGCCGTGGCCCTTGGCGAGGTGCCTGACGAGGTCTTCGCCGAGGGGATGGCTGGTGATGGGGGAGCGATCGTGCCGGACGCGAGCGGTGAGGCAGTCGCCCCCGTCTCGGGCGCCCTTGTCAAGCTCTTCGAGGGCGGCCACGCCTTCGGCATCGAGGCAGACGGCGGGGTCGAGCTCATAGTGCACATCGGCCTCGACACCATCGAGATGCGCGGTGCCGGCTTCGAGAAGCTCGTCTCCGAGGGAGACAGGGTCGAGGCCGGCCAGCCCATCGTGCGCTTCGACCTGCATGAGATAAGAGAGGCAGGCTACGACCCCGTAACCCCGGTGGTCGTGACGAACCCGGAGGACCACCCCGTGAGCGACCTGAGAAGCGGGGAGGTGCGCGCCGGAGAGCCCCTCTTCGAGGCCGCGGATTGAAGCCCATCCTCGACTGTGGCTCCGGCGACTTCGAGAGGATGGACGGGGCGCCGCTATACCTACCGGCGCGTGGTGATGAGGTGACTCTGGAAACCCACGTCCTCCCAGACTACGAGTCAATGAGCGCAGCAGCAGCAGCTGTAGTGTCGGACAGGCTCCGAGCCACGCCCGAGACTACCTTTCTCCTGCCCACGGGAACTACGCCTCTCGGCATGTACGGGCGGCTCGCGGGCCTGCACGTGGAGAGCGGGCTCTCCTTCGACCAGGCGACGTTCTTCAACCTGGACGAGTACCTCGGGCTCCCCGCCGACCATCCCGCGAGCTACCACGTCTACATGCAGGAGCACTTCTACGGTCTCGTAGATGCCGACCCGGCGCGCGTCCACGTCCCCGACGGCTCCGCCCCTGACCCCGAGGCAGAGTGCGAGCGTTACGAGGTGGCGATCCATGAGGCTGGCGGGATAGACCTTTGCGTGCTCGGTATCGGACGCAACGGCCACATCGGCTTCAACGAGCCGGGAGCACCCTTCGGCTCTCGCACCCGCGTCGTCAGGCTCACCGAGTCCACCCGCCGCGTCAACGCTGAGGACTTCGAGGGAAGCCGCGCCCCCGAAAAGGCACTCACCGTGGGGATGGCAACGATCTTCGAGGCCAGAGAGGTCTTGCTCCTCGCCTCCGGTGCGAACAAAGCAGGCGCCGTCGCAGCCGCCCTCGAGGGCGAGGTCTCGGAGACCGTGCCCGCCTCCTTGCTCAGGCGGCACCCCAACGCCACCTTCCTCATAGACGCGGATGCCGCCGCGGGAGTCGGGCCCGGCGACGAGTAGCCCGTGCGGTAGCCCGTGCGGTAGCCTGTGCGCCGAGCCGGCCGGATCTTGTAAGACACATAGCTATTTGACAGGGTTTCCAGGCTTGGCTATAAAGGGCGAAGGATAGGGAAGCAAGTTGAGTAGGAGGAAGATGGGGTCTGTTCGAGGGACCGTCCCCCGATGAAGGTAGGGCTTCTGGGGGCGGGTCGGATCGGGGCTCTGCACGCCGGGATGCTCGCGGGTCATCCCGAGGTTGACGAGCTTGCGGTCGGGGACGTCGACGCAGAGAGAGCCGAGGCGCTGGCTCTGGAGTTGGGTGGGGTGCACGGCGGGATCCTGGAGGTGCTGGATTCCGGGCTCGATGCCGTGGTCATAGCGGCCTCGACCTCGGCGCACGCCGATCTCATCCTGGCCGCCGCGGACAGGGGTATCCCTGCCTTCTGCGAGAAGCCCGTAGCCATCGGCTACGATGAGACGCTCGAGGTCGTCGAGAGGATCGAGGGCTCCGGTGCGGTGCTGCAGATGGGCTTCCAGCGCCGCTTCGATGCGGGGTACGTCGAGGCCAGGCGCCTCATAGAGGAGGGCTCCCTTGGGACCCTCTACTCGGTGAGGCTCGCGACCCACGACCCCGAGCCGCCGCACGAGGGGTACATCCCGACCTCGGGCGGCATCTTCCGCGACCTTCACATCCACGACTTCGACGTGCTGCGGTGGCTTACGGGCGGCGAGGCCGAGGAGGTGTACGCCACGGGCAGCGTGCGGAAGTTCGAGGTCTTTGGTAAGTACGAAGACGTGGACACCTCGGCCGCACTCATCAAGATGGTAGACGGCGTGGTCGCGGTGCTCACGGGCGGCCGCCAGGACCCCCTTGGCTACGACGTGCGCACGGAGGTCTTCGGCTCCGAGGACAGCGTCGCCGTCGGCCTGAACGGACGCACGCCCCTGCGCTCCATCGAGCCGGGGGTAAGGTCCTCGGGGGAGAAGCCGTACGCGAACTTCCAGGTGCGCTTCGAGGAAGCCTACAGGGCTGAGCTCGAGCACTTCTTGCGGCTGGTGCGTGGAGAGGCTGAGAACCCCTGCACCGCCCGCGACGCGCTCGAAGCGTTGAGGATCGCGGTAGCGGCGGACCTCTCGCTCGCGGAGCGGCGTCCGGTACTGTTGTCGGAGGTCGGATGAAGCTGCGCGTCGCGGGCGCACCTATCTCGTGGGGGGTGTGCGAGGTGTCTGGGTGGGGCTACCAGATGGAGGCGGAGAGGGTGCTGCGCGAGGCTGCGGAGCTAGGGCTCACGGCCGTCGAGGCCGGTCCCGAGGGTTTCCTGCCGCCGGAGCCCGCCGAGGCTTCGAGGTTGCTCTCCGGGCACGGGCTCCGGCTCGTCGGGGGGTTCGTCCCGGCTGTGCTCCACAGGCCCGAGGTACGCGAGTCCGAGCTGGATTCGGTCGAGAGGCAGGCGGGGTTGTTCGCCGAGGCTGGCGCGGAGGTGCTTGTGCTCGCCGCGACGACAGGCCGGGAAGGCTACGAGGAGGCGGAGGAGCTCGGTGAGGGGGAGTGGGAGGATCTATTCGCGACGCTCGAGATGGTCGAGGAGGTAGGTGGCGAGCTTGGCCTGAGCGTGGTGCTCCACCCACACTACGGGACGGCGATCGAGCGTCCTGAGCACGTGTGGCGCTTTCTGCAGGGCTGCGAGACCGGGTTGTGCCTCGATACCGGGCACTCGATGGTAGGTGGTGGGGACCCCGTCGAGCTGGCCGAGTCTGCGGCGGGGAGGGTGCGGCACGTACACCTCAAAGACGTGGACAGGGGGCTCGCAGAGCGGGTCATCTCGGGCGAGACGGGTTACGAGGAAGCAGTAAGGAGCGGGCTCTACAGGCCGCTCGGTGATGGGGACGTGGACGTTCGGAGGGTGCTTGGAGCGCTCGAGGCGGCCGGCTACGAGGGCTGGTACGTCCTCGAGCAGGACGTCATGCTCGGGGCAGCGCCGGGCCCCGGCGCGGGACCCGTGGAGGGCGTGCGCGAGAGTCTGGAATTTCTTTCGAAGGAGATCCAAGCGTCGTAGCAAAGGGCCATTGTGGTCCCCGAGGAGAGGAGAAAAGGTGAAACGCGGGGTAGGGATCAAAGCCTGGTTCGCTCTGGTGGCCGCGATGGCGCTCGCCGTCGCGGGATGCGCGAGCGAGGAGGGCGGAGGACAGCAGGGCGGAGGCGGAGCGGAGCGAGGGGACATCAGGATCGCGGTGGTCACCCACGGCCAGGCCTCCGACCCGTTCTGGTCGGTGGTCAAGAACGGGGTAGACCAGGGGGCCGAGGACATGGGCGTAGAGGTCGAGTACAACGCGCCCCAGACCTTCGACATGGTCAAGATGAGCCAGCTTATCGACGCCGCCGTAGCCTCGGAGCCAGACGGTCTGGTGGTCTCGATCCCCGACGCAGACGCTCTGAGGGAGTCGATCGAGAAGGCAAACGACGCCGGCATACCGATCGTCACCATAAACTCCGGGAGCGACGTTAGCGAGGAGCTGGGCGCTCTAACCCACGTCGGGCAGACCGAGCTCATCGCGGGGGTCGGTGCTGGGGAGCGGCTGGCCGAGGAGGGCGTGGACAACGCGCTGTGTATCAACCAGGAGGTGGGCAACGTCGCGCTCGACCAGCGCTGCGAGGGCTTCGAGAAGGGCCTCGGCGGCGAGGTCCAGGTAGTGGCCGTGGACCTCACCAACCCCACCGATGCGCAGGCCAAGATCGACACGGCTGTAAAGCAGAACCCCGACGTCAACGGGGTGCTGGCGCTCGGCCCCACGGGGGCGGAACCGGCGCTCAAGGCCCTAAGGGAGTCGGGCAAGCTGCAGGACATCAAGCTCGCCACCTTCGACCTCGCGCCCTCCGTGCTCGAGGCCATCCGCGACGGGGACATGGTCTTCGCCGTGGACCAGCAGCAGTACCTCCAGGGATACCTGCCGATCGTCTTTTTGACCAACTACGCGCTCTACGGCGTGACGCCCACCTCGGAGGTCCTGACCGGCCCGGCGTTCGTAACACAGGATAACGCCCAGCAGGTCATCAACCTGAGCAAGAAGGGTCTCCGCTAGCGACGGGTTCGTGACGGGGCGGCCTCGGGGCCGCCCCGTGCAAGAAAGGAGGAAGAACGATGGCAACCGCCGCCCGGCCCGCCGACGAGCGGGTTCGCCAGGTCGGCATGCTGAGGAGGCTCCTCACTCGCCCTGAGCTGGGCGCGGTGGCAGGGGCGATAATCGTGTTTGTTTTCTTCGCCGTCGTGGCAGGGGATAGGGGGTTCCTCACCTCCACGGGAACCATAAGCTACCTCGAGGTAGCGGCGCAGCTCGGCATAGTGGTCATCCCCGTTGCGCTCCTGATGATCGCTGGGGAGTTCGACCTCTCTGTAGGCTCCATGATAGGAGCGGGCGGCATTCTCCTCGCCATCCCGATTGCCGAGTTCGGCTGGCCCCTGTGGGCGGCCCTGCTCCTCGCCTTCGGGGTTGCGCTGGTCATAGGGTTCCTGAACGGCTACCTCGTCGTCAAGACCGGGTTGCCCTCGTTCATAGTTACCCTGGCTACGCTCTTTGCCCTGCGCGGGGCGACCATAGGGTTTACGCGTCTGATCACGGGCCGCACCCAGGTCTCCGGCGTGCAGGCCGAAGGGAGCTTCCTCGGAGCGCTCTTTGCGGGGGAAATATCGGGGATACCAGTCTCCATCTTCTGGTGGGTTGGCCTTGGCGCCCTCGGGACCTGGATTCTGCTTCGTACCACCTTTGGGAACTGGATCTTCGGTACCGGCGGCGATCCCGTGGCGGCCCGCAACGTCGGCGTGCCCGTGAACCGGGTGAAGATACTGCTCTTTATGGCTACCGCATCGGCCGCGACGCTGCTCGCGGCGCTGCAGGTTCTCGATGCAGGGTCCGCCGACGTGCTCAGGGGCACGCTCTTCGAGTTCCAGGCCATTATCGCGACGGTAATAGGCGGGGTCCTGCTGACGGGAGGGTACGGGTCGGTGATCGGACCCATGTTCGGGGCGCTCATCTTCGGTATGGTCAACCAGGGTATCTTCTTCACAGGGGTCAACACCGACTGGTTCCAGGTCTTCCTCGGGGCGATGCTACTGATCGCGGTGATCGTCAACAACTACATCCGTCAGCGAGCGGCGAGGTCGAGATGACTTCTGAGAACGCAACGCCGCTGATCGAGGTAGAAAGCATCTCCAAGTACTTCGGGCAGGTCATCGCCCTGCAGGACATCTCCATGCGCGTCGGGGCGGGCGAGGTCATGTGCCTCCTCGGCGACAACGGGGCGGGGAAGTCGACCCTGATCAAGATCCTCTCCGGCGTCCACCAGCACGACGAGGGCAGGATGCTGGTCGAAGACGAGGAGGTCCGCTTCAACTCGCCGCGCGACGCCCTCGACCGCGGCATCGCCACCGTCTACCAGGACCTTGCGATGATCCCGCTCATGGGCATCTCCCGCAACTTCTTCCTCGGCCGCGAGCCGACAAAGGGCTTCGGTCCATTCAAGCGTTTCAACGCTGCGTACGCTGACAGGGTCACCCGCGAGGAGCTGCACGGGATGGGCATAGACATCCGCGACCCTTCGCAGCCCGTCGGCACCCTCTCCGGCGGTGAGCGCCAGTCTGTGGCCATAGCGCGCGCCGTGCACTTCGGGGCGAAGGTGCTGATCCTGGACGAGCCCACCTCTGCTCTCGGCGTCAAGGAGGCTGCCGTCGTGTTGCGCTACATCGCGCAGGCCAGAGACAGGGAGCTCGGCGTCATCTTCATATCCCACAACGTCCACCACGCCTACCCCGTCGGCGACCGCTTCACCATCCTCAACCGCGGCCGTAGTTACGGGACCTTCGAGAAGTCCGAGGTGAGCCGCGAAGAGGTAGTAACCATGATGGCCGGCGGAGAGGACATGGACCAGCTGACGGCCGAGCTCGAAGAGTTCGAGCGCTCCGACGCGGAGGAGGCGGAGCGCGGCTCGAGCGCCTTGGGCGAGGAAGGAGACGAAGCTGAACAACGACCTTGAGGTCATAACGATGGGGCGGGTAAGCGTAGACCTCTACCCCGAGCAGATCGGGGTCCCTCTCGCCGAGGTGAGGACCTTCTCCAAGTCGCTAGGGGGGAGTGCTACCAACGTCGCCGTCGCCGCCGCCCGCCTCGGCCACCGGACGGCCGTTATCACGAAGGTCGGGGACGACGGCTTCGGCCCTTACGTGCGCGATGCGCTCGAAGGGTTCGGTGTCGATTCCCGCTGGGTCGGGACCGACCCCGACCTCAGGACCCCCATAGTCTTCTGCGAGGTCTACCCCCCCGACGACTTCCCTCTCCTTTTCTACCGCGAGCCGAAAGCACCAGACATGAACCTGGTGCTCGATGAGCTCGACTTCGACGCCATAGCCACCGCGCCACTCTTCTGGATGACGGGGACGGGCCTCTCGGACGAGCCGAGCCGGACGGCTACGCTCGGCGCGCTGGAGCAGAGATCCACGGGCATCACAGCCTTCGACCTGGATTACCGACCCACGCTCTGGAAGAGCCAAGACGAGGCCACAAGCGTCTATAACGAGGCGCTGCGGCACGCGACGGTAGCCGTGGGGAACCAGGAGGAGGTAGAGGTTGCAGTGGGCACCCGCGACCCGCTCGAGGCCTCAGCCGCGTTGCTCGACCTGGGGCTGGACCTCGCCATAGTCAAGCGGGGGCCCGAGGGCGTTCTGGCAAGGACGGCCGAGGGCGTCGTGGAGGCGCCTCCGATACGGGTCGAGATCCTCAACGGGCTCGGGGCCGGGGACGCCTTTGGAGGGGCGATCTGCCACGGGCTGCTCTCCGGGTGGGACCCTGGGCGCATGATCCGGTACGCCAACGCCGCAGGTGCCATCGTCGCCTCGCGTCTCACCTGCGCAGACGACATGCCTACCCGCGAAGAGGTAGACGACCTCCTGCAGAGATCTGCGAATGTCTGAGATCGTAGAGAGGCTGACCGAGATCCGGGCCACCCGCCCGAGGGCCATAGCCGAGGCCCTCGCAGCCCGCAAGCGGCGTCAGCTACTCGGCGAGAGCGGCACCCTCTTTCTGCTCGCGGCGGACCATCCTGCTCGCGGCGTCGTCAAGGTGGGTAACGACCCGCTCGCGATGGCGGACAGAGGCGACTTTTTGCAGAGGCTGGTAACAGCCCTGGAGCGACCCGGCGTTGACGGCCTTATGGCGACTCCTGACGTGGTCGAGGATCTCGCGCTGCTCGGCGCCCTCGATGAAAGGGTGGTGATAGGCTCGATGAACCGCGGCGGTCTCGCTGGATCGGTCTTCGAGCTCGACGACCGGTTTACCGGCTACACCGCGGAGGCGGTAGCGGCTGCGAACCTCGATGGCGGCAAGATGCTGCTCAGGATCGCCGATGACGACCGCGACACGCTTCCCACCATGGTAGCCTGCGCGGAGGCCGTGAACGCACTGGCCGCGAGGGGCTTGATGGCCATGATCGAGCCGTTCGCGAGCCGCGTACTCGACGGCAGGGTCGAGAACGACCTCGAGCCAGACCCGACGCTCAGGGCCGTCGGCATCGTCTCGGCGCTCGGCTCGACCTCGGCTTACACCTGGCTCAAGCTGCCTGTGGTGCCAGAGATGGAGCGGGTGATGGCCGCCACTACGCTGCCTACGCTGCTGCTTGGCGGCGATCCAGGCGCCGACGCCCAGGAGACCTTCGAGGGCTGGAAGCGGGCCATGCGGATCCCGCAGGTGCGCGGCCTCGTAGCGGGGAGGACGCTGCTGTACCCACGCGACGGCGACGTCGCTGCCGCCGTGGACCGTGCAGCATCCATCGTCGCCACGGGGGTCAGACACGAAACGGAGGTGCGCTGAGATATGGGAGCGGTGAGGTTGACGACCGCCCAGGCGCTGGTCAGGTTTTTGGCCAACCAGTACGTCGAACGCGACGGGCTGGAACAACGCTTCTTCGCTGGGGTCTTCGGCATCTTCGGCCACGGCAACGTAGCCGGGGTGGGCCAGGCCCTGCAGCAGTACTCTGACCGGCTCACCTACTACCAGGCCCGCAACGAGCAGGCGATGGTCCACGCCTCCGTAGCCTACGCCCGCCAGAAGAACAGGCTCCAGGCCCTCGCCTGCACCTCCTCCATAGGGCCCGGCGCTACCAACATGGTCACGGGAGCGGCGCTTGCTACCGTAAACCGCCTTCCAGTATTGCTCCTCCCCGGCGACGTATTCGCCTCGCGCGCTCCAGACCCCGTGCTGCAACAGCTCGAGGCGCCGCACCAAGGGACCCTCTCGGTCAACCACTGCTTCGGGCCCGTTTCGAGGTACTGGGACAGGATAGACCGTCCGGAGCAGATAATCCCCGCAGCCCTGTCCGCGATGCGCGTTCTCACGAACCAGGCAGAGACGGGGGCGGTGACGCTGGCTCTGCCCCAGGACGTTCAGGCAGAGGCCCACGACTTCCCCGATGAGTTCTTCGAGAGGCGCGTCTGGCACATAGCACGCCCGCTGCCCGACACTGCACAGCTCGAAAGGGCAGTCGAGATGATCCGAGCCTCAGGGCGTCCCATGGTCGTCGCAGGAGGGGGTGTGATCTACTCCGAGGCTACCGAGGTCCTACGCGACTTCGCCGAGCGCACCGGCATCCCCGTAGGCGAGACCCAGGCGGGAAAGGGCTCCATGCCCTACGACCACCCCTGCACCCTCGGCGCCGTGGGCGCTACGGGTACACTCGCCGCCAACCGCGCGGCGAGAGAGGCCGACCTGGTTATAGGGGTGGGGACCCGCTGGGCCGACTTCACCACGGCCTCGAAAACCGCCTTCCAGAACCCCCACGTACGCTTCATAAACGTGAACGTAGCCGACTTCGACGCAGCCAAGCACGCAGGTCTGCGCCTGGTGGGGGACGCCAGGGCGACCCTCGAAGCCCTCTCCGGGGCCCTCGCAGGATACGAGGTGGACGGCGAGTACAGGGAGCAGAACGCCCGAGCCAACGAGGAGTGGGACGGGGAGGTTGACCGCCTCTACTCGTTGGGACACGAGCCGCTGCCGGCCCAGAGCGAGGTCATTGGGGCCGTCAACACCTTCTCTGGCCCGGAAGACGTGGTGGTCTGCGCGGCGGGGTCCATGCCTGGTGACCTGCACAAGCTCTGGCGCACCAGGGACCCCAAGGGCTACCACGTCGAGTACGGCTACTCTTGCATGGGGTATGAGATCGCGGGTGGCCTCGGGATAAAGATGGCAGCCCCCGAGCGCGAGGTGTACGTGATGGTAGGAGACGGCTCCTACCTGATGATGAGCTCCGAGCTGATCACCTCGCTCCAGGAAAGCTACAAGCTCACGGTGATCCTCGTGGACAACTCGGGGTTCTCTTCAATCGGCAGCCTCTCACGCTCGGTCGGCTCCGATGGCTTCGGGACCCACTACCGCTACCGCAAGAACCACTCCATCGGCCTCGACTCCGAGGAGAACCCGGGAGACGTGCTCCCCGTCGACCTCGCGACGAACGCGGAGTCCATGGGGGCGCACGTCATCCGTACGAAGACCGTCTCGGAACTGGAGGATGCCCTCGAGAAGGCGAAGGGCGTGGAGCGGACGGTAGTCATCCACATCCCCGTGGACCGCTACGAGGGCGTACCGGACTACGAGTCCTTCTGGGACGTCCCCGTTGCCGAGGTCTCCGAGATGGACTCGGTTATCGAGGCCCACGAGGAATACGCTGAGGGCCGCCGGGCCGAGCGCCGGTACCTCTAGAGGAAGGAGCCGAGGAGCGTGAGCGAGCTGCTCGTTGCGAGCAACAGGGAGCCCGGCGCGGAGGGAAGCGTCGTGAAGGTCAGCCCTGAGTCTGCGGGATGGGACTGGGTAGGCTTCGAGGTCTTGAGGCTCGATGCCGGCCGCAGCGTGGAGCGCCGCGCCGATGGCGAAGAGGTCTGCCTCGTAGTCCTCTCGGGGCGCTGCGGGGTCTCGACGCAAGAGAGCGAGTGGGAGATCGGCGAGCGCGAGAGCGTCTTCGACGGGCCTCCGCACGCCCTGTACCTCCCGCCCGGCACGGCGTATCGGGTGGAGGCGAAGACGGTGCTGGAGCTAGCCATCTGCTCGGCGCCAGCGCAGAGGGGGGCGGAGCCGCTCCTTATCGAGCCAGGGGACGTCGAGGTAGAGATCCGGGGCGAGGGCAACATGGAGCGGCGCATACACCCGATCCTGATGGAGGACCGCCCCGCAGAGAGGCTGCTCGTCGTCGAGGTCCTCACCCCCAATGGCCACTACTCCAGCTACCCGCCGCACAAGCACGATCGCGAAGACCCGCCCGACGAGAGGTACCTCGAGGAGACCTACTACCACAGGATCAGGCCGGATCAGGGCTTCGCGCTGCAGAGGGTCTACACCGAAGACCGCACCCTCGACGAGACGCTAGCCTTCTACGATGGGGATGTGGTGCTGGTGCCGAAGGGCTACCACGTTGTCTCCGCGCCGCCAGGCTATGACCTGTATTACCTGAACGTCATGGCTGGTCCCGTGCGGGAGTGGAAGATAAAGAACGACCCGGACCACGAGTGGCTGCTCGAGTAAAGCAAAGGAGGCGAGGGTGAAGCAGACGAGACGGTTCTCGCGGCGAGATTTCCTGAAGGTGGGCGGTACAGGGCTCGCTGGGGCGGCGTTGCTCGGGGCCGCTGGGTGCGGCGGCGGACAGCAACAGGGCGGAGGTCCGATCGAGCTGGTCTTCACCTCGTCGCCCGACGACACAGGGACCGCAGGCAAGCTGGTCCAGAAGTTCAACGAGCAGCACAAGGGCGAGTACCAGGTGATCTTCCGCGAGGGGGCAGCGGACACGGGACAGCGCTTCGACCAGCTTCGCACCGAGTTGCAGGCCGGAGGGGAGAACATCGACGTGATCCTCGGGGACGTCATCTGGACGGCGCAGCTGGCCGCCAACGGCTGGGTCGCAGACCTCTCCGACCGCTTCCCCGAGAGCGAGCGTCAGAAGTATCTCCCAGGTTCGGTGGAGGCCGTGATCTACGAGGGCAAAGCCTGGGCCATGCCGTGGTATACGGACACAGGTCTGCTCTACTACCGCAAGGACCTCCTGGAACAGAACGGTTTCGACGGCCCGCCGGCAACGTGGGAAGAGCTCCAGGAGCAGGCCCTCAAGGTAAAGCGGGATGCGGGAACCAAGTTCGGCTTCATGTTCCAGGGGGCCAACTACGAGGGCGGGGTGTGCAACGGCCTCGAGTACATCTGGACTCACGGCGGGGAGGTGCTGGATCCCAACGACCCAACTAAAGTGCTAATTGGCAGTCCCGAGGCGGTCGCGGGTCTGACGACGGAGCGGAGCATGATCGAGAGCGGCGTGTCCCCCAAGGCCGTCGCGATCTACAGGGAGGACGAGTCGGACGGGACCTTCCTCAACGGGGACGCCGTTTTCCACCGCGGTTGGCCCTACGTGTACGCGCTGCTGAGCGATCCGGCAGAGTCGGAGATCAAGCCTGAACAGGTAGGGATCTCCGAGCTGCCTTCTGCGGACGGCCAGCCAGGCAACGGTACGGTAGGGGACCAGCCGCTGCTCATAAACGCGTCCTCGCAGAACCAGGAGGCGGCCTGGGAGTTCATAAAGTTCCTGACCGCCCCGGAGCAGCAGAAGTTCCGCGCGGTCGAAGGGTCTTTCCTGCCGACGCTGACCTCGCTCTACGACGACCAGGAGATCCAGGAGAGCGTGCCGGTCGTCGCTCTCGCCAAAGACGCTCTGCAGCACACCAGACCACGGCCTGTCTCGCCTTACTACTCGGATATGTCGCTGGAGATGGCCGAGCAGTTCAATGCCTCCCTGAGCGGCGAGGCTACACCAGAGCAGGCGGCGCAGACCCTCCAGAGCGAGCTCGAGAAGTTCATCGAGGAGGGGCAGCAGTCGTAGAAAGGCGCTCGGATAGCAGGGAGTCCATCCTCGCCCGTGAGGGCCGTAGCTTCCCTGGGGCGAGCTACAGGGAGGTCGTGCTCGAGCCGGCCTACGAAAACGCGAGGCATCATCTGCTCTCGGCGATGCTGTCGGCCCACAGGGCGCACCTGATCATGCTCTCCGAGCAGAACCTGCTCTCCGCAAGCGATGCGAGCGCCATCGCGAAGGCGCTTTCAGGGCTCGATGAAGGCGAGATCCGTGCCTCCCCGTATACGGGCGAGTTCGAGGACCTTTTCTTTTTCGTCGATCACCTCATCTCTTCCTCGGCGGGCGAGGCCGCGGGTAACCTCCATCTCGGACGGAGCCGCAACGACCTTGGAGTGGCCACGTACCGCATGGTCTTGCGGGAAGGTCTGCTGCGGGTCGAGGGGTCGCTCTTGGAACTGCAAGAGATCCTGCTCGTACTGGCCGCCGAGCACCTGGAGACCGTGATGCCGGCCCACACCCACACGCAGCAGGCGCAGCCCACGACCCTGGCCCACTACCTGGTAGCGGTTCACGACTCCATCGCGAGGGATCTCCGCCGCATCGGGGCCGCCTTCGAGAACTGCAACCGCAGCCCACTGGGCGCCGCAGCCCTGTCGACCTCTGGCTTCGAGATCGACCGCCATCGCCTGGCCGACCTGCTCGCCTTCGATGGCCTCGTCGAGAACTCCTACGACGCCATCGGCGGAGCGGATTACCTCGGGGAGGCGGCCACCTCCCTCCAGCTCTCCTTCATTGGGCTAGGGCGCTTCGTAAACGACTTGCTCCTCTGGTCTACTCAGGAGTTCGGGGCGGTACGGGTCGCCGACCCATACGTACAGGTAAGCTCCATAATGCCCCAGAAGCGTAACCCGGTCTCTCTGGAGCACGTGAGATCCCTCCTCTCCGCTGCGGTGGGAGACACCAGCACGGTCCTGACCATGCTCCACAACACACCCTTTGGCGACGTCGTTGACACGGAGGACGACCTGCAGCCTTACCTGTGGCGGGCGCTGCAGTCGGCTGAAGGGCTCTTCCGCCTGCTCGCCGCCGTACTCGGCACGATGGAGGTCGACGAAGAGCTGCTGCGCGAGAGGGCGGGGACCGGCTACTCTACGGTCACAGAGCTAGCCGACACCCTCGTAAGGGAGCGCGGGCTCTCCTTCAGGACCGCCCACGAGGTCGTAACGGAGGTCGTGAAACTCGCCGAGTCGGAAGGGGTAGGGGTGGCTGGGATCTCCCAGGCGCTCGTGGACAGGGCCGCCGAAGAGGTGATAGGGGAACCACTCGGCCTGAGTGGAAACATGATCTCCCGCTCCCTCGACCCCGAACGCTTCGTGCGGATCCGGGGGTTGCAGGGTGGGCCGGCCCCGGTTGAGATGGAGCGAGCCCTCCGCGAGCGGAGGATCGCCCATTCCCGTGACGCCTCCCTCCGCGAGGAGCGGGCACAGGAGATCCGGTCGCGCCTGCAGGAGCTCGGCTCGGCGGCCAAGGAGTGGGGTGTACGCCCCTGATCCCTGGCCAGAAAGGTAGACGGCACTCGGTTACACTCCTCCCGATGATACCGCGCGCGACCATCTGGCTGGAGCGATGAAGGTCGGCGTCATAGGAGCGGGGTTCATCGGCGCCATACACCTCGGTGCCTACGCGAACATGCCGGACGTTGAGGTGGTGGGCGTCGCAGATGGCCTGCCCGAGATCGCCGCCGCCGGGGCTGCGGTAGTGGGCGCGAGGGCTTACCCCTCTTACGAGGACCTCGTCTCGGCTGAGGAGGTAGACCTGGTGGACGTCTGCCTGCCGACCTCGTACCACAGGGACCTCGCCCTGAAGGCCGCAAGGGATGGCAAGCACGTCATCCTGGAGAAGCCCATAGCCCGCAGCCTCGAGGACGCCGAGGAGATCATCGCAGCCTTCGCAGGGAGCTCGCAGCGGCTCTTCGTAGGCCACGTCGTCCGCTTCTTCCCCGAGTACGTGCGTATCAAGGAGATGATAGATGCGGGGGAGCTCGGCACGGTGGGAGTGGCGCGGACGAGCCGCCGCTCACCCTTCCTTACGGGCTGGAACGACTGGTACGCCGACTGGCGGATGAGCGGCGGGGTGCTCCTCGACCTGATCATCCACGACTTCGACTTTCTGCGCTGGGCGCTTGGCGAGGTCGAGAGGGTCTACGCTAGGAGCGTCCTGGGCCACGAGTACAACCGTCTCGACTACGCACTGGTGACGCTGCGCTTCGAGGGCGGCGCCATAGCTCACCTCGAGGGCCAGTGGGGCTTTCCAGGGCCTTTCAACTATTCTATAGAGGTGGCGGGGAGCAGGGCTATGGTGGCCGCGGACAGCATGGGACCTGCGCCGGTACGGTTCCTCGGCGGGACGAAGGATACGGGCGAGAGCCCCGACGTTATCGTCGGAAAGAGCCCCTTCCAGACGGAGCTCGAGCACTTTATCCGCTGCGCCGCTACGGACGATGAGCCCATCGTCGACGCGCACGATGCCCTCGAGGCGCTCAGGATAGGCCACGCCGCTATCGAATCCGTGAAGACAGGCAGGCAGGTTGTGCCGGGGAAGATCGAATGAGCGTCGGGGTGGGCATAGTGAGCTTCGCGCACGTCCATGCGCCGGAGTACGCGGGGGTGCTCTCCTCGCTCGATTCAGCCGCATTCGTCGGGATAACGGACGACGACGCTACTCGCGGGCGAGAAGCGGCGCAGAGGTTCGGCGTCCGCTACTTCGAGAGCGCGCGAGCGTTGTACGAGGTCACGCAGGCTGTGGTCGTCTGCTCCGAGAACCGGAACCACGCGAGAGATGTGATCCCCGCCCTCGAGGCTGGCGTGCACGTGCTCTGCGAGAAGCCCATCTCCACGATGGTCGAGGACGCGCGGGCCATGATCGAGGCCTCCGAACAGAGCGGACGACAGCTCCGGATCGCCTTCCCCGTGCGCTATCTGCCCGCGGTGAGGGAGGCAGTGGAGATAGTACGCTCCGGCGGTATAGGGCGCGTGCTCGCTGTGAGCGGCACCAACCACGGCCAGATTCCCGGCGGCTGGTTCCTCGACCCCGAGCTGGCTGGGGGAGGGGCGGTCATGGACCACACGGTCCACGTAGCGGACGCCCTGCGCTGGATGCTAGGCGCAGAGGCCGGGAGCGTCTACGCGGAGATAGGCTCCTTCTTCAGCGCGGAGGATATCGACGACGGCGCCATCCTCACGCTCGAGTTCGAGGGCGGCGTCATAGCCGAAGGCGCGTTCGCGACCATAGACCCCAGCTGGTCCCGCGGGGACGGCTACCCGATCTGGGGCGACGTGACGCTCCGGATCACCGGCGCCTCGGGGGTCATCGAGGTGGATGCCTTCGCCCAACACCTTACGACCTTCGATCACGAGAGTGGGAACACCTCGTGGGCGTACACGGGCGAGGACATGAACGTGCTCATGCTGGAGGACTTCTTGCGGGGAGTAGAGCAAGGTTCGCCTGCCGGCGCGAGCGGCCTGGACGGCCTGAGGGTGCTCGAGATCGTCCTCGCCGCCTACCGTTCCGCGCAAAGTGGCGAGCCCGTACGGTTGGAGCGGGCGGAGGTGTAGGTATCCTGAGCGGACGAAACCCACAGATCCTTCTGGCGTATTAGGTCTGCGTGGATGCTTCGCAGGACAACGGTGCGGCGCAACGCGCGGCCCTGATCGTCAACACCCGTTCCCGCAGCGGAGAGCGGACCTTCTTCGAGGCCCTCGACCGTCTGGAGGAGCTCGGCGTCCCCCTGGGCGTGACCTACGCAATACGCGACCCGGTGCGGCTCCCCGAGACGGTGCGCCAGGTTCTTCACGAGGGCTCGGGATACAGGCTCCTGATCCTTGGCGGCGGCGACGGCTCGGTAAGCTCGGTTGTCGATTTCATGGCCCACCACGACGTAACGCTCGGCCTGCTCCCCTTAGGTACCGCGAACGACTTCGCGCGCACCCTGGAGATACCCTCTGATGTAGAGGGGGCCTGCCAGACGATCGCCCGCGGCAAGGTAGTCGACGTTGACCTCGGTCTGGCCGGCGAAAACTACTACGTCAACGTCGCCTCCGTGGGGCTCGGGGTGGCGGCCACACAGGCGCTCTCGCCGCGGCTGAAAAAGGGCGCGGGTCCCCTGGCCTATCCCGTGGCGGCCGTCAGGGCGTTCCTTCGGCACCAACCCTTCTCCGCGAGGCTCACCTTTCCGGACGGGGATCACCAACCCGTAGAGTACGAACGTCTCCTGCAGGTCGCCGTCGGCAATGGGCGCTTCTATGGTGGGGGGATGGTCGTCGCCCCCGAGGCCAGCATAGACGACCGCAAGCTCGACGTCTACACAATAGAGATGGGCAGGCACAGGGACCTGATCGGGGTCGCCCGCTACCTCAAGAGCGGAGATTTCATCCGCGAGGAAGGCGTCGGCCACTTCCGGACCGAGCGGGTGCGCCTCGAGACGGAGCCGGACCTCCAGATCAACATAGACGGAGAAGTGGTGGCTGAGACCCCGCAGGACTTCTCTGTGGCCCACAACTCCCTCAAAGTGCTCGTGCCGCAGGAGTCCACAGCCGCCAGCCGCGACCACACCACGTAAGATCGAGCTTTACCGTCCGGATGAAAGCGGGGACCATACCTGTAAGGCGGCACGTTCTCGCCTGTGTGCCGTCGCAAGGCCGAGAGATCGCCGTGCTCTGCAAAAGGGAGGACCGGGGCCAGTTCTCTAGGCGCCCCGGCCCCTGACTAGCTTACTAATTCCATTCTCTCATTTACTTATACACGGGTGACCGTGTCTTCGGTACCGCAGGAGCTCACTGAGTCTTGCGGGTCGGCGGTTACTGTGTCCGCGACCTGATCGAAACCGCGATCGACGAGGTCGGACGAACCGTCGGCGACGTAGAGGGTGTCGCCGCCTCCGCCGCCGTTCACGTAGTTGAAACAAGGGCTCCCCGTTATGGTGTCGCTCCCGGACCCGCCGAACGCGTTCTCGATGCCCGATACGCTGACCGTCGTCAGGGCCCCTGCAACCGCCGCGTGGGAGCTGCCGTGCAGCAACGTGCTACGGGCGGCCGCTTGCGCGGATCGGCGCGACTGTTACACTCCCGGCTGTGGTGGGGACCACAACTCTTGGAGGAGAGCATGCGTCCTGAGGATGTTGAAGGACTTACCGTCGGCGGGCTACTTGACCTCGTAGCCGAGCGTCGGCCCGACGATGAGGCCCTCGTCTACCCGGAGCGGAACCTGCGCTTCACCTATCGCGAGTTCAAGGAGGTAGTGGAGAGGTGCGCCCGCGCGCTGATGGCGCTCGGCCTCGAGAAGGGGGATCACGTCTCCATCTGGGGCCAGAACGTTCCCGAGTGGGTGATCCTGCAGTTCGCCACGGGAAAGGTCGGGACGGTGCTCGTGACCGTAAACCCGTCGTACAAGTCCAGGGAGCTCGAGTACGTCCTGGATCAATCGGATTCGGCTGCGCTGTTCCTGACGGAAGGCGTGAAGGACGCGAATTTTATCGAGATACTGGGCCAGGCCATCCCCGATCTCGCCACGGAGGGGGAGCTCTCGGTGGACGAGCTGCCGTACCTGAGGCACGTGGTTCTCATGGGCGAAAAGGCTCCGCAGGAGCTCCCCATCATGGGCTTCGAGGAGTTCATAGAGCGTGGTAGTGAAACCACACCCGAGGAGTTGCGCGAGAGGCAGGATTCACTCGACGCCGGAGAAGTCATCAACATGCAGTACACCTCTGGAACGACGGGGTTCCCCAAGGGCGTGCAGCTCACCCACGCCAATATCGTCAAGAACGCCTTCTACATCGGCGAGTGCATGAAGCTGGGTCCCGAAGACAGGGTGTGCATACCCGTGCCTTTCTTCCACTGCTTCGGCTGCGTGCTCGGGACACTCAACACCGTCACCCACGAGGGGACGATGGTGCCGGTAGAGACCTTCGACGCGGAGAAGGTGCTGCAGGCCGTCCACCAGGAGCGGTGTACTGCGGTGCTAGGGGTGCCAACCATGTTCATCGCCGAGCTCGAGCACCCCGACTTCGATGACTACGATACCTCCTCTCTGCGGACGGGGATCATGGCGGGCTCCCCTTGCCCGATGGAGGTTATGAAGAAGGTAGTCGACGTCATGGGGACGTCGGAGATCACCATAGCTTACGGCCAGACCGAGTCTAGCCCGGTCATCACCCAGACACGCACCGATGATCCGCTGGAGCTCAGGGTCTCTACCGTAGGGCGCGTGCTGCCCGATACGGAGATACGCATCGTGAGCGTCGACACCGGCGAGGACTGCGGTCCCGGCGAGCAGGGCGAGCTATGGACCCGCGGCTACCTCGTCATGGAGGGCTACTACAAGATGGACGAGAAGACCGGCGAGGTCATAGACGAGGACGGCTGGTTACACACGGGGGACCTCGCGGTCATGGACGAGAACGGGTACGTCAGGATCACGGGCCGCGCGAAGGACATGATCATCCGCGGCGGCGAGAACGTCTACCCGCGCGAGATCGAGGAGTTCCTCTACACTCACCCCGACGTCTCCGACGTACAGGTCTACGGCGTCCCCGATGAAAAATATGGTGAACAGGTAGCCGCCGCGGTAAAGAAGAGACAGGGCTCAGATATCACGGAAGAAGACGTGAAGGAATACTGCCGCGAGAACATCGCCCGCTTCAAGGTCCCGCACTACGTTGACTTCGTCGAGGACTACCCGATGACCGCCAGCGGCAAGATCCAGAAGTACAAGCTGCGCGAG
>Ga0126312_10000180_pt1 | contig 31822 bp, 28 predicted proteins | sample Plot104A_FD_92537 | JGI IMG/M metagenome (GOLD analysis project Ga0126312, IMG submission 92537) | Serpentine soil microbial communities from UC McLaughlin Reserve, CA, USA - Plot104A | ecosystem: Environmental > Terrestrial > Soil > Grasslands | place: USA: UC McLaughlin Reserve, Lake County... | reverse complement strand
GCGGTCGCGCCCCAGCGGGAGGAGCTCGACCTTCTGGACGGGCCCGCCGTGCGGGCGGCCGTTCGGGACTCGCGCCCGACCACGGTTTTCCACCTCGCCGCGCTCGCCTCGGTGGGTCGCTCGTGGGACGACCCTTCGGAGACGCTCCTCGCCAACGTCGTGATGTCGGTCAACCTGCTCGAGGCGGTGAGGCTCGAGGCTCCGGAGGCGGCCGTCTTGATCGCGAGCTCGGGTGAGGTCTACGGCCCACCCGAGCGGCTGCCGCTGCTCGAGGAGTCACCGCTCCGGCCGCAGAATCCGTACGCCGTCTCGAAGGCCGCCTGCGATCTCCTGGCCGGTCAGTACGCGGACGCCCACGGCCTTCGGATCGTCCGCACCCGGGCCTTCAACCATGCCGGCCCGGGGCAGTCCGACGAGTACGTTGTCGGGACGCTTACCCGGCAGGTCGCCGCGGCCGAGGCGGCGGGCGAGGACGAGGTGGTGCTTCGCACCGGGAACCCGGACTCTGCGCGCGACTTCACGGACGTGCGCGACGTCGTGTGCGGCTACGTCGCCGCGGCCGAGCTGCCGGCGGGCGTCTACAACGTGTGCAGCGGGCAGGTGGTGAGCGTCCGCGAGCTGATCGAGCTGGTGCGCGCGGCCGCCCGGGTGCCGGTTCGCCACGAGGTCGACCCGGAGCGCATCCGCACGCACGATGTGCGCGAGGTCAGCGGCTCGGCGGAGCGACTGCGGGCGGCAAGCGGCTGGCAGCCCGAGATCCCCCTGGAGAAGACGGTGGCTGATGCGCTGGACGCGTGGCGGGAGCGGCTGGGGGGCGATTCGTGAAGGCGGCGGGGGGTCGCCGACGCCGGCCTACTGCCGGCGCACTCGTTGCGGGCAAGGAGCAGGCTTGGCCGATTCTAGGTGCGGCCGACGCGCGCATAGAGGTTGACCAGGTCACGCATATACCGCTCCTCGGACCAGCCCTCGCGGGCGCGGGCGATCAGCGCGTCGCCGTCGGTGGCGCGCCGCTCCGGATCGGCCCAGAGCTCGCCCAGCCGGGAGGCGAGCGCCTCCGGATCGTTGTGCGGCACGCAGCGCTCCTCCCCGATCAGCTCCGGCAGACCGCCCATCCGCGTCGCGATCACCGGCACGCCCGCGGCCATCGCCTCCAGCGCCGCGTACGGCGAGAACTCGTGGTAGCGCGAGGGCATCAGCAGGGCGCCGGCCCCCGCGAGCAGCTCGCCCATCTTCCCTCGCTCGACGCGGCCGAGCATCTCAACCGGCGCACCAACCCGGCGGGCCAAGTCGCGGAGCTCCTCGGCCGCGGGGCCCTCACCCGCTACCCGCACCGGCACAGCGGACCGCGCCGACGCCTCGATCGCAACGTCGATTCCCTTCTCGACCGAGAGTCGCGACACCACCAGCGCGTATTGCCCCTCCCTCGCCCGCGAACGCTCGGCGAACGCCTCCCGCGGCAGGTAGTGGTGCAGCGGCTCGAGCCGATCGCGCGGGATGCCCAACAGGCCGAGTTGTCCGACCGCGTAGCGGCTCGGGGCGACGAAGCGGTCGACGGCCCGGAGGACAGCCGGCTGGTGACGGGCGAGCGCGGTTGCATAGACCGCGGCCTCGGGGAGCGACCCGCGGCAGTTGAGGAGGAGCCCAGGCACGGTGAAGCGCCGGCGGCAGCGAAAGCATGGGCCGCCGTCCCGCGACGCCACTCCGATGGCGCAGAAGAGCCGCGCGTTGTGGAGATGGACCACCACTGCGGCGCCGGCGCTCCGCGCCGCGACGAGACCACGCGGCCCGACCAGAGGCAGCATGTTGTGCACGTGGACTATCCCCGCCCCGAGCCGTCGAACCGCCTCCGCGACGTCGTCCTCGTCGAGACCCCCGCGCAGCAGCGCGCGAGCGGCCGTGGCGGGGCCGACGTCGGCCGAGCGACGCTGGAACAGGGCGTGCTGGATCCCGGCCCGCTGAAGCGCGCGAAGCTGTAGATCGACCGAGCGCTCCTCACCGCCCTCGATGCGGTACCGGTTGTGAACGACCAAGACGGGAGGGACGAGCATGGCTGCGGGGCACGCTATCCGCCCCTCGCAGCGGATCGCCGCCCCAGGGCTACGCTTCCGCCCGATGAGTCCGCCCGCCGTGACGGTCGTGGTGCCCACGCGCGGCCGCGCGGCGTATCTCGAGGTCACGCTCGAGTCGCTGAGACGTCAGCACACGGTGAGCTCTTACGAGGTCCTGGTCATCGACGACGGCGCAGGTGAAGCCACCCGCGACGTCGCCAGGCAAGCCGGTGTCCGCTGCATCAGCCACGGGGCGCGACGCAGCCTGAACGCCGCGCGCAACACCGGGATCGAGGAGGCGGCCGCGCCGCTGGTCGCGTTCGTCGACGACGACGTGCTCGTCCCGCCCGGCTGGGTCGACGCGCTCCTCACCGGGGTCGCGCGGTATCCGGATGCCGAGGTCTTCGGCGGGCCGATCCGAGCTCGCTTCGAGGGCCGCGCACCCCGCGGCTGCGGACGTGAGTCGCCCCCGATCACGACGCTCGATCTCGGGCTGGAGGATCGCGAGACCGAGACCGTGTGGGGCGCGAACTTCGCTCTGCGGAGATCGGCCGTCGAGCGCGTCGGGGGGTTCGACGAGCGGATCGTGCGTCCGCACGGGGACGAGGAGGAGTGGCTTGAGCGGCTGAGTGCCTCGGGCGGGCGCATCGTCTACTTGGCCGAGGCCGGCCTCGACCACCGGCGAACCGAGGCGGACTCCCAGCTGGGGCGATTGGCGCGCGCGGCCTACGCGCGCGGCCGGGGCGCACGGGCGAGCGACCGTCGCCGCGGCCGAGCGCCCGGCCTTGGTAGCGAGCTGCGGGTGCTGCTCGGCTGCGGCTGGCACACGGTCCGCAGAGCTTGCCCTCAGGGCGTGATCATGGGAGCCCACTCGGCGGGCCGGATTATCGAGACGCTCCGCCCGAAGCCTGCTCGCGATGGGGAGCGCGGATGAGCGGCGAGCCGGGCGACGGCGCCCTCGCCGATCCCGCGACGTTCCTCTCCGGCGACGCCGGCGACGTCACCGCGCCGTGGCGGCGAACGAAGCGGCGGCTCGGCGAGGTCGCCTATGAGGCGCTCGACCTGATGACCGGCACGCGTCGGAGGGTCGCTCGCGTCGCCGATGCCGTCGCGCCTTTGCGAGTGCTTGTAATCGGTGTGTACAGGCCCGGATCGCTGCTCCCGGCTGCGCTTCCAGACCTCCGTTCCGAGCGCCACGGGGTTACGTTCGCCTTCGGCGCCACCGGCCGGCCCGAGCCAGAGCTCGCGCCGGTGACCGTCGCCGCGGACCTATCCGGCGGAAAGTTCGAGAATCTGAACCGCGTGCTTCGGCAGGCCGCCAGCGCCCAGGCCGACTGGACGCTCGTCGTCGACGATGATGTCGGCCTGCCCGCCGGCTTCTTGGACCTCTTCCTGGGCGTATGCGAGCGGTTCCGGCTCGACCTGGCACAGCCTGCCCAGACGCTTCGAAGCCACTCCGCCTGGAAGGTGACACGCCGACGGCCGGCGTCGCTCGTGCGCGAGACGCGCTTCGTCGAGATCGGTCCGGTCACCGCGTTTGGCCGGCGGGCGGGCGCGCGGCTGCTGCCGTTTCCAAAGCTGCGATACGGCTGGGGACTCGACCTGCACTGGGCGGCGCTAGCCGCCGAGCAAAGCTGGCGACTCGGTGTGGTAGACGCCGTTCCCGTCCGGCACCAGAGCCGGCTCGTCGCCGCCGGCTACCCGCACGAGGAGGCCGTAGACGAGGCCGCCCGCTTTCTCGCAGACAGGGCCTACGTCTCGAGCGACGCGGCCGGCGACACGCTCGTCACGCACAGGCGGGCCCGGAGGTAGCCGTGCGGATCCTGTTCGTCTGCCCTGACATGCGCACCGGCGGCGCCGAGCGCCACTGGGCCACGCTCGCTCCGGCGCTTCAGGCGCGCGGCGCCGAGATCCGGGTGTTGTGCCTCGCCGAGGAGGGCGAGCTGTTCGGCGATCTCACGGCGGCGGGCGTGCCGTCCGTATGTGTTCACATGCGCCGCCGTACCGATGTGGGCGGCTGGCGCCGGGCGCTGCGGTTCGCGGAGCCGCGGCCGGATGTGGTCGTCACTCGGGGCGTCAGCGGGCAGCTCGTCGGCGAGGCGATCGCGCGACGGAGCCGCGCCCCCCACGTGATGAACGAGCACACACCGCTCACACCCGGGGGCGAGCTGCTCCCGTTGCGCCCCCACCAGCGCCTCATGACACGACTCGTCGCGCACCGGGTCGATCGCGTGATCGCCGTGACCCAGAGCCAGGTTGAGCCGCTAGCGAGGCTCGGCTACCGGCACAACCGGATCGAGGTCGTCTCGAACGGGGTGTTCAGCTCCGACTCCGCCGGCGACGCGGCTGCTACCCGGAGTGAGCTCGGGATTCGAGACGGGGAGTTCGCCGTCTTATGCGTAGCTGGGCTACGACCTGAAAAGGGGGTCGAGGTGTTCATCCGGGCGGTGGCCGCAGCCCGCCGAGGGAATCCGCGCCTTCGCGGGTTCGTCGCGGGGGAGGGCCCCGAGCGCCCGCGGCTCGAGGCGCTCGCCCGCGGCAGCGGGGTGGAGCTGCTCGGTGTCCGGGGCGACGTGCAGGAGCTGATGCGAGCGGCCGACGCGGTCGCCTTGACGAGCGAGGGCGAGGCGCTGCCTATGAGCATGCTCGAGGCGATGGCGCTGGAGCGACCGGTGATCGTCTCCGACGTAGGCGGGACGAGGGAGGCCGTGGTCGACGGCGAGACGGGTCTCGTCGTGCCACCGTCCGACCCGACCGCCGCGGAGCGGGCCCTCCTCGAGCTCGCGTCCGACCCCGAGCGTGCGCGCCGGCTCGGCGCGGCCGGCGGCGCCCGCCAGCGGGAGCTGTTCGACGCCGACACGATGGCGGAGCGCTACCTGGCCGCGCTCGAGAGGGTGGCACGCAGCGGCTAGCCAGGACATCCTGCTCGTCTCGCTGGGGACGACGCTTGGCTGGCGGGTCGCTGACCGCGTGTTCCTCGATCAGCTCGAGCTCGCCGGTGCTTCGACCGCGGCTGTAGCCGTGCGGTTTGGGTGGAGTGGACGCCTGCGGCGCGGATACCCCGTGAACGACGTAGTCGAGATGCTTGCGGCGCGGCGCGCGGCGCGGGCGGCTCTGGACGCGCACCGGCCGCGCGCGGTCGTGATCTCCACGACCACGGCCGCGATGCTCGCGCCCCGACTCGACGTTCCCCACGCGGTGCGGCTCGACGCGCCCGCTCGCATGAACCGGCCCGGCCCCCGGAACGCCGCGCTTCATCGACTCGAGCGCCGGGCACTGGCCCGGGCGCGACTGGTGCTGCCGTGGAGCCGAGCGGCGCGCGACGCGCTCCCGGCCGGAGCGGCCCGAGCGGTGGTGGTGCCGCCTCCGATCGAGCCTTCCGCCGGGCTCGAGGAGGCGCGCGAGCGCGTCGCGGTCGCCTACGTGCCCGATCCGAAGGCCAAGGGGCTCGATGTCTTGATTTCGGGCTGGGCGGCTGCCGGGTTGGGTGACGCTCGACTGGTCGTATACGGGCTCGACTCCGGCTGGGCGCGCTCTCATCTTCGCCGCACCGGCGTGCCTGAGCCGGCGGGCGTCGAGTGGCCTGGGATGGTCCCCGCGCCCGAGTTCCGAGCCGCACTGCGACGGGCGCATGTCTTCGTCAGTGGGGCCCGCTGGGAGGAATTCGGGCAGGCGCCGCTCGAGGCGCTGGCGGACGGCGCGTTGCTCGCGACGGTCCCTTCGGAGGGGCCCTTCGAGGCGCTCGCGCTCGCGTGCGTGCTCGCGCCGTCGCTGGTGGCGCGTAGCCTCTCGCCGGCCGACCTCGCGGCAGCGCTCCGCGCTGCTTTCGAGCTTCCGGAGGAGCGCGTTCGCGAATATCGCGCCCGGGCCGCTGAGCTGCTCAGGCCGTACCGGCGCGGGGCGATCCAGGAGACGGTCACACGCGAGGTGGTGCCGGCCCTCCTTGGCGAAGCCCCCTAGGTGCGCTCCTCCGCCGCCCGCAGCACCGCGCGCTCCCACGCCTCCACGTCGGCCTCGAGCGGGTGGCGCTCCGTCACGGCCAGGCTGCCTGCCGCGAGCCGCGAACGCAGCTCCGGGTCGCGCACGAGCCGGCGGAGGGCCTCGACGATCGCGGGGCGATCCTTCGGGTCGACAAGCAGCGCGTTCTCGCCCTCCACCGCCACGTCCCCTGCGGCCCCGGCGCGGCGGGTGCACAGGAGCGGTAGTCCCGCCGCGGCGCCTTCGCGCATCGTCACCCCGAACGGCTCGTAAGTGCTGATCAGCACGAGTGCGTCGGCTTCCGCGTAGGCCCGCGGCAGCGAGGCGGGGGGCGTGTACCCGACGAAGCGCACCGGCACGCCAAGCCGGGCGGCCTGCGCGCGCAGCTCCACCTCGAGTGGCCCGACCCCGCGCACCACGAGCTCGGCCTCACCCGGCTCGAAGCCGGCGCCGGCGAACGCCTCCAACAGCGTGGCGAGGTTCTTGTCGGGGACGAGGCGCCCCACGACCAGCAGCCGCACGGGCCCATCGCCGCGCGGCGCCCCGGGATCGGCGCTGGGGATCGCATCGACGTCGGCGTCCCGCGGGGCCCCGGGTTGGACACGCCGCATGGCCTCGAGATCGGCGCTCTGCAGCGCCACCTCCACGCGCGAAGGGTCGACCCCCAGCCGCTCGAGCCGCGCCGTCCCCTGGCTGCTCGCCACCAGGAACCCTGCCGCTCGCGGGGCCAACACGGCGTGAATCCGGCGTTGCAGCGCCGACAGAGCGGGGTCGCTCCAGGGCGTCAGCTCGCTGAAGATCACGAGCGGCCGTCTACGGGGGCGGCACCAGGCGAGCGACCTCCAGGTCGCCGGTCCGAACTCCCAACACACGACGCACGCCGGGTCGGCGCGCCGCAGCGCGGCGCCGAGTCCCCGCGCGATCGTCAGGGGGCTTCGACCGGGTCGCCGGCGCTGCCACGAGCGCAGCACCTCGCTGGGGTAGGCGTGGCGCTCGGGGAACCACTCGGGACGCTGATCCCAGCCGGGCTGGGCCCCCGACAGATAGATCACGCGGGGCTCGATCCGGTCCCCCTCGGCGAGCGAGGCGAACAGCGGCTCGCGGTAGGGCACGGGAACGGGGGCGAGGATGGCGACCCGAGGAGGCACACCGCAACTTTGCCGGACGCATCGGGTCGGAAGCGTTTAAGCATGCAGGGGCGCGGGGCAGAATCCTTGGCTGGTAGGAGCGGGACGCGAAAATCGCCGGGGCGGTTGCTAGCCTCAGCGCGGCGTTACGGGAGACGCCGGCACGTCGCCTGGCAGTCCTTTGCGCCCCTCGCCCCCGCCGTCCACCGGCATGGGACGATCGCCCCCGCCCCCAGAAGGGAATCCGGAGTGACCAGCGTCGTACGAAACTTGCTTCTGCTCGCCATGGGAATGGCGCTTGCCCTGCCCGCGGTCGCGTCCGCCAGCTCCAATCAGGTCATCCGCGACTGCGCTCAGGACGGGACGCTCGACCACAACTACTCGACCGGCGAGCTGCGTAAGGCGTTGGGCGACCTTCCCTCAGACCTCGACGAGTACAGCGACTGCCGCGAGGTGATCGGCGGGGCGATCAAGGGCGGCTCCGACAAAGGCGGCGGTCGCGCGACGAGCGCCGGCGCCCCCGGCCAGGCGTTGACGCCCGAGGAGCAGCAGGCCCGTGCAAAGGACCAGGCCGAGCTCGACAAGCTGGTCGCATCCGGCAAGGACAACCCGCCGACGCTCGAGGTCGGAGGGAAGAGGGTGAAGCCCGGGACGAATGGGCTCTTCGATCTCGCAAGCGCGAGCAACAGCCTGCCCGCTCCTCTGGTCGTAGCTCTTATCGCGCTCGGCCTGCTGGCGTTGACCGGGGGGTTCGTCGCCCTGCGTGAGCGGGTGCCCGCGCTCGCGCGGATCCCGATCCTGTCCAAGATCCCGACCCCGCGTGTCTCGCTACCACGCTTCCGCCGCTAGTGCAGTGATCCTCGGCGGCGCCCTCGCGGGCGTCGCCTTCGGCGCCGCGGGGGGTACCGCTCTCTCGCGGACGACGACCGTCGAGATTCTCATGCTCTTCGTGAGTGCGGCCGTGATCGCGGCCGCGGTCATCTGGGGCAGCCGCGGTCCGCTCTTCGGCGCGAGCACGCTGCTCCTGTTCGCCGGGCTCGCCGCGCTCACGACGCTGTCGGTGCTGTGGTCGATCGTCCCCGAGCTCTCATACGTCGAGGCCGGGCGCACCTTCGCCTACCTGGCGACCTTCTCCGCCGCCGTCGCCGCGGCCCGAGTGGCCCCAGGGGCCACGACGGTGGTGTTGAAGGGCGTGCTCCTGGCGGCGCTCGCCGCCGTGGCCTACGCGCTCGCCTCGCGCATATGGCCGGGGACGATCGCCGAGCACGAGCTGTCGAATCGCATCGGTCAGCCCTTCCAGTACTGGAACGCGGTCGCGACCACCGCGGCGCTCGCGATCCCGGGGGCGCTGTGGCTCGGCTCCCGGCCGACGGGCTCCATGGTCGGTCGCGCGCTCGCCTATCCCGCGGTAGGCGCGTGCGTCCTGGCGATCCTGCTCACCCAGTCGCGCGGCGCGCTCGGCGCCGCGGCGATCGGCGCGATCGTCTGGTTCGCCGTGGTGCCCCTGCGGCTGCGGACGCTGCCGGTGCTGCTCGCGCCGGCGGCGGCGGCCGGCGCCGTGGGCGCGTGGGCGTTGTCGAAGGACGCGTTCTCGAAGTCCCTCCAACCGCTCTCGGCGAAGGAGAGCGTGGCCGGCGAGTTCGGCCTGGTCGTGCTCTTGATGGCCCTGGGGCTGTTCGTGGTCGGGCTTGCCGTGAGCATGGGCCTTGCGCGCGGCGCGCCGCCGGTGCACTTGCGGCGGCGGATCGGGATCGCAGCGGTGGTGGTGGCGTGCGCGATACCGCTCGTCGCCTTCACGTCCGTGGCCTTCAGCGACCGTGGACTCGGCGGCACGATCGGGGACAGGGTCGACGAGCTCACGAGCGAGACCGGCACGGCGCCGTCCGAGGGCGCGGGGCGGATCACCGCGGCGTCGTCTACGCGCGGGAAGTACTGGCGCGAGGCGGGCCGCGTGTTCGGCGATCGACCCGTCGCCGGGACCGGCGCCGGGACGTTCGGCACGGCTCGCCTTCGGCATCGGAAGGACACCAGCGTCACCCAGCACGCGCACGGGTTCGTGGCGCAGACGCTCGCGGACCTCGGGATCGTGGGGGTGGTGCTCACCACGCTCCTGCTGATCGCCTGGCTGGCGGCGGCCATGAGGACGACCGGCCTTCACCCTCGACGAATGCCGTTGCGTCGTGGGGATCCCGGGCCGCTCCCACGGCGGGACTGGGATGGCGAGCGCATCGCCCTGGTGGCGCTGGCGCTCGTGGCGGTCGTGTTCGGCCTGCAGTCGGCGATCGACTGGACATGGTTCGTCCCGGGTCCGGCGGCCATGGCGTTCGTCGCGGCCGGGTTCGTCGCGGGGCGTGGGCCGATCCCGGCGGTCCGCCGCCCGGCCGAGGCCCCACTCGCGCTCGGCCGACGCGACGGCGGAGCAGAGGCCTCGCCGGGCGGGGCGACCGCCGCCACCGAGCCCGCTCCGGGCGAGCGGATCTCCTGGCCGCCGCCGCGGCCGAGTCGCCCTCACGTCGTGGTTGCCGCAGCGGTGGGCGTCGCCAGCTTGTTGGTCGTGTGGGCGATCTGGCAGCCGGAGGCCTCTGACCGCGCGACGAACCGCGCCCTCGAGCTGGTCGATCAGCGCGACTACGACGCGGCGCTTGCGAAGACCGACGACGCCGCGGATGCCGACCCGTTGTCCCCGGATCCCCTGCTCGTGCGAGCGGTCGTCGAGACGGCCGCAGGCAGCGAGACCGCCGCCCGCCACACCCTCGAGCTGGCCGTGCTCAAGTTCCCCGGCGAGCCCGAGACCTGGCTGCGGTTGGCGAGCTTCCAGCTCGGCACCATCGACCGCCCGCGCGCCGCGCTCCAGAGCGTGCGCGGAGCCCTCTACCTCGATCCGCTCTCGGCGCCAGCCCGGCAGCTCTTCTTGGACGCGCGGGCGCGGGCCCGACAGAAGGAACAGGCGGCGCAGGCGCGGGAGCTCCAGCGGAGAAAGGAGAACGCTGCCCGCGCCCGGGCGCGGGCAGCCCGGAGGGAGCGGAAGTCCGCTCGCGACTAACGCGGCCGGGTCGGGTCCATCGGCCCCGACCGCCGGGCCGTGCCGGCTTATCGCCTCCCCATCGCCAGCAGCGTGCCGGAGCGCCGGCGGAGCGAGACGACCTCGAAGCCGAGCTCGCCGAGCAGCGTCCGCAGCGAGCGCGGGGTGAAGAACCGCAGGTGCGGAGACAGCGGGTCAGGGGCGGGCAGGAAACGCCGATGCGCCGGCGTCGTGAGCGCGAGCGTACCCGCAGGTTGGAGCACCCGGCGCGCCTCCGACAGCAACAGCTGCACGTCGCGCACGTGCTCGATCGTCTCGGCGCAGAGCACGAGGTCGAAGGACCCGTCGGCGAGTGGCAGCGGCGCATCGGGCTCGAGCTCGACGAGCCGCGCCTCGGGCAGCCGACGGCGGGCCCGCACCAGGGCTACGGCGGAGACGTCGGCCGCGGTCAGCGTTTCGCTGTCGAGCTCGACGCTCAGCCGCCCGTCGCCGCAGCCCAGATCAAGCGCGCGGTCGACCCGACCGAACGAGCGCACGAACTCGGTCAGATGGACCGGCGGCGGCCCGGGATCATCGGGGACGAGCCCCCAGAGCTCGTCGTCGTAGCGGCTGCCCATGCGCAGATCCTCGATACTTCAGCGACGCCGCGCGATCAGCATCAGCGTGTGCCCGAACGGGGCGACCCTCCGACGGGAGCCGAGTCCGTCGAGGGCGTGCAGCGCCCGCTGGGCCGGCGCCGGCAGGCGCCGCCAGCCGAACGTCACTGTGTGGAGCTCCGGCTCGAGCCCGGCGGAGCGCGCCTCTCCGACGAGGGCGCGTGGCGAGAGCGGGATGTCGTCCGGCGTGCCGTGCGCCCAGGTGCCTAGCCCGACTCGGTTGGCGAGCGCCAGCCCCGCCCCGACCGGATGCCACAGCCCGGGCTCGATCGCCACTAGCGCCCCGCCCGGCCGCAGCAGCCGCGCTCCCTCCTCGAATACGGGCGCCAGGGGTCCCTGGTATGCGATGTGATGCAGCACGAGCCTGTAGAGCACGACGTCGTAGGAGTCGGGCCCAAAGGGCAGCTCGCCCGCCCGCCCGGCGACCCCGTCGTCGAGCTCACCCGTCTCGACGAGCCGGTCGATCAGAGCTGCGTCCAGCTCCACCCCGGTCATCCGAAAGCTCGGCTCCGGAAACAGATGACGCCCCGGCTGCTCGCCGCACCCGACCGACAGCACGTCACCGCTCCGCAGCGGCAGGTAGCGCTCGAGCAGGGCGTGCTCTCGCCGGTACTCCTGCTCGTAGTGGAATTGCAGCGTCTCGGCGCCGGACAGTCGGTCGAGGACGTTGCCCGGGTCGTAGGGCTCGCTCAAGGTTCGGAAAGACGCCGTCAGGCGAGCGCTAGCACGCCCCACGCGTCCTGATCACCGCGCGCACGGCCTACCACGCCCCCCGCGCCCGGATGACCGCGGGGATCGTCTTGAGCAGGATGGTCAGGTCGAGGAAGACCGACCAGCGCTCGAGGTAGAGGAAGTCGAGGCGCACGAGCTCGTCGAAGTCGAGCTCCGAGCGACCTGAGACCTGCCACAGCCCGGTCATCCCAGGCAGGACGAGGTAGCGCTTTCGGTGCCAGCCGTCGAGGCGCTCATAGTCGCGCTGCGGGAGGGGGCGCGGGCCCACCAGCGACATGTCGCCGCGGAGGACGTTGAAGAGCTGGGGCAGCTCGTCGAGCGACCAGCGTCGGAGGAAGCGGCCCACGGCCGTGACGCGCGGGTCCGCGCGCATCTTGAAGATCGGGCCGTTCACCTCGTTGCGAGCCTCGAGGTCGTCCTGAAGGTGCTCCGCGCCGGCCACCATCGTGCGGAACTTGAAGCAGGTGAAGGGACGTCCGCCGATCCCCGGCCGCTGCGAGCGGTAGAGGACGGGGCCGCGTGAGGTGAGCCTGATCGCGAGCGCCGCCAGGCCCATGATCGGCGACAGGAGGAGCAGGAGCAGCGCCGACCCGACGAGGTCGAAGGTGCGCTTGACGGCGAAGTCGAGCCCGTCGAAGACCGGCGGCTTGAGCTCGAACAGCGGCAGCGCCTGGCCCGGGACGAACTCGACGCGATCCATGAGGATCTCCATCGTCGAGGGGGCCACTCGCACCCGCACGCCCTGCCGGTGGCAGCGGTCGACCAGCTCGACGGCCTCGCTCTGCGGGAAGTCGGCGTCGGTGATCAGGACTTCGTCGATCGCGTCGAAGTGGCGCTCGAGCTGGTCGAGCGAGCGGAAGTCGCGCAGGCCGTCGAGGAGCGCCAGCGGAGTACGGGCAACGAAGCCGTAGGGCTCGATCACGTTCGAGTCGCGCAGCGCGTGCGCGACGGCCTGGATGTTTGCGCCCGACCCGACGAGCAGCGCGCGGCGACGGTAGCCGGCGGCGCGAAGCACCGCGCCGCTGGCCCGCTCGAAGGCCCAGCGCAGCGAGGACACCCAGAGCAGCGCGAAGATCAGCGAGCCGTAGAAGATGTAGTAGGACTGGAAGGCCTCTCCCTCGATCTCCGCGTAGATCAGGGCCACCAGCGTGACCTGGAAGAGCGAGGCGATCACGCGCGAGAAGCCCGGCCGCTGCGCGCGGTCGCGATAGAGACCGGACCGGGCGAACAGCAGCAGCATCACAAGTCCCGCGAGCGGGAAGTACTCCCTGGCCTGTCCCCACATCTGGCCGAGCTGATCGGGGTTGACGATCGCGGTCTTGAGCACGAGCGCCGTATAGATCGCGAGGAACAGGCCAGCGAGATCGAGCGCCGCGAGGGTGGTGACGCGGGCGACCGCGCGCAGCGTGTCGAAGCGCAGCACCCCTCTGAGCAAGAGCGGCGTGCCGGCGCGCACGTCACGATCGGGGAGGGCTACCGGCTCGACCTCCCTCAACTCTCTGACTAACCCGTTCGGCACCTACTCGTTCCCGTTTGTACTAAGTCAAACATGTGGACCGCGTGAATGTAGCGGCGTCCGGCGGACGGCGTGCGAATTTGGTCGCTGCGATTCGACGGCCGCAGGGACACCTCGCATGGCCGCTACCCGCCGAGACGGCGTGCCGTGATGCCGCCGAAGGCGGCGACCCCGCGCGAAATTCTCGGAATTTCCGGGACTGGCCGACGCGCCGCGGGGCGAGTAGATGCAAGATCCCGCCTGAACGTCGTGCTGATGTCGAAACCCGGGATCCGGCCCGCTCGCGGCGAGATCGACGAGACCGTGCTCTCGCTGCTCACCCGGCACGGTGCGCAGATCCTCGCTACCGCGCGTCGCTATGCGGCCACGCCCGAGGACGCCGAAGACGCCTACCAGCGGGGGCTCGAGATCCTGCTGACGAAGGCGCCGACCACAAGCGAGGAGGAGCTCGTCCCCTGGCTCAAGACCGTGGTCAAGCACGAGGCTTACTCGCTGCGCCGCCAGCGCGAGCGCCACTCCCCGGTCACCGACGACGGCGAGCTCGGCGACCGTCCCACGCCACCGGCCATCACCCACGACCAGGCCGAGCGCTACGAGCGGCTGCGCCAGGGGGCCGAGGCGCTCCAGCAGCTCAAGCCGCAGGAGATCCGGGCGCTGCTGCTGAGGGCCGAGGGCTACTCGTACCGGGAGATCTGCGAGATCACCCAGTGGACCTATACGAAGGTCAATCGTTGCTTGACCGAGGGCCGGCAGGCGTTGGCCGTCAAGCTCGCGGGGATAACGGGCGGGGTCGAGTGCGAGCGCTTCGTGCCGCTCCTCTCGGCGTTGGCGGACGGGGAGGCGACAGCGGAGGAGCTGGCCCTGCTCCGGCCGCACATGAAGACGTGCCTCAGTTGTCGGGCGCGGTTGAAGGAGTTCCGGGCGGCGCCGGCGCGGGTGGCGGCGCTGGCGCCGGGGGCCGTGTTGACGGCCGGCCATGGCGGCGGCTTGCGCGGGCTGGTCGAGTCGGTGGCTGGCGCGGCGCAGCAGAAAGCGGAGGCGGCGATCGGGGCGGCACAGCAGAAGGCCGAATCGGTCGCGGGCTCGGCGCAGGCGAAGGCCCAGTCGGCCGTCGGCGCCGCTCAGCAGAAGGCCGAGTCCGCGGTCGGCGCTGCGCACCACAAGGCCGCCGCCTTCAGCGAGCGGCTTCATGCGGCGACGGAGCTGGCCACCGGCCAGAAGCTGGCGGCGGTGGCGGCGTCCGCGGCCGCGCTGGCGGGTGGCGGGGCGGCCGTGGAGCAGGTCGCAACCCAACCAGATCCGCCGCGCCCGCCCGCGTTCGAGCGGACCGAGTCGAAGCCCGTCAAGGACGAGACCGCAATCGACCCCGCACCCGCGCCGGTCGTGTCCGAGCCACCGACGGAGACGGCTTCCGAGCCGGCCCCGGAGCCTGCTCCCGCCCCCGAGCCGGCGCCCCCGCCCACAGCGCCGCCGCCCCCTCCGCCCGACCCGGCCAATGAGTTCGCCCCAGGCGGAGCTGCTCCCACCTCCCCCGCCCCGGCTCCGGCCGCCCCTCAGCCCCAGACCAGCGCCGGCGGTTTCAGCCCCAGCGGCGGTGGCTCCGCCGGGGGCGGTGGGGGAGCCGGCGAATTCGGACCTTAGCCGTCACCGGCGAGCGCTCCAGTCGCGGATGGCTCTGACGATCTCCTCGGGAGCGTCTTCCTGGATGTAGTGGCCGGCGCAGTCGAGCATGACCGTGCGGTGGTTGGGGAAGATTCGTTCCCAGCGCTCGCGGGCGGGTGCGCGAAAGGCGAAGTCCCTCGTCGGCCAGACGATCAGCGCGGGCCGGTCCCGGAGCCGCGGCAGCCCGCGCTCGATGTCCGAGAGAAACGGTCTGCTCGCGAGGATCTCGTGCGGGAACACATGCAGCGGCCGGCGCGACTCGGGCGTGGGGAATGGTCCGCGGTAGGCCTCCATCACCGCCTCTGGCAGCGTCTTTCGGTTGACGCCGCGGGGCAGGATCTTCTCGACGAAGAAGTTGCGCCGCAGGATCAGGAAGCCGCCGATCGGACCGCCAATCAGTCGTGCGAAGACCTGAGTGCCGAGGTCCGACTGCGGCCACGCCCAGGTATTGCCGATGACGAACCCGTCGAAGCGTTCCGGACGCCGGGTCGCAACGGCGAATCCGATCGGGCCCCCCCAATCCTGGACCATCATCGTCACGCCGGTCAGGTCGAGTCGCAGGATGAGCCGCTCGAGGACGTTTGCATGCTCGGCGGGTGTATGGCCGTAGCCGCGCGCCGCTCGGGAGAGACCGAAGCCCGGGTAATCGAGGGCGACGCAGCGGAAGCGGTCACGCAGACCTTGGACCAGCTCGCGGTACAGGAAGGACCACGTCGGGTTGCCGTGCAGCAGCAGGAGCGTCGGGCCGCTGCTTTCATCGAGATAGTGGACACGAGCTCCGTCGATGTCCAAGTAGCGGCTCTCGAATGGGTAGAGCTCACTCGGCAGCCACGCCGGCCTGGCCGCGTGGTTCGCTGGTTCGGTGCCGTCGCTCATACGGAAGCCTCCTGATCGTCGGGAGTCGGCCATCTCCCTCTTCGACGAACCATCTGAGGTCGCCGGGCCCCGGCTAGCGCTTGTGCTTGCGCCGTGGCTTCGCGATGCGGAAGTTCTTGCGCGCCGCCTTCGAGCGGTTTCCAGCCAGGTCGACCGCGGTGACGCTCAGCCGATAGCGGCCTGCCGAGAGAGCCTTCCGGCGCATGCGGCCGGCGAACGTCCGCCGCACCAGTCCGTTCAGCTGACCGGGCATCACATAGGTGCCCTTCGGTACGTAGCGCGTGCACTTGCGTCGCTTGCGGCGTGCCCGGGTCGCCGGCAGGCAGCGGCGGCCCACCTTGCGCCCGGCCTTGCGGCCGTCGACAGCGAGCAGGACGTGCGCCGTCTCGCTCACGCGGAAGCTCAGCTGCGAGCCGCGCCTGACCGCAGCCCGCACGGTGTCGCCGGAGCGCAGCGGCAGGAACTTCGCCGGAACGAGACCCAGGTTGGTAACGAGCGGCGCCACCGTGTCGCGCGGAGGTGGAGGCGGAGGTGGTGGCGGTGGCGGAGGGAGGGCTGCGCCCACCGCCTTGGCTGCGTTCAGCCGGCCTCCTGTCGAGACCTTGCCCGCGAGAGCGGCCACGGGGTCCACGGTGCTGCGCAGCGCGGCCTTCAGCTCGCCGGGAGTGAGCGAAGGCGTGCGCGCCAGCATCAGGGCAGCCACCCCGGCGACGGCAGGTGAGGAGAACGAGGTGCCGCCGGAGAAGCGGAGGCTTGGGGCTGTAGTGGGACCGCAGTGGACCGCGACGTCGTCCACGTGCACTCCATCGGCGGTTAATCCGTCGGCGTCCGCATCGAGCCTGAAGCGAATCCGCGCGGCCGTGGATCCGTCGGTGCGGAAGCGGGGCGGACTCGTGGGCACCGCGAAGCCTGTGCCAGGGGAGTCCGTATCCAGCTGCTCGATGCCGAAGTAGCTGGCGCCGCCGTCGTTCGAGGCCTCCAACTTGAAGAAGTCGCCCACCTCGAGGCGGCGACGGCGGCGGTGGTTGACGTCGCAGACGGTTGCGTCGGAAGGTGGAGCGAAGCTCGCGCTCGCCGCCGCCCAATCGGAGCCGTTCACGTAGTTCCCTGCCGGGGAGTCGGTAAGCGAGTTGGGGGCGGAGAAGGCGAGCGCGCTCGTCGTGGTCCAGGTCCCGCCGGGCAACCAGCCTGGAGGGAGTCCCGCCATGGAGTCGAAGTTCTCGCTGAACACCGGGATCGGGTTGAGGGGCACTGACGCCCCGAGAATGTCGTCCCCGGGCGCCGCCAGGTCGACGCTGGCGGCGCCGAATGAGGACGTCGAAGACAGAAGGTCCCTGTTGTCGGTGTTCGCGACCGCGATCACGTTCGGATGGTCGACCGTGAGGTTGGACGGCCAATGGGGCTTGACGTCGTTGTCGTTGGCGACGCCGGTGTCCGGGTCCTGGTTGCCCGCGGACGTCGTGAACAAGATCCCCGGCGAGGCCTCGATGGCGGCCTTCAGTGCCAGGTCTCCACCGTCTGGCAGGCCGAAGGACCCGAAGCTCATGTTGACGACCCGAGCGCCCATCTGGCGCGCATAGCTCACCGCGGCGACCTGCGCCGACGACGAGATACCGCCGAGGTCTGTCGCCGCCTGGAGCGGCAGGATCTTGACCTGCTGAGCCACGCCGCTGACGCCGAGGGCGTTCCCGCCTCGCGCGCCGATCACGCTGGCCACGAGCGTGCCGTGCTGCTCGGCGTCGTCCGAGACGCGGCCGTTACCGTTGCGGAAGTCGAAGCCGTTCACGTCGTCGACCCGTCCGTTGCCGTCGTCGTCCACTCCCGGGGCGCCGGCGGCCTCCGCCGCGTCGACGAAGACGTTCGGCGCGAGGTCCGGGTGACGTGTGTTCACCCCGGAGTCGATGACACCCACGACGATCGACTCGCTCCCCATCGTGACGTCCCACGCCTCCGGGGCGTCGATGTCGGCGTCGGGCGTTCCCGGGAGAGCTCCGGGGACCGACACGGTCTGACCGGAGTTGTTGAGGCCCCACTGCTGCCCGAACGCGGGGTCGTTCGGGATCCCTTCGAGCTGGTAGATCCAGTCGGGCTGGGCGAGCTCGACGTCCGGGCGGCTCTCGAGGTCGGCCACCGCCTGGGTCACCGCACGGCCGGCGGGCAGCCGGAGCACCTCGGCGCGGGCGAGGCCGATGGCCTTGCCGGAGACGGCGTCCACGTCGCGACGCGCGGCGGCGCGCTCCGCTCCGTCGGTGCCAGGCCGGTAGCGGACTATCACGTGGCCGGGCTCGAATCGCGGTCCGGCATAGACCGGAGGCTCGAACACGGGGGCAGCGAGCGCATCTGAGCCGCCGGCACAAAACAGGGCCAAAGCACAAGTCCCCAAGACGAGCCAGCGACGCCGGCTTCGAGCTCGCGAGTCCACCATGTGAGCCTAACGCCGGACCCAAATGGATTGTTACGCTTTCGCAGCGGAGTCAACCGCCAGAGCCCGGCCGCTTGCTCAGGGGACGGTGCCGGCCGCCGCCCAGGCGCGGGCGGACAGCTCGAACGGCTCGTCGCCGACCCCTAGCTGGCGGCGGTAGGCGTCGCGCAGCGCGGCGCGACGGTCTTCATCCAACGACGCGCAGAAGGCCCCGGACGGCGCAACGCCCTCCGGGAGCGGTGCCCACAGATCGTCGAAGTCCGCGTAGCTCGCACGCGCCACGAGCGCGCCGACGCGAACGCCCCGCAGTCCTGCCCGTCGCCACAGCTCACCCAGCTCGCCGTCGCCGCACCATCGCATCACGACTCCCTCGTCCGCGGCCGCCGCGCGGGCGGGCTGGACCTCTCGCGCCGCGTCCCAGAACGCGCGCAGGAGCGTCATCTCGTCCGCGTAGTCCCACACGCACGAGGCCACCACGCCGCCGGGCCGACATACCCGCGCCATCTCGCGAACGCCGGCCTCCGGCTCGGCCATGAAGTTCACGACGAGCTGTGAGAGGACCGCGTCGAAGCTCCCGTCGGCGAACGGCAGCGACTCCGCACTCGCCACTACGACCTCGACCTCCGGGAGGCGGGCGCGACACGCCTCGGCGAACTGCGCCGACGGGTCCGCCCCAACCACGCTCGCCGGCCCGAGCCGTTCCGCGAGGGCCCCCGTTAGCGCTCCTGGTCCGCAGCCCACGTCGAGCGCACGCATCCCCGGCTCCAGGGCCGCAAAGTCGAAGAGCGCCGCCGCGAGCTGCGGGCCGTAGCGGCCGACGTGGCGGTCGTACGCGTCGGCCGACGTGCGGAACGTCTCGGCACCGGGCATCGCGCGCCGAGCGTACCTCGCTCGAAGCGCGTGCGAGGGAACGGGCGGTGGCGGCCGCCTCGCAGAGCGCCCGGCGCAGCCGCTCAGCCGATGGACCCGGGGAAGAAGAGTCGGACCCGCCGAGGCGGGATACTGCCCCCGGTGGGAAGCGTGAGCGAGGAGCTCGTGCTCCGCTTTGCGGACGCGGTCAACGACGCCGACCCAGAGGCCGCCGTCGCGGTCTGCGACCCCGAGGTCGAGTTTCTCTCCGTTCTCGCGGTCAGCGGTCGGGCGTACCACGGTCACGACGGGATCCGGCAGTACTTCGAGGACGTCGCATCCGCCTGGGAGGAGTGGAGGGTCGAGGTGGATCGGGTCGCCGCGGCGGAGGATGGACGGGTCGCGATCGTGATGACGATGCACTTCCGCGGCAAGGAGAGCGGCGCGGCCTTCTCCGAGCGAACCGGTCACGTCTGGACCATCCGGAACAGCATGCTCTTACGCAACCAGCCGTACCGTGAGGCAGATCAGTCACTGCGCGAATTAGGGGTGTCACCTAACTAGGCAGACCGCGCGTTTTCCAGGTACGGTGGGCCGGTCCCACGAGAGGCTCGCCTTGACGAGCGTTCGTCGACCAGCAGGAGGTCCCCGGTGTCGAAATCTCGACTTGCAGCGATCGCCGGCATCGTCGCGGCGACAGCAGCATTCGCTCCCCAGATCGCGACCGGAGCCGACAACGGGTCGCACGCTCGGAGCGCCACTGCCGCTCAGGGCCGCGTGCTGCTCATCTACAACTGCGAACGCGGGCGGTTCAAGCCGCGGCGGGTGATCATCACGTGCGCGGACGCGAACTTCCGCGTACGCGGCATCGACTGGTCGAGCTGGACTACGACCGAGGCGAGAGGCAAGGGAACGGCGCTCGTAAACGACTGCAAGCCGAACTGCGTGAGCGGGACGTTCAAGACCTACCCGGTGCGGCTGCGGGCCTTCCGGCCGCGCGAGACGGGTGGGTGCGTGCCCGGCTCGCTGTTCACGCGGCTCGGCTGGCGCTTTCCAAAGGGCAAGCCGGCAGGCTTCGATCGCAGAGGCACCGCGAGGCTAGTCTGCCCCGCGAGCGGCCCGTAGGCGGTCGGCCGAGGCCGTGGCGGCTCTGCGCGAGCGCCCGGCTGCGCCGCTCACGCGGAGGCCTCGGCTGGCGCCGAGGTGACCCCCGCCGTCGACACCGGCCCGTCGTTTGCGACTTGCGCGGCGGCAGGTCGTCGTGGCAGCAGCACGGTCAGCGCGCCGCTGCGGGGGCTGATCGTGATCGACCTGCGCCGGGCGCGGTCGAGGCCGTCGGCCGGCTCGATCGTGTGGCGCCGCAGCGCGGCACGGAGGGCGAGCTTCATCTCGAGCATCGCGAAGCTCGCGCCGAGGCAGCGGCGCCGGCCGCCGCCGAACGGGATCCAGGTGTAGGTGCCGGGCGGCTCGTCCAGGAAGCGCTCGGGACGGAAGGCGAAGGGTTCCGGATAGACGTCGGGGTCGTGGTGGACGAGCCACGCGCTGCCAGCCAGCACCACTCCCGGCTCATAGCGCCATCCGCCTAGCTCGATCGGCTTCTTCACGAGCCGCGGCTCTGCCTGGGGCAGGACCGGCCGGCGGCGCAGCGTCTCCTGGATCGTCGCGGTGAGGTAGGCGTCGCCGTCGCCTCGGTCGATCTCCTCATGCAGGCGGCGCAGCACGCGCGGCTCGCGCGACAGCCGTTCGAATGCCCAGGCGAGCTCGGAGGCGGTCGTCTCGTGGCCCGCGACGAGCGCGGTCATCAGCTCGTCGCGGATCTCCTCGCGCGACATCTCGGAGCCGTCCTCGTGACGCGCGTCGACCAGCATCGACAGCACGTCGTCACGCGACTCGTCGAAGGCGCGCCGCTCGTCGATCTGCTCGTACACGAGCTCGTCGACCTCCGAGCGGGTGTGGGTGAAGCGAGCGAATGGCCCGAAGCCGCCGAAGTTCCGCTGGAGCCGCGGGTTGACCGACGTGGGAGACCTCCCGAACTCGAGCACCAAGGTCAGCCGCTCACGGAGCGCCTCGAGCCGCTCGCCGGTTTCCAGCCCGAAGACGGCGCGCAGGATGATCTCCAGCGTGAGGGCCTGAAAGCGTGGGTGGAGTTGAACCGGCCGCTCGGTCGGCCATGAGGCTACCTCCCGCTCCGCGAGCTCTTCCATCAGCCCCGACAGCCGCTGCATCTTGTCGCCGTGGAAGGAGGGCAGCAGGAGCTTTCGCTGCTCGAGGTGGGACGCCTCGTCGAGCAGGATGACCGAGAAGCGGCCCACGAGGGGCTCGAGGATCCGCGCCCCCTCGCCGGGATGGAGCACGTCCGGCGGCGCCCGGAACAGCTCCCGGAGCTCTTCCGGATCGGAGATCATCACAAATGGCGGTTGCGCCGGAAGCCGGATCGTGAAGCGCTTCCCGTAGCGCGCGCGACAGCGCTGCATGAACGGGGTCGGACGATGCCACCAGGCCATCCCCTGAAGGAAGCTCGGCGTCCGCGGCCCGGGCGGAAGCGTCATTGGGGGTTCATATCGAATCCCGCCGCCGGCTGTGTGACCTTCATCACAGTAGGCTGCGCGCAGCGTCGAGCCGCGAAGGAGGCAGAGCATGCACGCAGTGGTCATAGAGGTCACAATCCACAACCCCGAGCCCGCGACGGCGAGGCTGCGCGACGAGATCGTGCCGCGCGCCTCCCAGGCGCCCGGCTTCGTCACCGGCTACTGGCTGAGGATCGGAGACGACAAGGGCCTGTCCGTGATCGTGTTCGAGTCCGAGGAAGCCGCTCAGGGCGCCGTGGAGATGATCCGGGCGCAGCCCGCCGGCGACGACGTCACCCTGGACAGCGTCGACGTCCGGGAGGTAGTGGCGCACGCGTGACCCGACCGGCATAGGCGCGCCGGCACGCCGACCGCCTGCGATCGGAGATCATGGAAGCTGTGCAGACTGGACGCGCGCACGAGCTGACGCCCTTCACGGGCCAGGCGGCCGGGCTCGTAGGCGACGTGCTGCCGGCGGCCGAGATCGTGCGCAAGATGGTGGACGAGGCTGAGAAGGCGCTCGAACCGAGTCGATACCGGAGGTGAAGGTCGCATGGCGGAGATGGATGCAGCGCTCGATCGATTCCAGGAGATCGAGACCGGGGAAGCGTTCACCCTGCAGGGGCCGAAGCTCCTGAAGGTCGAGCTCTCCGAGACGTCGGTGATGGCGAAGAACGGCTCGATGGTCGCCTACCAGGGCGAGGTGCGCTTCGAGCACAAGGGCGGCGGGCTCGGTCGCCTGCTCAAGAAAGCGGCCACCGGGGAGCAGCTGAGGCTGATGCAGGCGTCCGGCACCGGCGAGCTCTTTCTGGCGAACCAGGCCATGCTCGTCCACGTGCTGCGGCTCCAGGACGACTCGCTGACCCTCAACGGGGCGAACGTCCTCGCCTTCGAGGAGGGCATCGACTGGGACGTGACCCGGGTCAAGGGCGGCACAGCGGGAATGCTCGCCGGCGGGCTGTTCAACATCCACCTCCGCGGGGCCGGCCTGGTCGCGGTCGTCTCCGACGGGGAGCCGGTGAGGCTCGACGTCTCGGAGGCGCCGACCTTCGCCGATCCTCAGGCGGCGATCGCCTGGTCGGGCGGAGTCACGACGACCCTCAAGACCGACGTTCAGGCCAAGTCGTTGATCGGGCTCGGCTCGGGCGAGAGCTTCCAGCTCGGCTTCTCGGGCCGCGGCTGGGTGCTCGTCCAGCCCTCGGAGGGCCGGCACGTGATGCGCGCGTAGCCGCGGCGGGACTCAGACGAGCACGCTCACGACGCGTCCAGCAGCCGGCGCGCCTTCTCGGCCAGCGCGGCCGCCGTGAACGGCTTCTGGATGAACGCGGCGTCCGCCGGGCTCAGGTTCAGCTCCTCGAGCATCCGCTCGCCGTAGCCGGACATGTAGAGGAGCTTCATGTCGGGCCGAAGAGCGAGGAGCCGCACGCCGAGCTCCGGTCCGCTGACCGCAGGCATGACCGTGTCCGTGATCGCCAGGTGGATCTCGCCGCCGTGGCGCTCGCACGACCGAAGCGCCTCGCCCCCGTCCGCGGCCTCGATGACGCTGTAGCCGCGCGACTCGAGGATCCGCCGCACGAGCCTCCTGACGCTGTCCTCGTCCTCGACGAGCAGCACCGTCTCCCACGCCCGTTCATCCTCGTCCGGTTGCCCCGCGGTCGGGGGCGGCGGCGTGTCGCCGGCAATGGTCTCGGCCACCGGGAGGTAGACCTTGAACGTCGCTCCGAACCCTGGCTCCGAGTAGACCCACGCGGACCCGCCGCTCTGCCGGGCGATGCCGTAGACGGTCGACAGGCCGAGCCCGGTGCCCTGTCCCGCCGCCTTGGTCGTGAAGAAGGGGTCGAAGATCTGAGCCTGGGTCTCGCGGTCGATCCCGGTGCCCGTGTCGGTCATCGAGAGCACCACGTAGCGGCCCGGGCTGAGCGCCACCGAGGCGTGCCTCGCAGTGTATTCCTCGTCCAGCTCGGTGTTCGAGGTCTCGATCGTCACCGTGCCGCCGTCAGGCATCGCGTCGCGGGCGTTCACCGCGAGGTTCACGATGACCTGGTCGATCTGGCTGGGATCCGCCAGCACCGGCGTGACCTCGGGATCGAGGTGGGCGACGAGCTCCACACCTTCGCCGAGCGTCCGTCCCAGCATCGGCACGATTCCGCTGACCACGCGATTCAAGTCGAGCGGGCGCGGCTCCAGCGACTGCCTGCGGCTGAATGCCAGCAGCTGCCGAGTCAGAGAGGAGGCCATCTCCCCGGCGTCACGGATCTCCTCGACCTCGCCGCGGCGCGGGTCGCGGTCGTCCAGTCCGCTCAGAAGCAGCTCGCTGTTGCCGACGATCACGGTCAGCACGTTGTTGAAGTCGTGCGCGATCCCGCCCGCGAGACGTCCGATCGCCTCCATCTTCTGGGACTGGCGCAGCTGCGTCTCCAGGTTGGCCCGCTCCTGCTCGGCCCGCTTGCGCTCCGAGATGTCGCGCAGATAGCCGGTGAAGAAAGGGCGCCTGCCGAGGTCGCCGCGGGTGATCGTCAGCTCCGCCGGGAACTCGCTCCCGTCGGCGCGCATGGCGCTCAACTCGAGCCGCGTGCCCATGATGGTGGACTCTCCCGACTCGATGTGGCGCGCGAACCCGGCGTAGTGCTGCTCCCGCAACGAAGGCGGGACGATCAGGTCGGCCATCCGCTTCCCGACCGCGTCGCATTGCTCGTAGCCGAATGTCGCCACGGCGGTCGGGTTGAAGTCGAGGATCCGGCCGTCGTGATCGATCGTGATGACGCAGTCCACCGCGGTGTCGAGGATCGCGCTCTTGCGGGCATCGCTCTCGCGGCGCTTCGCGTCGGCACGCTCGAGCGAGCGAGCGGTCGCCCAGATGAGCACGCCGAGGACGATGACGACCGAGGTCGCAAACAGCACGACTCCCTCCTCAGTCCCGTACAGCCCGGCTCGCTCGCCCTCCAGGCGCAGGAAGCCGAGCACGACCGGGACCACGACCGCGGGCAACAGCAGCCGCCGGATCAGGTCGCCACCGGCCCCGTCGCTTCGCGCCAGCGCCACCAGCCCGCGTTCGGGCCGTGCGAGCATCAGACCGGCGGCCAGCACCATGAAGGTCAGAGCGGTGTGGAGCGCCATCGGCGTCACGCTCTTCGTCACGAACCCGGTCTCGAGCCTCGGCACGCCGAAGACGTAGCCGAGGAACGCCGTGAACGACACCGTCGCGACGACCACCGACCCGATCTGAATGAAGGTCACCTTCGGCCGCTGGAGATCGAGCGATAGGAGCGCCAGGCCCGCGATCGTGAAGCAGAACGCGGTATTCACCCCCATCCGCCCGGGCGCGGGGGTCGCGACTGCCGACGCCGGGTCGTCGAACAGGAGTTGATCGATTCCGAGGTTCCGGCCGACGATGTGCTCGCTCAGCGTAAGCAGCCCGACCGCGGTCACCGCCCCGGCAAGCGCGCGCGCCGCGATCGACGAACGCCGCCGCCGCCAGAGCAGCAGCGACGCGCCCGCCAGCACGAACGTGAACGCCGTATTGGCCTTCATCTCCGTGAATGACGGCGAGACGCTCTTCAGCGTCTCGACATCGACGGCCCAGCCCAGCAGGGCGAGGCAGCCCACCAGCGCGACGACCGCCCCCGCGATCGCCGCCGCCCCCTGCCCGGCTTTCATCGTCACGCTCCGTCGAGGGCGGCTCGCACGCGCTCGAGGAAGACCGAGGCGGTGAAGGGCTTCTCGATCAGGTCCGCCTTCACTTCCGGCGCGTCGCCGATCGGCTCGGTGTAGCCGGACATGTAGAGAACGCATAGCCCGGGTCGCAGCGCTCTCGCCCGTTTCGCGACCTCGGTTCCGAGCATCCCCGGCATGATCACGTCGGTCAGGAGCAGGTCGAACTCGGTCTCCGGCCGCTCGCACAAGCGGAGCGCCTCGAAGCCGCCGCTCACGTCGAGCACGGCGTAGCCGTTGGCGCCGAGGATCCGCTTGGCCATGGCCCGAACCGCGTCCTCGTCCTCGACGACGAGCACGGTCTCGCCGCGGCCTCGCGGCGGGGTCGCGCGATCGGTCCTCCTCTGAGCCGTCCGCTCGGTCAATGGCAGATAGACCTTCACGGCGGTCCCGCGGCCCTCCTCGGAATAGATGGTCACGGAGCCTCCGGCCTGCGTGACTATCCCGTAGACGGTCGCGAGCCCGAGGCCGGTTCCCTCCCCTCTCCCCTTGGTCGTGAAGAAGGGCTCGAACGCGCGGGCCACGGTCTCGGCGGCCATGCCGGCGCCCGTGTCCTCGACCGTGAGCTCGGCGTAAGTGCCCGGCCGAGTCTCGGGATGGATACTCGCGTACTCGTCGTCGAGCTCCACCCGTGCCGTCCTTATCCCTAGCCGGCCGCCTTCCGGCATCGCGTCCCGCGAGTTGACGGCGAGGTTCACGAGCACCTGCTCGACCGCGCCGGGGTCCGCAAGCACGGTCCCTGGGGTGCCGTCGAGCGTGGTGCGCAGCTCGATGTGGTTGCCGAGCGTCCTGCGCAGCAGGCTCTCCATCTCGCCGACGACCGCGTTCAGGTCGAGCGGCCGCGGAGTGACGATCTCGCGGCGGCTGAAGACGAGCAGCTGTCTCGTGAGGTCTGCCGCCTGGGCTGCGGCGCGCCGGACCTCGTCCACGTCCTTCCGCACCTCCGGCCGGTCGGCGAGCTCGTCGGCGGCGAAGTCCGCGTAGTTGAGGATCACAGCGAGCAGGTTGTTGAAGTCGTGCGCGATCCCTCCGGCGAGCTGGCCGATGCTCTCCATCCGCGCGCTTCGAGCCCGCTGCAGCTGCTGTTTCAACGCCTCCCGCTCGCGCTTGGACTCGACGCGCTCGGTGATGTCGCGCACGGCCGCGATCGCGAGCCGCCCCTTCTCGGTCTCGATCGACGACAGCGAGATCTCCGCCGGAAACTCGGTGCCGTCGCGCCGCAGGCCGTAGAGGTCGAGCTCTGCGCCCATCGGCCGCGTGCGCGGGTCGGCGAAGTAGTCCCGGCGGTGCTCCGGATGGCCCTCCCGGAAGCGCTCGGGGACCAACGCCTCCACGGACTGGCCGAGCAGGTGCTCGCTGCCGTAGCCGAACAGCTCCTCCGCCTGGTGGTTGACGAGCACGATCGCCCCCGAGCGGTCGATCCCGACGATCGCGTCAGGCGCGAACTCCAGGAACTGCAGGAACTTGCGCTCGGCCTGCTTGCGCTCGGTGATGTCACGCGCGATGACCGAGGCGCCGACCACCGTGCCCGCGCGGTCGCGGATCGGGGAGGCGGCGATCGATACCTCGATCGGCTCACCACCCTTGCGCCGGCGCTCGGTGTCGATGTCCGCCACCGGCTCGCCCGCGACTATACGCGCGAGCATCTCCTCCTCTTCGGCGGCCTGACGGGGAGGGACGATGATGTCGATGAGCTGACCGATCGCCTCCTCGGCCGCGTAGCCCGAACAGACGCTCGGCCCCGTGGTTCCAGTCGGTCACGACACCGTCGAGCGTCTTGCCGACGATCGCATCCTCGGATGACGCGACGATCGCGGCGAGGCGAGCCTGGCTCTGCTCGCCGCGGCGACGGTCGGTGACGTCCCTGATGGCTGCCGTCGCCAGGCGGCCGTTCTCGGTCTGGATCGCGGACAGCGAGATCTCGGCCGGGAACTCGGTGCCGTCGCGGCGCAGCCCATAGAGGTCGAGCTCGGCGCCCATCGGCCGGGTGCGCGAATCGGAGAAGTAGCCCGTCCTGTGGCCCACATGGCCGCCGCGATAGCGCTCCGGCACGAGCACCTCGACGGGCTGTCCCATGAGCTCGTCGCGCTCGTAGCCGAACAGGTTCTCGGTCTGCTGGTTGACCAGCACGATGCGTCCGTCCTGGTCCGCGCAGACGACGGCGTCGGGGGCGAACTCCAAGAACTGCTCGAAGAGGGGCACCGCCCTGCGGTCGGCGGGGCGCCCGTCGAGCGTCATGCGGAGGCGACCCCGTTCACCGGCACGGAGGCCAAGAAGGCGTCCAGCACGTCGGCGTCGAAGTGGCTGCCGCGCCCGTCGACCATGATCCGCAGAGCGCTCTCGACCGGCATCGCCGCCCGGTAGGGGCGGTCACGGGTGAGCGCATCGAAGACGTCGGCGACAGCCGTGATCCGCCCGGCGAGCGGGATCTCGTCGCCGCGCAGGCCGCGCGGATACCCCGAGCCGTCGACCTTCTCGTGATGGGTCCAGGCGATCACCTCGGCGAGCTGGAGGAGCGGCGCCTCCGATCCGCTCAGGATGTCGCGGCCGACGTCGGGGTGGCGCTCCATCTCCCTTCGCTCGGCGCTGGTGAGCGGCCCGGGCTTGAGCAGGACGCGGTCGGAGACGCCGATCTTGCCGACGTCGTGCATCAACGCAGCGGGGCCGATCCGCATGCATGTCTCTTCGTCAGCGTCAACGTGCGGGCCACCAGCTCGCAGTAAGCGCTGAGGCGCTGGACGTGCCTGCCGGTCACCTGGTCCCGCAGCTCCACCGCCAGCCCGAGCCGGTGGGCCGTCTCCAGCCGGGCCCGCTCGAGCTGTTCCTCGGAGTGCTCGAGCAGCCGCTCGGTCCGCTCGGCCTGGCCGACTCGCTTGGCGAGGCTCTCCTCGAGCCCGAGCTGGTAGGCGCGGGTCGCCTGCTCGAGCTCGCGCCGGCGGAGCGCCCCGGCCACCGTGATCAAGAGGTCGCCGCGGCGATAGGGCTTCACGAGATATCCGTAGGCGCCCTGCTCGAAGGCATGCTCGGCGACCGAGGGATCGTCCTCGCCGGTGATCATCACGATCCCGATGTCCGGACGGGCGGAGAGCGTCCGCTCGGCGAGCTCCAGGCCGCACTCGCCCGGAAGATGGATGTTGCAGAGGAGCAGCTCGACGTGATGCTGATCGAGGAATGCTTGGGCCTCGCCGGCGCTGGCAGCGTAATTGACCGAGTAGCGAGAGCCGAGGATGCGACCGACCAATCCACGTGCGGCTTCCTCGTCGTCGACGACGAGCACAGAGGGCCTCACTGATGAACCTTTCCGCTGCGTTCAGCCAACCGCGAGTCCTAGAGAAGGCCCGCAACCTAGGCAAGCATCGTCATCATGCCGAGGGTCCGATATCCGCCACTTGGGGGATCCGGCCCCTTTTTGGCGCAAGAATGCGGCGAATTGCGGGGAGATTCCCCGTGCGATTGCCATTCGATGAGACCCAAGCGCAGAGCGACCGCCACCGCCTCGGTCCGGTCGCCGACCCCGAGCTTGCGGTAGATGTGCTCGAAGTGGGTCTTCACCGTCGCCGGTCCGATCGTGAGCCGCTCGGCGATCTCGCGACGCGAATTGCCCTCCGCGGCGAGGCGGAGCACCTCCAGCTCCCGGGCCGAGAGCACACGCCGCTCGAGCTGCCCTCGCCGCCTTCCCAGGAACTCGCCAAGCTCACGCCCGATCCCCCGCATCGTGCCGAGGAACCGCCCGCTTCGGTCGAGCGGGCCGAGGGAGTACAGCGCCACGACCGCGACCGGCTCGGTGTTTGCGAGCGCCGGGAACGCCAGCGCGGCCCTAAGCCCGAGGCGCACCCCCGCTCGCTGTCGGAGGAACATCGGGTCGCGGCTGACGTCGTCGACGAGGACCGGCTCGCGCGACCCCCAGGCGCGGCCGGGAAGACCTTGGCCGATCTCGACCGTGAGGCCGCGCGCGGCCGACTCGAAGGCCCGCGAGTCGACACCTTCCGCGCTCCAGAACGCGCGGCAGCGCAGCCGGTCGACCTCGCGGTCGTACACCCAGAGCTCGCCGATCGCGTGACCCAAGGCGGAGCCGACCCGTCGCAGTAACCCGACTGACCCCTGCTCGAAGGACTCCCAGTCCCGCAGCGCCTCGCCGACGGCGTTGCGGGCGTCGAGCTCCCGCTCGAGTTGTCGTTCCCGCAATTCTCCTTCCCCAGCTCTTCCGTGAGGAGGTTCTGCCGACACCTCGCCCGGCCGTGCCAAGGGCATGCGCTACACACCTTTTGAGCAGTGGAACCGGCGCCAAATTCTAAGCGCTAGGCCTCGGCCTCTGCGCCGGTTACCCGAGGAGCCCACTCGAGCAAACCGCTCACCAGATGCGGAGGAACGGGCCTCGAGAAGTGGAAGCCCTGGCCCATCTCGCAGCCCAGGCCGGCCAGCGCCGCAAGCTGCTCAGGGTCCTCGATCCCCTCCGCGATCGTCTCGAGTCCGAGCGTGTCGGCGACGTCGAGCATGGCGGCGGCGATGCGCTCGCGCTCGCCGTCCGTCGCGATCTCGTCCACGAGCGACTTGTCGAGCTTCAGGATGCTGATCGGGAGGAAGCGCAGGGAGCTGAGCGACGTCTGGCCGGTCCCGAAATCGTCGACCGCCATGCGCACTCCGAGCTCGTGAAGCCGGGCGAGCCGGGCGCCGGGGGTCTGACGCCCGGTGGTGAGCCGCGCCCGCTCCGAGATCTCGAGCAGGAGGCGCTCCGGCTCGAGGCCGCTGTCTCCCAACGCCCCCGAGACGTCCTCGATCAGGCTCGCGTCCTCGACGTGCTCAGGCCCGATGTTGACGCTGACCCAGGGTGCGCGGCGGTCGGGGGTGAGGGCCTGCCAGCCCTCGGCGTCGCGACAGGCCTGGTGCAGCACCCAGCGGTCGATCGGCGCGATGAGGCCTGCCTGCTCGGCGGTGGGCAGGAACTCACCGGGCGCGATCAGGCCGCGCTCCGGGTGCCGCCAGCGGACGAGGGCCTCGAGGCCGACCAGCGCCTCGCCGGCCAAGTCCACGATCGGCTGATAGTGCAGCTCCAGCTCGTCTCGGTCGATGGCCGCGCGAAGCTCGACCTCGAGCTCCGCCCGTGCCAGCGCATCCGCCCGCATCGCCTCGTCATAGAGCCGGACCGCGCCTTTCCCGGCGCGCTTGGCCGCGTACATCGCGAGGTCTGCGCTGGCTATCAGCTCTTCGGCCTCGCAGGCGCGCGCATCCGTGAGCGCCACACCAACGCACGCGCCAACGCGGACCTCGCGCCCCTCGAGGTGACACGGAGCGCTCACGGCCGCTCGCAGGCTCTCGGCGACGCCGATCGCATCGTCGTCGCTGCGGATCCCGCGGAGGAGCACCGCGAATTCGTCCCCACCCAGCCGCGCGAACCTGTCGTTCGCCCGCACGCAGGCGGCGATCCGGCGGGCGACCTCGCACAGCAGCTCGTCGCCCGCATCGTGGCCGAGCGTGTCGTTGACGTTCTTGAACCCGTCGAGGTCCAGGTACAGGATCGCGACGCGCCCGGTCCTGGCCGAACGCGTCTCCGCCAGCTCGCGCTGGAACTGCACGCGGTTGCCGAGCCCGGTGAGCGGATCGTGCGTCGCCTGATGCCAGAGCTGCTCTTGCAGCGTCTCGCGCTCGGCGGCCTCGGCGGCGAGGGCGGCGTACGCGCGCGAGAAGTCGCGCCGCACAGCTCGCCAGATGGCGGCCGCCAACACCAATTCGAGCAGCAGCGTGAGCGCGCTGAGTCCGACGACAAAGCGCTGGCCGTTGGCGCGGTCGTGCAGGGTCTGCGTCAGCGCGGCGTAGAGCGCGTGCTCCTGCTCGTCGAAGACCTCCTTGACCTGGCGCTCCAGGACCACCAGCGCCTCGCTGACCTCGCGCGATACCCCCCCGCTCGCCCCTCGGTCACGGCTCGCGCCGGCGCGTAGAGCGCGATCGAGCCGCGAGAGCGTCGAGTGGATCGCGCGGACGCGGCTGGGAAGCTCCCGGCCGCGGGACGCGGCCCCGTTCAAGACGTCCAGCTGGCGCCCCACCAGCCCACGCCGCAGCTCGAGGTCGTCCCGGGTCTGACGGCCTCCCCTTCCGGCCGCGAGCAGCGCGGCGTCCCGATCGAGCAGCAGGGTCTCGCGCTGGATGTTGGCGATCGCCGTGGTCGCGTCGGTGGTCGTCGAGAAGTCCCGGGTGGTGCGCTCGGTCTCCTGGTAGGAGCGGAACAGCAGCAGCTCCACGACCAGGAACAGCGCGAGGATCGAAACGCCCAGAGCTACGAGGAGCCTCCGCCTCCGGACGGCCGAGGCCCTGCGTTCGAGAAGCGGTGGCGGCTTGCCGATCACGAGCGCTCCGGTATGGAAAGGGTGCGGCCGGGCTCAGCCGCGGGCGCGGACCCGGTCCATGCTCCAGATCCAGTTGTCGGTGTTCGCGCCCAGGCCGTTGTCGTCGGTGAACAACAGCCGGATCGGTCCGCCCTTGGCGATCCGGATCGGCTGGCCATCGACACGCGTGGCAAGGAACCCATCCGAGGCCACCCCGCCGACGGGCAGGTTGACGTGGTAGTCGTCGAGCGCGTGCATGTAGAGCGCGCTCGCGGACGACGGCAGCCCGACGAGGCGTAGCAGTCTGCTCATGCGAATGCCGGTGAAGCTCAGCTT
>Ga0126312_10000179_pt1 | contig 31837 bp, 34 predicted proteins | sample Plot104A_FD_92537 | JGI IMG/M metagenome (GOLD analysis project Ga0126312, IMG submission 92537) | Serpentine soil microbial communities from UC McLaughlin Reserve, CA, USA - Plot104A | ecosystem: Environmental > Terrestrial > Soil > Grasslands | place: USA: UC McLaughlin Reserve, Lake County... | reverse complement strand
TGTCGGTGGAGATCTCGACGAGGGGGTCGTCGACCGCGACCGCATCCCCGGCCTTCACTCGCCACTCGAGGACGGTGCCCTCCGCGACCGAATCACCCATCTCGGGGAAGGTCACCTCGACGAGCTCGCCTCCGGGGAGCTCACCGCTGGGCGCGCCATCGCCGGCGCGAGCCCGCTCGGCGGTGTCCTCTTCGGCGACACCGCCGTCGCCGGCCGGCTCCTCTCCGTCGCCGGCCGGCTCCTCTCCCGAGACCGCCCGCGGCGCGCTGCCGTCACCGGCTGGCGCCGCCCCGTCGCCGTCCACCTCGATCTCGCCCAAGGCCGCTCCGACGGCGACGGTCTGGTCGGGCTCCGCGAGGATCTTCGTCAGCGTGCCCGCGACGGGCGCAGGCACTTCGGCATCGACCTTGTCGGTCGAGATCTCCACCAGCGGCTCATCCGCCTGTACGCGATCCCCCACCTGCTTCAGCCATTCCAGGACCGTGCCCTCGGTGACCGACTCGCCCATCTGGGGCATCGTGATCTGCACGGTCGTAGCCCGTGTAACCATCCAGGAGTCAACTGTACCCTCCGCCGCCGCGTCTGCGGCGACCGCAGATCGCCGTTCAGGGGTGTGCTTGGACGCGTCCGCGCCCGCAGGTTGTCGTCAGTGCGCGTGGGTTGGGGCGGGCTCGTGCGGGTCCGAGGGGCGCGTGTAGCGGTCCGGTTCCTGTTGGAAGGCGTCCAGGCAGTGCTGGGAGCAGAAGTAGCGGGTCTGTCCGGCGTGCTCGGCGCTCGGCGCCTTCGAGCGGTCGACCCTCATGCCGCACACCGGGTCGGACACGCCGCGTTTGACTGTCAGGGCGAAGAGGGCGGCGAAGACGACCAGCCCCAGGAGGTTGAGGACGAGCTTGTAGTCGAGCCCGATGGAGCTGAAGATGTCGTCGGTGCTCGGACGCGTGTCCGGAATCAGGCCGGCTGCCGAGAAGAGCACGTCCACCACCAGGGCCGCCAGGACGATCGTGGCGAACAACAGCGCACTGATCCGCAGCGCGAAATCGAGGCCGTAGTACTTGCGGTAGGCGAGCACGATCGGGATCACGATCAGGTCGGCGAAGATGAACGCGATGACGCCCGCGAACGAGATCCCGCCCGTCCAGAGGACTGCCGCCAGCGGCACGTTGCCGACCGAGCAGACGAAGCTGAGCACGGCGATGACCGGACCGACGATCACGTTCCAGAGCGTCTGCCAGACGGCCGGTGCGTCGGTCAGGAAGAGGCCATTGAAGAAATCGTCGCCGAGCAGCCCGATGAACCCGGCGAGCAGGAACCCGGCGGTGATCTCCTTCCAGAGCATCTGCCAGTCGCCGCGGAAGTTGTGCGCGACGTCCGACCAGGCCGACAGCGAGGTGACCCGCTCACGGAGCGGCATGTCTTCGCCGGCCATCTGGTGCTGATGGTCGGCCTGCGCGCGCTGGGCGTGCCGGCGGGCCTTCTCCTCGAGACGCGGCGAGACGAACAGCCGCAGCAGCAGCGCCATCAAGGCGATCAGGACGACCCCGCCGACGAACTCGGCGAGCGTGAATTGCCAGCCGATCAGCACCCAGAGCACGAGCCCGAGCTCCCAGACCAGGTTGGTCGAGGCGAACTGGAAGGCGAGCGCGGACGCCGCCGAGGCGCCCTTCTGGAACAGCGACTTGGCGATCGCGATGGCGGCATAGGAGCACGACGAGGAGGCGGCGCCCAGCCCGGTGGCCTTGGCGAGGGGCACGAACCCGTCGCCCGAGAGCGCGGTCTCGATCCGGTGGCGTGGTACCCAGGCCTGGACGATCGCGGAGATCGCGAAGCCGAGGACGAGCGCCCACCACACCTCCCACGCCATCAGGAAGGCGTTCGAGAACCCCTCACCGACTTTCGCGAGTACCTCGGCCACAGCTCTGTTATACCAGGTGGGGGTATGCCACAATGAATGTCATGCCGACCGAGAAGCGCGGATACAGCGCCACCAAGGACCAACTGCTGAGACGGCTGCGGCGGGTAGAGGGCCAGGTGCGTGGCGTCGAGCGGATGGTCGACGAGGAGCGCTACTGCATCGACGTGCTCACCCAGATCGCCGCCATCGAAGCGGCGCTCGACAAAGTCGCGCTCGGCCTGCTCGACGACCACGCCCGCCACTGCGTGATCGGCGCGGAGGGCGACACCCGACAGCAGCGCACCGAAGAGCTGATGGGCGCGGTGGGGCGGCTCATGCGCCGAGGCTGAGCGCCCTCGACCCAGCGCTCGGCACGGTGGGCCGCCTGCGAGAGTTCTCCGCATGACGACGGCCGCGAGCAGCCGGCGGCGGCTCAAGTTCTGGGGCTGGGGCTTCGAGGACCAGCAGCCGGGGAGCGAGGCGCTCGAGCGGGCGGCCGTCGCCGCCCGAGAGCACCTCGGCTTCGGCGCCGAGGAGGTCGAGCGACCGCCGCAGCTGGAGGACGTCGAGCTGTCGGCGCCCCGGCTCGACCCGCCGGACTCGCTCGCGCACCTGTGCCGCACCGATACTTACGAGCGCGCCGCACACGCCTACGGCAAGTCCTACCGCGACCTCGTGCGTGCGTACCGCGGGCGCTTCGACCATCCGCCTGACCTCGTTGCACATCCGACGGACGAGGTCGACCTCGAGCGGATGATCGACTGGTGCGCGAAGATGAACGCGGCGGCGATCCCATTCGGCGGCGGCACGAGCGTCGTCGGCGGAGTCGAGGCGGCGCTGCCCGGCGACTACACGGGGGCGGTCACGATCGATCTCAAGCTCATGGATCGCGTTCTCGACGTCGACCGGGCCTCCCGTGCAGCGCGCATCCAGGCCGGCGCGACCGGCCCCGACCTGGAGGCTGAGCTGAAGCGGCACAAACTCACGCTGCGCCACTTCCCGCAGTCGTTCGAGTACTCGACGCTCGGCGGCTGGATCGCCACCCGGTCCGGAGGTCACTTCGCGACTCTCCACACGCACATCGACGACTTCGTCGAGTCGATACGGGCGCTCACCCCGCGCGGGATCGGGGAGAGCCGCCGGCTGCCGGGATCGGGGGCCGGCCCGAGCCCCGATCGGATGTTGATCGGCTCCGAGGGCATCCTCGGCGTGATCACGGAGGCCTGGGTTCGCGTACAGGACGTCCCGGGAGCCCAGGAGTCGGCGGCCGTCCTGTTCGACGGCTTCGACCAAGGCGCCCGAGCGGTGCGGGCGCTTGCCCAGTCGCGGCTCTTTCCGACCAACTGCCGTCTCCTCGACTCGGACGAAGCCGCTCTCACCGGCGCGGCTCCCGACGCAAAGGCGCTGCTGGTGCTCGGCTTCGAGGCCCCGGATGGCGATCTCCGCCCGTCGCTCGATCAAGCGCTGGAGATCTGCCGCGGAGAAGGGGGTGAGCCGCGCGAGCGCCGCGGCGAGTCCGAGGGCGCCTGGCGCGACGCATTCCTTCGGGCGCCCTATGTGCGGGACACGCTGATCGCGGCGGGCGTCCTCGCCGAGACGTTCGAGAGCGCGATCACATGGGACCGCTTCGACGATTTCGTCGCCGGCGTCCGGGAACACACGCGCGCCGCGCTCGGCGAAGGGACGGTCACCTGCCGGCTCACGCATGTCTACCCGGATGGCGCGGCGCCGTACTTCACCGTGCTCGCGCCGGCCCGGCGGGGTTCCGAGCTCGAGCAGTGGGAGGAGGTCAAAGCCGCGGCGTCGGAGGCGATCGTCGCCGCGGGCGGCACGATCACCCACCATCACGCGGTAGGTCGCGACCACCGCCCCTGGTACGACCGCCAGCGCCCGCCGCCGTTCGCGGAGGCGCTGCGGGCGGCAAAGAGCGCACTCGACCCCACCGGGATCCTGAACCCGGGCGTCCTGATCGATCCGTGAGCATGTGGCCAGGTGAGCCGGCCCGTGCCGCGCGGGGGCGGCGGAGGCTGGGGCGACTGCTCCCGATCGATCCGTGAGCGCGCGTCGCCGGGAGCTCGCCCGCGCAGAGCGGGTCCTGCCGGGGCTCTGGCGGCTGCGGCTGCCGCTGCCATGGCCGGGCGTTCCGCTACGACTTCGGCTACTCGCCCGATCCGGCCGGCGAGTTCCTGCGCAGCCTCGACGTGGTCGACGAGCTCGACGTCGAGCTCGTCCTCGCCGGCCATGGCCGGCCGGTGCGCGACGCCCGAGTCCTCACCGAGGCGAACCGGCGCGCGGTGCACGAGCGCGTCGAACGGGTGCGCCGGGCCATGGACGACGGCTCGCGGGCCGCGTTCGAGATCGTGCCGGCGATGCTCGACGATCAGTTGCCCGACCCGATGATGATCGGGTGGGGGCTTGCCGAGGCCCTCTGCTACCTGCGCTTCCTCGAGCTCCGCGGCCAGGCCGCGCGAGTGGACGGCGAGGAGCCGGAGCGCTGGGGACGCGCCTAAGAGGCTAAACCGGCGCTTTCGCGCGCGTCCAGGGATGCGCTGCGCGCAGCGCCGCCAGGATCGCTCGCGTTGCGGGCGAGCGGTTCAACGTGTAAAAGTGGATCCCGGGCGCGCCTCGCGCCAGGAGATCGGAGCATTGGAGGGTCGCATAGGCGACCCCGAGCTCGGCAACCGCTTCCGGGTCGTCGGCGCGCCCGTTCAACTCACGCTCCAGCTCGTCGGGGATCGACGCCCCGCACATCTCGGTGAAGCGCTTGATCTGCCCGTAGTTGGTGATCGGCATGATCCCCGGGATGATCGGCACGCCGATGCCGGCCGCGCGCGCCTCGTCGACGAAGTCGAAGTACAGCTCGTTGTCGAAGAACAGCTGAGAGATCAAGAAGCCGGCGCCGGCTTCGACCTTCCGCTTCGCGTATGCGAGGTCCTCGCCCTTGCTCGCGGCCTCCGGGTGCACCTCCGGGAAGCAGGCGGCGCCGGTGCAGAAGTCGAAGCGAGCGCGAATCAGGTCGATCAGCTCCACGGAGTAGTGGAGGCCGCCCGGGTGAGGTTTCCACTCGGTCTCGCCTCGGGGCGGGTCGCCGCGCAGCGCGAGCACGTTCTCGATGCCGGCGGACGCGATCTCCTCGAGAATCTCGGCGACTCGCCGCGCCGGCTCGCCCACACACGACAGATGCGCCATCGCCTCGATTCCGAGGTCCTGCTTGATCCACTTGGTGAGCTCGACGGTCCGCTCGCGCGTCGAGCCGCCGGCGCCGTAGGTGACCGAGACGTAGTCCGGCCGGTCGTCCTTCAGGACCGCGAGCGTCTGCTCGAGGGTGCGCTGCCCCTCGTCGGTCCTGGGTGGGAAGAACTCGAACGAAAAGGCGGGCCGGCGGTGCTCGAGGATCTCCGAGACGCGCATTGGCGGCGGAGGCTAGAACCTTGACAGAGATGTGTCAAGGTTCGCGGCGCTCCGGCGGAATGATGTCCAGCCCCGTTGCCGCGACGTCGTGACCGGCGAGCCGATACTGCACGTCCACCGAGTCGTTCTTCCCGTAGCTGCCGAAGAGCCCGAAGAACATCGCCGTCCAGCGACCCATCCCCAGCTTCTCCTTCTCGAGCGGCTTCGAGAAAAGGAGCTCGCGGCCGCTGACCTCGTAGTCCGTCCCCTCGACCTGCGGAACTCCGTTGACGAAGACTCGGTACGGCGGCTCGGCGCCGCGCGGCAGCGGCACTCGCCAGCGCTTCATCGCGCCTCCAGCGCGCGCCGCAGCGCGTCGTAGGCCGACTCCCGCCGCCGCTGGCCGATCAGGCGCCGGCGCACCCGTCCGGTGAACGCCTCGCTCGAACCGTCGCCGCGCACGTCGATCCCGGCGCGCAGCCGCCCGGGTCCCGAGAGCTCCAGCCGCCCGACGACCTGCTGCCTCGGCTCGAGCCGGCGGAGGACGCCGCCGCCGACCGCCTCGGTGTCGGCCGCCCGCTCGAGCTCCCTGCCCTCCTGCTCCACGGCCGCCAGCGCCTCGGCGAGCGTCGCGAAGCGCTCGCGGCGCACCTTGGCGCCGCTGCGCACCGTGAGCGTGTACCACTCAGCCACCGATCGCGGACATCGTGCGCGGCGGCTGACGGAAGCCCGGCTCGCCCACGTGATGCTTCAACTCCTTGCGCCAGACCGCGTCGCGCAGGACGGTCTCGATCTCGGCGTCGCTCGCCTCGGCGCGCAGCGGCTCGCGCAGGTCCGTCTCGTGGATCGAGAACAGGCACGTGCGCAGCTTTCCGTCGGCCGTCAGCCGGATGCGGTTGCAGTCCCCGCAGAACGGCTCGGAGACCGGATTGATGAAGCCGATCTCCCCGCGCCCGTCCTCGAATCGGAACACCCGCGCCGTGGCGTGCGGCTCGCGCGGGCGCTCCTCGAGCGGATGGACCCGGTTGATGATCGCGCGGATCTCGTCGCCCGTGAGCACCTGGTCCCGGCTCCAGGCGTGGTCGCCATCCAGTGGCATGAACTCGATGAAGCGCACTTGGTAGCTGGTCGAGCGCGCGAACTCCGCGAACGGGAGCGCCTCCTCCTCCGTGAAGCCCCGGAGCGCAACCGCGTTGACCTTGATCGGATGCACCTCCGGGTGGCGGGCGATCGCGTCTAGCCCGCGGAGCACCTGCGGGAGCGAGTCGCGCCTGGTCAGCTGGAAGAACCGGTCGCGCTGCAGAGAGTCGATCGACACGTTCATGCGCGTGATGCCGGCCTCGACCAGAGCGTCGGCGTCGCGCTCGAGCAGGTAGCCGTTCGTCGTCAGCGAGAGGTCCTCGATCCCCGGGACGGCGGCCAGCATCCCGACGAGTCGCGGGAACTCGCGCCGCACCAGCGGCTCGCCGCCGGTGAGCCGCAGGTCGGAGACGCCCATCTCGGCGAGCAGCCGGACCAGCCGCTCGATCTCCTCGAAGGTCAGGATCGCCTCGCGCTCGAGCCAGGGAAGCCCCTCCGCGGGCATGCAGTACTGGCAGCGGAAGTTGCAGCGATCGGTCACCGACACGCGCAGGTCGGAGATCCGCCGTCCGTGTCCGTCGAAGAGGGGGTTGCGGGTCACTAGTCGAAGGGTACCCCGGTGGAACTGCCGGGGATGGACATCCGGGCCCCGACTCGCGGGAACCGCCGACTCGAGGCGTTCTTCGACGCGGCCAACAAGGACGAGCGGCTGCGGGCCTGGTGGTACATGCAGCAGGTGAACGCAGAGCGGCTCGGGATGTCCGACCACTCCTGGGTGCACGTCCAGATCGTGGTCAACATCGCGCTGCGGCTCCTGAGGCTCCTGCATCGGGCGGGCGTGGAATCGGCGATGGAGTCCGATCACGGCATGAGGCCCCGCGACGCCGAGGTCGTGATCGTCGCCGGCTGCCTGCTCCACGACACGGGCATGTCGATCCACCGCACCGATCACGAGGCCTACAGCCTCTTCCTCGCCGCCGATCGGCTGCCCCTGCTGCTAGATGGGATCTACGACGAGCCGGATCTGACGGTGGTCCTCTCCGAGGCCCTCCACTCGGTGATAGGCCACCGCCGCCGCGGCGACCCGATCACGCTGGAAGCCGGCGTGGTCCGGGTCGCCGACGCGCTCGACATGGCGAGCGGGCGCTCGCGTGTCCCGTTCGAGACGCGACGCCCCAACATCCACTCGCTGTCGGCCGCGGCGATCGACGCGGTCAGGATCGAGCCCGGCGAGGACAAGGCGGTGAAGATCGAGATCGAGATGAACAACTCTTCCGGCCTCTTCCAGGTCGACGAGCTCCTGGCGACCAAGCTGCGCGGCTCCGGTCTCGAGGAGCACCTGGAGGTCGTGGCGCAGATCGATGCCGAGCACGAGAAGCGCCTCGTGCCGGTGTTCCGGATCTAGACTGGTGGCGCTAGCCGCTGTTCGCCGGGTCGAGCGTCTGGGTGAAGCCCTGCGGCGCGGGGGTCTCGACCAGCTGCTCGCGCTCGCCGATCGGCGTGTAGTCGCGCTCGCGCTCACCCGTGTAGATCTGGCGCGGGCGGGCGATCTTGGTCTCGTCGTCGGTGACCATCTCGAGCCACTGCGCGAGCCAGCCGGAGGTGCGGGGGATGGCGAACATCACCGTGAACATGTCGGTGGGCAGCTTGAGCGCCTCGTAGATCAGTCCCGAGTAGAAGTCGACGTTCGGGTAGAGCTTTCGGTCGACGAAGTAGTCGTCGTCGAGCGCGCGCTTCTCGAGCTCGGTCGCGATGTCGAGCTTCGGGTTCTTGCCCGTCACCTCGAACACCCTGTCGACGTGCTCTTTGATGATCCGGGCGCGCGGGTCGTAGTTCTTGTAGACCCGGTGCCCGAAGCCCATCAGCTTCTCGTCCTTGTTCTTCACGCCCTCGAGGAAGTCCGGGATGTTGTCGGTGCTGCCGATCCTGTCGAGCATGCGGAGCACCTGCTCGTTGGCGCCGCCGTGGAGAGGCCCGTACAGCGCGGCCACGCCGGCGGCCACGGCCGAGTAGGGATCGACCTGCGAGGAGCCCACTCCGCGCACGGCGTTCGTCGAGCAGTTCTGCTCATGGTCGGCGTGCAGGATCCAGAGGACGTCGAGGGCCTGTTCGAGCCGGGGGTCCGGCTCGTACTTGACCTCGGTCATCTTGAACATCATCGACAGGAAGTTGCCGGGGTAGGTCAGGTCGTTGTCCGGATAGACGTACGGCAGCCCCAGGTTGTGGCGATAGGCGAATGCGGCGAGCGTCGGCATCTTCGCGATCGAGCGCACCGAAGCCATGTGGCGCTCCTGGTCGTCGTCGATGTTCTTGGCGTCCGGATAGAAGGTGGAGAGCGCCCCGACGGTGGCGAGGAGCATGCCCATCGGGTGGGCGTCGTAGCGGAAGCCCTCGACGAACTTCTTGATGTTCTCGTGGACGAAGGTGTGGTGCGTGATCTCGAAGATCCACTCGTGGAGCTGGGTCTGTGTAGGCAGGTCGCCGTAGATGAGCAGGTAAGCGACCTCCAGGTAGGTCGAGTGCTCGCAGAGCTGCTCGATCGGGTAGCCGCGGTACTCGAGCACGCCGGCCTCGCCGTCGATGAAGCAGACCGCGCTGCGGCACGACGCGGTGTTGGTGAAGGCCGGGTCGTAGCTCATGAGGCCGAAGTCGTCGTCTGAGACCTTCATCTGGCGGAAGTCCATGCCCCGCACGGTGCCGTCTCGGACCTCGACCTCGTAGGTCTCGCCGTTTCGATTGTCGGTGACGGTGAGCGTGTCCCGCGCTGTCGCAAGCCCGCCACCGTCCTCGCGCTGCCTCTGCTCCTCGGCCATGGCCTCTCTCCTCGGTCTGCTGCTCTCTCGGTACTTCGGATTCTGACGGAACGCGACGGCGGGGGTGTCGCGCGGTCAGCGCCGGCGCAGCCCGCCGAACAGCTTCTTCATCGATCCGCCGAGGCCGGGGCCGCCCTCGGGAGGCGGCAGCTCGGCGCACTCCGCCGCGGTGATCGTCAGCGTGACCGCGAGCTCTGCGGTTCGCGCGACCTCCGGGGCGTCCACGAATCGGCGGTCGCCGCGGTCGGTCTCGATCACCAACCCGTCGAAGATGTGCTCGCGAAAGTTGTCGAGAACCTCGACGACCTTGCCGACCATCTGCTCGTCGGAGCTGTAGACAGGGGTTCCGCGGGGGATCGCCGTGTAGTGAATCGCGTGGCCGTCGTCGATTGGAGTCACGGTCTCAGACCTGCAGGAAGAACGCCGCCGCGCTGCCGCCTTCGTCCTCGTCCTCCTCGGTGGCCCCGCTGTAGATCGCGCTGCCGATCGCTGCGATGGCGAGCAGCACCGAGATGGCGGCCACGGCTCGGAAGCGGCCCTCGGATCCGGGGAAGCCCTCGTGGCTGATCCCGAGGAGGGACACGACCACCGCCCACGTCGCGAAGAGGCCGCCGCAGACGTACCAGGCAGTCACGGCGCGAACGGTACCGGAAGGCCCCACGCAGTTCACGGCGAAAGCGCGGGGGCGGAAGGTGCGCCGCGGCGCTAGCGGTGGCCCGCCGGCACGTGCGGCTTTGCGCGGGCGACGCGCACGCGCTGGGGCGCCGCCGGCGCCGGATCCCGGTGCGGCCCGCGCCGCGGGGGATGCGGCGGGCGTCCGCGGGGATGCCAGGGCTCGCGGTCTGAGCCGCCGCGTCCGTCGTCGCCCACTTCGGGCAGCGGCGGGTCCTTGACCGCCCACCAGACGATCCACAGCAGAGCTCCGATCGGGATCTTCAACACGATCGCAAGCCAGAACACCCCCCAGAACGTGTTCATGTTGAGGATCGTACCCGGAACCGCCGGCTCGAACTACCCAGCCAAGCCTTAACGGGAGGTCGCTTGACGGGGATGCGGACCGCACTTAGCGTGGAGGAGGCTCTCTTGGCCGCAGCCGATCCCGCTGCCGGCCCCGAACCAGCGAACCAGTGTAGATCTCACGTCGCCGCCGCTGCCCCGGCGGCTCGGAAAGGAAGGACATGTCACGACGTACCCTCCGGCGCACAGCCGTGCCCGGGCTCGCGATCGCAGTGGCGGTCGTCGCCGTCGCGCCGGCCGCCGCCCTTGGTCCGGCGACCGCCACCCTGCCCGTGAAGGGCGGCGTGGAGATCAAGCCCAACCGCTTCCTGAAGGAAACGTCGCACTTCGGCCTGGACCGCGTCAGCATCCGTCCGGGCGGGACGCTCACCATCGTTAACAAGACCGACGAGGCTCACACCTTCTCCCTCGTTAAGCCCAGCCAGGTCCCGCGCAACGCTCGGGAGCTTGGGCAGTGCTTCGAAGGCGGAGTCTGCGCCAAGCTCGAAGTGGCGCATGGCGCTGTCGACCCCAACACCGGCGAGGAGCGGGATCCGACAATTCCGCTCGTAAACGTCGGCAAGGACGGCTTCAATCAGCCCGGTGACTCGGTGGTCTTTGGGCCGAAGAAGAAGGCCAAGGTGAAGGTCACCGCCAAGAAGGGCCAGACGCTGAGCTTCATCTGCGCCATCCACCCGTGGATGTCCGGCAAGCTGGACGTCGAGTAGCGGTTCTCACCGCCGTCGCGCTCGCGGCCTCCGCCGGAACGGCGGAGGCCGCGGTGCGCCAGGTGTGGGTGGCCGCCGTTCCCACCACCTGGAACGCGGTCCCCAACGGACATGACGCCCTCGCTCACGACGGCAACGGCATCATCGGGCCGGAGCGGAGCGTGTTTCCGACGGTGGTATATCGGCGCTATACCCGCGGCTGGCGCCGGCCGCTGCGCAACGCGTCGCCGGCGAAGGTGGACAACGAGCTGATCCCGGGCCCGCTGCTGCGGGCGCGGGTGGGCGATCGCCTGCTCGTCCACTTCAAGAACCGCGACACGCTCTTCAAGCGCTCGCACTCGATGCACTTCCACGGCGTCGAGTACCGGCCGAGCTCGGACGGCGTCTACCTGCCGGGCTTCACCCAGAAGGGCGGCGACGTCAAGCCCGGCCAGAGCTTCACCTACCGGCTCCGCGCGGGCCCCGACTCGGCGGGCGTATGGCCCTACCACGACCACTCGCGCTCCATGCACGAGTCGATCCTCGGCGGTCTCTACGGGGCCCTGTCGATCCTCGGCCGCCGCGAGCACAGGCCCGACCGCGAGTTCGTGAGCTTCTTCGCCGCGGTGGGCGAGTTCGAGGGAATCAACGGGCGCGCGTTCGTGGGGAACACCCCGATCTATCGGGCGCGCGTGGGACAGCGGATCCAGTGGGACGTGCTCGCGATCGGGTCAGAGCACCACACCTTCCACGTCCACGGCCACCGCTGGCGGCGGGGCGGCGTGCCGGAGGACACGCGCACGCTCGGCCCGGCCGAGAGCTTCCGGGTGCACTGGCGCGAGGACGCCCCCGGCACCTGGCTCTACCACTGCCACGTGGAGGAGCACATGGAGAAGGGCATGATCGGCCTCTACCGGGTGAGCCGGCGATGAGGGCGCGGCTTGCCACAGGCACCGCGACGAGGCAGCGACCTCCCGCGGGTGGCCGTTCGGCGTCGAGGGCCGCGCTGCTCGCCGCGGCGCTTCCGGCGCTCCTGGCCGCTGCGCTGGCGCTGCCCTCCCCGGCGCGCGCCGAGCTCGCGTTCGCCTCGATGGGGTACGACTACTTCTCCCCGTCCCATCTCGACGTCCTCGTTGGCGACGCCGTCAGTTGGCGAAACGCCAGCATCCGCGAGCACGACGTGCACTCGGACGTGGGCGACTTCGACTCCGGCAGGGTAGGGGCCGGCGCGATCTTCGGACACAACTTCGCCGAACCGGGCGACTACCCCTACATTTGCACCATCCACACCTTCATGACGGGCGACGTTGCGGTGTACGCGCTGCTCCTCTCCGGGCCGACCACGCCGGTGGCGCGCGGCTCGCCAGTCGCCCTGGAGGTCCGCGCGCCCGACGGCGTGGGCGAGGCCACGATCGAAGCGGATGCCGGCGGCGGCTTCCGGCCGATCGGGAAGGCGGGCCCCGGGGCCGGCATGGGCCATCAGGAGCACGCCGGCGCCGGCATGCTCCATGCGACGGTGAAGGCGACGGCGAGCGCCACCTACAGGGCGGTCGGGCCGTCGGGGGCCAGTCAGGAGATCCGGATCGAGGTCACCGACAACTCCGAAGTTAGCCTGGCCGCGTCGGCCAGCCGCGGCGGTGACGTGCTGCGGGCAAAGGCGGTTCCCGAGCAGCCAGGGGCGCGGGCGATCCTCCAGCTCCACCTGCGCGAGCGCTTCGGCTGGTGGCCGGTGGCGCGGGCCCGGCTTGACGAACAGTCCCGCGCGCGATTCGTCGTGCGGCGGCGCGGCGGCGTACGCGCACGCGTAGTGCTCGTGGGAGCCGACTGGGCGACGCAGCTCGCGGTTAGCCCCGTGGTCGTGGCGCGAGGGCGGCGCGGCTGACAGAGCACGGCTGCCGGCGCGAGGCACTCGCTCGCGGAGCCGGCGGACGGACTTGCCCGCTACCCGGGCGCCGCCACGCCCTCGATCGTGGTCATCCGCCGGAACTGCTCGTAGCGCTCCTCGATCTCCTCGCGTGTGAGGCGCCGGCCGCGCTCGCAGCCGAATTCCTCGACCCAGAACGAGGCGACGGTGGAGCCGTACGTCATGGCCCGCCGCAGGCCGGCCTCGTCGGCGCCGCCGCCTTGTGCGTCGAGGTAGCCGAGCAGACCGCCGGCGAAGGCGTCGCCCGCGCCGGTCGGGTCGAGCACGGTCTCCAGCGGATAGGCGGGCAGCGAGAAGAAGCCCGCCTCCGTGAACAGCGCGGCGCCGTACTCGCCCTGCTTCACGACGACCGTGGAAGGTCCCATCTCCATGACGTCGCGGGCGGCGCGCAGTAGCGTCGGCTGCTCCGTCAGCATGCGGACCTCGTCGTCGTTCATCAAGATCATGTCGACGGTCCCGATCGTGCGCACGAGCGACTCGCGAGCGGTCTCGATCCAGAGGTTCATGGAGTCGAGGCCGGCGATCTTCGCGCCCTCGCACTGCTCGCGGACCTCGCGCTGGAGGTCGGGCTGGATGTTCGCGAGGAAGAGGACGTCCGCCTGCTTGGACGCCTCCGACAGCTGCGGCTGGAAGTCGCCGAAGACGCCCAGCTGAGTGTCGAGCGTGCGGCGGATGTTGAGGTTCCACTCGTACTCCGCGCGCCAGAAGAAGGTGTGGCCGCCCTCCACTCGCTCGATGTCGTCGGTGTTTACGCCACGCTCGTGGAGCACGGCGTATTCGCCGTCGCCGAAGTCGTCGCCGACCGGACCGACCACCCGCACGTCGGTGAAGTAGCTCGCGGCCAGCGAGAAGTGCACCGCCGAGCCGCCGAGCATGCGCTCGCGCTCACCGAAGGGAGTCTTGACCGCGTCGAAGGCGATCGAGCCGACTACCACCACGCTCATGGGGCGGGGAGCGTACCTGGGCGAGCGTGCTTGCCAGGTCTCTGATGCCGCGGATGCGTAGGCTCCCGGTCGATGCGCGCGGTTCAGATCGAGGAGTTCGGCGGTCCCGAGGTCCTGAAGGTCGTGGACGCTCCGAAACCCGAGCCAGGCGAGGGCGAGCTCCTCATCGAGGTGTCGCGGGCCGGGATGAACTTCGCCGACACCCATCAGCGAGAGAACTCCTACCTGGCCCGCTACGAGGTTCCCCTGATCCTCGGCGGCGAGGTCGCCGGCAGGACCGAGGACGGCCGCCGCGTCGTCGCGATGCTGCGGAGCGGCGGATACGCCGAGTACGCCGTGGCGCCCGAGGCCACCGTCTACCCGATCCCCGACGGGGTCGAGGACGGCGCGGCGCTGGCGCTCCTCATACAGGGACTGACCGCCTGGCACCTGTTCCGGACGTCGGCGAATCTGGCACGGGGCGAGTCGGCCGTCGTGATCTCGGCCGCCGGTGGGGTGGGCAGCCTGGCCGTGCAGCTGGCCAAGCCCTTGGGCGCCGGCCGGGTGATCGCCACCGCCAGCAGCGAGGAGAAGCGCAGCAAGACGCTCGAGCTGGGCGCCGACGCCGCCGTCGACACCGCCGAGGAGGACCTCACCGGCGCGCTCATCGAGGCCAACGACGGGCGCCACGTGGACGTCGTTCTCGAGATGTCGGGCGGGCGCGTCTTCGACGCCTCCGCCGAGGCTCTCGCGCCCTTCGGCCGTATCGTCGCCTACGGGATCGCGAGCAGGGAGCAGAACACCGTCCAGACCGGCCGCCTGATGCGGAAGAGCCGCAGCGTCGTCGGCTTCTGGCTGGTCCACTGTCTGGGCCGCCGGGACATGGTCGAGGAGCCGCTCGCGGAGCTCTTCGCGCGGGCTGCGCGCGGCGAGCTCGTCCCGCAGATGGGCGAGACCTATCCGCTCTCCGAGGTCCGCCGCGCACACGAGGACATGCAAGGCCGCCGAACGAGCGGGAAGCTGCTGCTGGACCCGAGCGCCTAGCGCCCGCTTCCTCTCGGGGCGAAACTTGAGAGGCAAATGAGGCGGCGAACAATCACCGCGGTGGCCCTGGCGCTGTTGCTCGTGTCGGGTTGTGGCGGCGGTGACGACCCCGGCGCGGGGTCCGCCCGGCAGCAGGATCCCGACCGCTTCGACGCGGACGCGGCGTGGCGCACGATCGAGCTTCAGCTTCGGTACGGTCAGCGGCCCGCCGGGTCGCCGCAGCTCAGGCGACTCGCGGTGCGACTGAGGGGCATGATGCCCCACGGTCGATTCGAGGCCATTCCCGGCGATCGACGACTGCGGAACGTCGTCGGAGTCGTACCCGGCCGCCGGCCGGCCGTCGTGATCGGCGCCCACTACGACACGCTCGCGGAGCCCAAGGGATTCGTCGGCGCGAACAACGGCGCTGCCGGCACCGCCATCGCCGTCCAGCTGGCCCATCAGGCGAGCCGCCTGCGCCGTCCGCGCGACGCGCCCGAGCTCCGGTTCGTGCTGTTCGACGGCGAGGAGCCGCCGAGCACGCTTCCGGAGAAGACGACCAACTTCTATGCGACCGGGCTTCGCGGCTCCCGCGCCTATGTCGCTCGCCACGGCGCGGGCACCCGGGCGATGGTCCTACTCGACTACGTTGCGGGCCGCCACCTGAGGCTCCCGCGCGAGGGCAGCTCTACACCCGAGCTGTGGACCCAGGTACGAGCGGCGGCCCGCGCGGCCGGCCATGCCGGCGTCTTCCCCGACGACGTCCAGTCGAGCGTCGTCGACGACCACACTCCTTTCCTGCGGGCGGGCATCCCGGCCGTCGACCTCATCGATTGGAGCTATCCGGGGCACCAGCTGACCGACACCATCGACAGGCTGTCCCGGCGCAGCGTCGACGCCGTCGGAGAGTCGCTCGTCGAGCTGATCCTGCGCACCGACGCCGGCGCTGTGGGGAGCGGCTAGAGAGCTCGGACTGACGGCCGCCCGCCGGCGATGCTCAGGGCGTGAGCGGCCGGAGCCGTATCGCTCCCCCGCGGCTCTCGATCGCGAAGACCTCGACGACGTTGTCACCCTCGAGCAGGGAGCTCTCCGGGACGACCATCGAGAAGGCCCGAGGCGCGCGCGGGCGCGGCGCGACCGAAGGCGCCGTGGCGACGATCGTCCCGTTGACCGCGACCGCGAGGTCCATGGGCTCGCGGCTGCCGCCCCCGGCCAGGCGGCCGCTCACGTTCACCGGGAGCGAGACCCCGTCGAGACTGACGTGCCGCCGCTTGCCGGGCGCGTCGAGTACCGCCCGTGTGCCGCCAGCCGCGAGCGCCGGCCAGCGCGAGACCGGCGTCCCGTGCAGCGAGGGGAAGGGGCCGATCCCGTAGAGCCCCGGTCCGGTGTCGCCCGAGCCGAAGAGCCGCAGCTTCAGCCGCAGCGCAGCGGCCGTCCGGTGGCGGAGATCGGCGGGGCTCAGCACGGTTCGGCGGCCCGTTCGCTCGACCACGAGCGTCGAGCGCGGAATGTCGCGGGCACGCGGGCCGAAGAGCGGGCGTCCCTCCACCCGCCAGCCGGGACGAACGTGGGCGACGCTCGCGATCGTGGGGAGCACGTCGATCGTCCGAACATGGCGTCGATCGATCCGGCCGCGAGTCTGGAACGGAAGCTTGACGATCAGCGGAGTGAGCGCGATGTCGCCGGCGTTGCGTCGGTTGAAGTTGTGGCCGTTGCCGAGCCGACCGAAGCTCTCGCCGTTGTCCGCCGTGGCGACGATCAGCGAGCGGTCGTAGAGGCCCTCGGCGCGAAGACGATCTAGCGCGTTTCCGAGCAGGCGGTCGGTGAACCCCACCTGGAGCAGATGACGCTGATAGTCGTGGTCGACCAGCCAGCGTTTGTAGTGCCACGCGTCCCAGGACAGGCGCGCCTCACTGGCGCCTTCGCCGTACTCATGACCCGAGGGCAGATACACCCACGGTGCGTGCGGCAGCAAGAGATGCTTGAAGTAGAACGTCGGCCTGGAGGCCGGGCGAATCGAACGAAGCCAGCTCTCGAAGCGCTCCGGTCGGCCGGCCTTGAGCAGCTGTATGACCTCCCGTCCCGTCCTCGGGTGCGAGCCCGGACACAGGCGCGGCGGACAGAGGCTCGACGCCTCCTCGGAGACGTCCATGCGGTAACTCCCGCCGAGCATCGAGAACAGGTTGCGCGGCTCTGCGGAGTAGGTGGGCTTCGCCCACCGCCACAGCGTCCGGCCGGTGAAGAGCGATCGGAGCGCGCGCCCGGTCTCGTCGAGCGAGGCGGTGGCGTCCGGGAACCAGGTGGAGTCGCGGGCGAGAGCCGCGAAGTGCGGGTAGCGGACGGGGTCGATCCGGCCGTGCGCGTCGAGCAGGGAGATGGTGGAGAACTCGTCGAACACCAGCATCACGACAGGCGGATGCCGCTCAGCGCCCCGCGGACCCTCGTCCGCAGACTGGCCTCCGTACGCAGACTGGCCTCCGTCCGCAGACGAGGAGCCCGTCGAGCAGGAGCTTGGGACGCTCGCGAGGAGCGCCACCAGGAGCAGCATGCCGAGACGGGCGCCCACCGCGCGAGACTCTAGGGAATCCCGGGTGCTCGCCATGCAGCTGACGACCGGCTTCTCATCGAGGCGAGGGCGGCCTGCGCGCCAGGTAGGAGGCGAGTGCCTCTACGTCGGTGCCGACCGGCCGCGGGCGGCGCCCGCGCTGTCGCAGCACGCTGAAGCGCGAGCCGGTCGCGATCAGCTCGTTGGCGGCGACCGTGTAGAGGCGCTCGGGCCCGAGCGGATGTCCATCGCTCGTCGTTAGATCGAAGACGCGGGCTCCCCGGTGCTCGTACCGCACCCCACTCGTGTAGAGGCGGGTGGTGCCCGGGCCCCTCCACTGCTGCTCCAGGAGCTTGCGTACATCGGCGCCGCGCAATCGCATCCGCATCACCCGCTGACCGTAGGCCTCGACGAAGCAGACCTCGCCGTACGTGACGGGGCCGGGACCGATGCTGCTGCGGATGTTCCCCGGGTTGACGAACCCGATGTCGGAGTGGGCGAGACGGCGCTGGGCCGCCGCGACCAGCCGACCGAGGTCGCCGCGCTCGCGCGAATAGCCTCGCGGCGCCGTGCCCAAGACGCGGTCGGCGACGGGGGCGACGCGACGCGCGTACCGCCGCATCACCGCGGCGACGCCCGGGTCCGGGGCGACGCCCGCGTGCGACGTGCGCCGGATCTCGGCCGAGGAGGACACGACATCGTCGCTCCGGCGGTCCACCGTCAGCTCCACGCGATCGTAGGCCGAGCCGTAGGCGAAGGCCTGGACGATGAGCTTGCCGGCCACCCGCGTATTCAGGTACGAGTGGGTATGGCCGGCGACGATCACGTCCACCGCGGCGCTCATCTCGCGGGCCTCGTCGACGATCTCCCCTGCCGCCGGCCCCGTCCTGCCGTCCTGGAACGCGCCGGAGTGGGCGAGCACGACGATCGCCTCGACCCCACGGCGGCGCAGGGCCGGCACCGACCGGTTGACGCTGTCGGAGATGTCGAGGAAGCGGAATCGGCGCGCATACCGGGAGAGGAGGTAGCGTGGCGCGGTGTCGGTCGTCACGCCGATGAAGCCGATCTTCACGCCGGCGCGCTCGACGATCCTGTAGGGCGGAAGGTGCAACCGGCCGTCCCGGTCGACGACGTTCGCCGCCACGTACGGGATCTGCACACGCCGCAGCAGCGTCTGGAGCTGGTCCCCTCCGTTGTCGAACTCGTGGTTTCCGAGCGTCCCGACATCGAAGTGCATTCGGTTGACGGCGTCGATCGTCGAGCGGTGGTGGAAGTAGCTCGAGATCAGGGGCGACGCTCCCACCGTGTCGCCGGCGTGGACGCGGATCGTGTGCCCGGGCTGGCGGGCGGCCGCATGGTCGAGGTGGGCCGCCAGCCACGCTGCGCCGCCCACGTCGCCGTCCGGCAGGAGGTGGCCGTGCAGGTCGTTGATCCCGAGCAGCTGGATCCGCACCTTGCCCGCGGGGGCGGGGTGCCGAGGGGGGTCGGCGGTCGCTCGCAGCCCGAGGAGGGCGACTAGGACGGCCGCCGCGAAGGCGGCGGCACCGGGAGCCAGATGTCGTCTGTCCACGCCGGGATCTGAACCTACGGTCGCCCCGACCAACCGGTGTTAACCGCTGCCTCCCAGGAGGTGAAGTCCCTGTAAACCGGCCGCTTTAGCGCTTTAGCCAGCGATGACGCCGGCCCGAATCAGCGAGCGTCGGCCACGATCCGCACGTCCACGCCCGGCAGCTTCCGCAGCAGCTGCTCGGTCAGCGATTCCTCGAGCCGACGCACGCCGCGGCGGGGACGCGGCTGGCCCATCAGGATGTAGGTCGTGCCGCGCTCGGAGGCGACGCGCGCGACCGCCTCGCCCACGTCATCGCCCTCCTCGACGATCAGCTGCGCTCCGAGCACGGAGGCGAGCCGCCGCAGCGACTCGAGCTGCTCGCGGTCCTCGCCGCGTGGCGGCGGTCCGGGGGCGGCGACGTACAGGAGGTCGAGGTCGGCGGCCAGCCGCTGCGAGGAGCGCCAGGCGCGCCGGACGAGGCGCTGGGCAGTCGGCCCGGGTCGCACGAGCGCCAGTATCCGCTCGGCCACCGGCTGCGGAGCCTCTCCGAACAACCGCGCCTCGCGCGTGCCGAGCGCCTCTACCGGAGGGACCAGGCGCTTGGCTTCGACGTCCTCGGCCACCTGCCTCAGCGCCACCTCCCGCAGCGCCGAGAGGTTCTCCACCCGGAAGAAGCTGTTGAGCGCCGTGGAGACGCGCTCGCGCGGGTACACGCGTCCCTCGCGGAGCCGCTGCACGAGAGCCTCGGGCGTGAGGTCTACTAGGACGACCTCATCCGCCCTCCCGAGCACCCGATCCGGGAAGGTCTCGCGCACGCGGATGCCGGTCAGCTCGAAGACCTGGTCGTTCAGGCTCTCCATGTGCTGCACGTTGACCGTGGAGCAGACGTCGATCCCGGCGTCGAGCACGTCCTCGATGTCCTCATAGCGCTTGCCGTGCTCCAGACCGGGGGCGTTCGTGTGGGCGAGCTCGTCGATCAGGCAGAGCTCGGGCACGCGATGGAAGATGGCGGGGAGGTCCATCTCCTCCAGCTCCGTCCCGCGATACTCGGCCTTTCGGCGCGGCAGCCGTTCGAGGCCCTCGGCCTGAGCCTCGGTCTCGGCGCGGTCGTGTGGCTCCAGGTAGCCGATCACCACATCGCGGCCGCCCGCCTGCGCGGCCTTGCCCTCCTGGAGCATTCGGTACGTCTTGCCGACCCCCGCGGCCATCCCGAGGAAGATCTTGTAGCGCCCGCGCCCGCTCACGGCCATGGAGCGGGATTCTGCCGCGTCAAGCCCCGAGCAGATTGTGGACCACGAGGTCCACGAGCTTGATCCCGATGAACGGGGCGATCAGGCCGCCGAACCCGTAGATCAGGAGATTGCGCCGCAGGAGCGCCGTCGCGCCGAGCGGGCGGTAGCGGACGCCCCGCAGGGCGAGCGGCACCAGCAGCGGGATGATCAGCGCGTTGAAGATGATCGCCGACAGGATCGCCGACTCAGGACTGCCCAGCGACATCACGTTGAGCGCGTCGATCGGACCGTTGGTCTTGCCTGCGGCGAGATAGGTCGTCGCGAAGATCGCCGGGAGGATCGCGAAGTACTTGGCGACGTCGTTCGCGACCGAGAACGTGGTGAGCGCGCCGCGCGTGATCAGGAGCTGCTTGCCGATCTCGACGATCTCGATCAGCTTGGTGGGATTCGAGTCGAGGTCGACCATGTTCCCCGCCTCGCGCGCCGCCTGGGTGCCGGTGTTCATCGCGACGCCGACGTCCGCCTGCGCCAGGGCCGGCGCGTCGTTGGTGCCGTCCCCGGTCATGGCCACGAGCCGGCCCTCGCGCTGCTCGTCGCGGATCAGCTCGAGCTTGCGCTCGGGGGTGGCCTCGGCGAGGAAGTCGTCCACGCCGGACTCGTCCGCGATCTTCGCTGCCGTCAGCGGGTTGTCGCCCGTGACCATCACCGTCCGGATCCCCATTGCCCGCAGCTGGTCGAACCGATGGCGCATGCCCTCCTTGACGACGTCCTTCAGGTAGATCACGCCGAGCACCTGGCTGTCGCGCGCCACAGCCAGCGGCGTCCCGCCCTCGTGGGCGATCCGGTCGGCCGTGGTCATGAGCTCAGGCGGCGCCTGCCCGCCCTCGTCGCTCACGAAGCGGACGATCGCGTCGCCGGCGCCCTTGCGCAGCCGGGTGCCGTCGAGATCCACCCCACTCATGCGCGTCTCGGCCGAGAACGGCACGAAACGAGCCGAAGGGTCGAAGTGGCGTTCGCGCAGGCCGTACTGCTTCGCGAGCACCACGATCGAGCGGCCCTCGGGCGTCTCGTCGGCCAGCGAGGAGAGCTGAGCCGCCTCGGCCAGCTGCCCCTCGGGGACGCCCGGCATCGGCAGGAGCTCGGTGGCCTGACGGTTGCCGAGCGTGATCGTGCCCGTCTTGTCCAGCAGCAGCACGTCCACGTCCCCCGAGGCCTCGACCGAGCGGCCCGAGAGAGCAAGGACGTTGCGGCGCACCAGCCGGTCCATGCCCGCGATCCCGATCGCGGACAGCAGCGCGCCGATCGTGGTCGGGATCAGCGAGACGAGCAGGGCGATCAGCGTGGTGATCGAAACGTCCGTGCCGGCGAACTCCGCGAACGGGCGCAGCGTCACGACCACGACGAGGAAGATCAGGGTGAGTCCCGCCAGGAGGATGCCGAGCGCGATCTCGTTCGGCGTCTTGCGCCGCTCGGCGCCCTCTACCAGCCCGATCATGCGGTCGAGGAAGCTCTGGCCGGGCTCTTGGGTGATCTCGACGACGATGCGATCGGAGAGCACTCTCGTGCCGCCCGTGACCGCGCTCCGGTCCCCGCCGGACTCGCGGATCACCGGCGCGGACTCGCCGGTCACTGCCGACTCGTCGACCGAGGCGATCCCGTCGATGACGGTCCCGTCACCTGGGATCAGCTCGCCCGCCTCGACGACGACGACGTCGCCGCGGGCCAGCTCGGAGGCGGCCTTCTCGCCGCCGTCACGAAGTCGGGCGACGGTATCGGTGCGCATGGCGCGTAGCGCTGCGGCCTGGGCCTTGCCGCGCCCCTCGGCCAGCGTCTCGGCGAGGTTGGCGAACACGACCGTCAGCCACAGCCAGAGCGCGACCGTGAACGTGAACCAGGCGGGCTCGTCGCCGCCACCTAGCGGCTCTCCGCCGAAGGCCTGCTTCAGCCACCCGAAGGTGGTGATGGCGGCGCCGATCTCAACGACCAGCATCACCGGGTTGCGCCACTGCACACGCGGATCGAGCTTGACCAGGCTGGCTACGAGCGCCTCGTGGAGGGCGGGGCCGGTGAAGACGCTCTGGGGCTGCTTGGTCATTGCCGGGCCTCCGCTCCGCCGACGACCCCGCGTCGCACTGCCTCCGATCCCGAGAGGTCCGCCCGGCTTCGTCCCGCCTCCGCGTCCAACGCCAGGTTCAACTCGAGCACGTTCACTCCTGGCTCGCCCAGCACGCCCAGGGCCCGCCCGTCCGTGTTCTCCTCCACCAGCGCGAGCACCCGCTGGAGCGAGAGACCGCGCTCCTTCGCCACCCGCCGCGCCTGGATCCGGGCGTTGGCCTGGGAGATGTGCGGATCGACGCCCGAGGCGGTCGATTGGACGGCGTCGGGCGGCACGTCCTCCGGCCGGAGCTCTGGGTCGTACGGCCGCTCACCCGCGAGATATGCGACGAGGTTCCTCTTGAACAGCTCGCCCAGCTTCCTGCTGTTCGGCCCGAGGTTGTCGAAGGAGGTCACGTTCGCGCTGTAGTCGGTCACCGACGGGCGCGGATGGAAGTAGCGAAGCCCCCGGAAGCTCTGCCCGATCAGGCGCGAGCCGACGACCTTCCCGTCGCGCTCGACTTGACTGCCGTCCGCCTTGTTAGGCCACAGCACCTGCGCGACTCCCGTGGTGAGCAGCGGGTAGGCGAGGCCGAGCGCCACGGTGAAGACGACGATGGCGAGTATCGAGGCAGTGATGTCGCGTCGCATGATCAGAAGAGCTGCCCAGTGAGCGCCTGGACGACCGGACCGAGCAGCAAGGCCGGGAAGAACGTGAGCGCGGCGACGATCACGATCACGAAGATGAGGAGGAGCACGAACGTGGGCGTGTCGGTGCGGAAGGTGCCCGCGCCGATCGGCGCCACCCGCTTCGTCGCCAGCGACCCTGCAACTGCCAGCGCGGCCAGCATCGGCACGAAGCGGGCGAACAGCATGGTCACGCCGCCAATGAGGTCGGCGAACGTGATGCCGAAGGCGCCAACGTTGCCCGGCGCGTTCGGCTGAACGAAGCCCGTGTAGCCAGCGAAGGCCGAGCCGTTGTTGTTGCCCTGGGAGGCGTAGGCGTAGAGGGTCTCCGAGAAGCCCTGCGGGCCCGGGTTGTAGATCGACGCCGCGCCCCACTTCGTGGCGATCGCCAGCCCGGCAGTCACGAGCACTGCGAGCGCCGTGTAGAGCGTCCCGATCAGCGTGAGCTTGACCTCGCGGGCCTCGATCTTCTTCCCGAGGTATTCGGGCGTTCGCCCCACCATCAGGCCTGCGATGAACACCGCGAGCAGGACGAACAGCAGCATCCCGTAGAGACCCGACCCCACCCCTCCGAAGATCACTTCTCCGGTCATCATGTTTACGAGCGGCACGGTCCCGCCGGCGCCGGTGTAGGAGTCGAGCGCTGAGTCGACCGAGCCGTTCGAGGCGGCCGTGGTGGCCGCCGCCCACAGGGCGCTGTTCGCGATCCCGAAGCGCTGCTCCTTGCCCTCGAGGTTGCCGCCCGTCGTCCCGTCCGCGGAGGCCGAGGCGACCTGGGCGCTGTGCTGGGCCGGCGAGCCGTGCTGCTCGGCTCCGTAGGTCACCGCGATGCCGGCCACGAGCATCACCGCCATCGCGGCGTAGAGCGCCCAGCCCTGGCGGCGATTGCCAACCATGCGCCCGAACGTGGCGGTCAGGGCGGCCGGGATGAGCAGGATGAACAGCACCTCCACGAAGTTCGAGAACGTCGTGGCGTTCTCGAACGGCATCGCGCTGTTCGCGTTGAAGAAGCCGCCGCCGTTGGTCCCCAGCTGCTTGATCGCGATCTGAGATGCGGCCGGACCGAGCGCCAGCGTCTGCTCGAGGCCCTGGATCGTGTGGTAGCTGACCGAGCCGCTGAGGGTCTGGATCACACCCTGCGAGACGAGGATCAGCGCGCCGACGAACGACAGCGGCAGCAGGATGTAGAGCAGGGTCCGGGTTACGTCCTGCCAGAAGTTGCCGAGCTCGGACGTACCGCGGCTCGCGAACCCGCGGATGACCGCCGCGAGCACGGCCATCCCCACCGCCGCGGACACGAAGTTCTGCACTCCGAGCCCGGCCATCTGCGAGAAGTAGGAGAGCGTGCTCTCGCCGCCGTAGAACTGCCAGTTCGTGTTCGAGACGAACGACGAGACCGTGTTGAAGCTCACGTCCCAGGGGCCCGAGTGGAGGCCCTCCGGGTTGAAGGGGTGGATCCCCTGGGTGCGCAAGATGGCGTAGAGGACGACCCAGAAGAGCCCGCTGAAGACGATCGTCGTGCGCGCGTACGCCTTCCAGTCCTGCTGGACGTACGGGTTCACCCGCATGAGCCGATAGGCGAGACGCTCGACCGGCTCGAAGAGAGGCGTCACGAGGACGCGCTCGCCGCGATAGACATGCGCCATGTAGCCGCCCACGAGCGGGGTGAGGGCGGTCAGCACCGCGAGATAGATCGCGATCTGGAGCCAGCCCTGGAGCGTCACAGACGCTCACCCCGCAGCAGCGCGTAGACGAGGTACACCGCGACGAGCACAGACACCACGAGACCGAAGAGCTCGGCGCCCGTCATACGCGGTCGAGGCCCTCGACGAGAAGGAAGATGAGCGCGAAGCTCACGAGCGCGATGACGATGGCGAGGACGTCGGCCACGGTCACCGAGGGAGCAGCGCTGCTCCCGCTCGGTTCAGCGCTCGATCGAGGGCGCCCTCGGCGTGGAGGGCGTAGAGGGGGGAATCGCCGTCGCTGAGCATGCCGGCGACGAGCGCCAGGCCGTGGACCCCGACAGGCTCCGCTTCGACGACCTCGCGCGCCAGCGCCAGGATCTCGGCGCGGGCGGCGAGTATCTCGCGCCGCTGCAAAGGCACCGCGGCCGTGAGCCCGCGGGTGGGTCGCTCGGCGTCGTCGAGGACGCGCTCGAGCCCGGCCGCCAGCCGGCGCCGGGCGTGTGGCCCGGCCAGCTGAGCGGCCCGGAGCGCCAGCTCGCGGCTCGCGGTCCCCTCGGCGCCGCTGGCGAGCTTACGGTCCAGCGCCCCGCGGCGAAGCCAGACGCGGGCGCGAAGCCAGGGGGAGGCGCTCCAGGTGCGGCGCGCCTGGCTGAGTCGATTTGCGACGGACGCGGACATGTCGAAAGCATCGCCTCCCGCCCGTCAAGGGCGCGCGAAGAAACGGGCCGGCGGCATCAAGATGTCGTGAAGATCGCCCTCCGGGAGCGCAAATCGCGTATGGCGGAACCCCGGATCAGCGGCGGAGTCGGCTGAGCGGCGGATCCCGGCCGAGCGGCGGGATCCGCTAAGCGCCGAAGCGGTAGCCCACCCCCGGGTCGGTGACGATGTGGCGGGGTGAGCCGGGGTCCGGCTCGATCTTCCGCCGCAGGTTGGCCACGTGCGCGCGCAGCACCTGGATGTCATCCTCGTAGCCGGGCCCCCAGACCTCTCCCAGGAGCACTCGATGCGTCATCAGCCGACCGCGGTTTCGCATCAGCGCGCGCAGGAGCTCGAACTCCGTGGGGGTCAGGTGCACCTCACCGCCGTTCACGGTCACGCGGTGGGCGGCGAGGTCGAGCTCGAGGCCCTCTGCGGTGAGCACCGGCTCCTCCTGCGTCCCCGCGCCCGCCCGGCGGAGCGCGGCGCGCAGGCGGGCGATCAGCTCGTCGGTCCCGAATGGCTTGGTGATGTAGTCGTCCGCGCCCGCTTCGAGCGCGCGCACCTTCTCTGCCTCGTCGCCGACGGCCGAGAGTACGAGGATCGGGATCTCGCTCCACTCCCGGATCGAGCGGCAGATGTCGACGCCGGTGCCGTCCGGGAGCAGAAGGTCGACGATGGCCGCGTCGGGTGGCCGGACGCTCACGGAGTCGAGCGCATCCTCCACCGCCGCGGCGGTCTCCACCTCGAAACCGGCGTCTCGCAGGATCACTCTCAGCGCACGCAGGATCTGGCGCTCGTCGTCCACAACGAGCACTCGCCGCTCTGCGGTCACTCGCTGGTCCGTTCCTCGGCGGCCGCGGGAGCGGCCCGTGTCCGCTCGACCGGAATGGGAAGCTGGATCACGAAGCTCGTGCCCTGACCGGGGAGCGACTCGGCACGGATCCGCCCGCCGTTCGCCTCTAGGAAGCCGCGGGCTATGGCCAGGCCGAGCCCGGATCCGGCGCCCCTCTCGCCGGGCGCCCGGTGGAACGGCTCGAAGATCCGCTCCAAGTTCTCGCGGGCGATGCCCGGCCCGCGGTCCGAGATCCGGAGGATGAGCTGGCGGCCGGCGGCTCGCGCCCTCACGCTGACCGGCTCGCCACCGTCGTAGCGCGTCTCGTTCTCCAGGACGTTCGCGATCGCTCGCTCGAGTTGCGCGGCGTCGGCGTTCACCGGAGGCAGGTCTGGATCGAGCTGTACGTCGAAGCCCGCCGGTGGAGACGCTACGGCGTCGATCGCCGCCCGCACCACCTCGTCCAGCGCGGTCCAGCCCTGGCGCGGCTGGAGGCCGCCCGCCTCGATCTGTGAGAGGTCGAGCAGGTTGTCGACCAGCCGGGCCAGCCGAGCGGACTCGTCGGTGATGACGGAGGCGAGCTCCGTCCGCGATTCGTCCGAGAGCGTGTCCGAGGTCAGGCCGCCGGCTGCCGTCGTGATCGCAGTGAGCGGCGAGCGCAGGTCGTGCGACACCGCACGGAGGATCGCCGTCTTGACCACGTTCGAGCGGCGCAGTGCCTTGGTCTCGATGACCTGCGCCTCGAGCTCGTCGCGCCGGCGGACCGCCGCCACGAGCGTCTCGAGGCCGGGGACCACGCGGTCTTGGAGCGCGTCGAGCGTCGCGCGGCTGGTGCCCGCGGGCACGAGCACAGTCCCGATCCGGTTGCCCTCGACGATCAGCGGTAGAGCCCTCCGCCGCGCGTCGCTGTCGACCCAGCGCAGCTCGATCGCCACGGAGCCCAGCTCGAACGTCCGCGCGATCCGCTGGGCCGCGGCCCGCAGCGACTCCTCGACGGCGTCCCCGCTCAGCAGCAGCCTGGCCATCTCGGCAGCGAGGTCCGCCTCGCGGCTGCGGCGCTCGGCCTCCTCGGCGCGCGTCCGGGCGGCGTCGGCGAGCGTCGAGACGACCGCGGCAGACACCAGAAAAACCGCAAGCGCCACCCAGTTCTCGCCCTCGGCGATCGAGAAGCGGCCCGTAGGCGGGATGTGGAAGAAGTTGAACGCCGCGGCGCTCAGGAAGCCCGTGAACAGCCCGAGCCACAGCCCCCACCAGCTCGAGACGAGCAGCACCGCCAGCATGTAGACGACGCCCGTCGAGACCACGGGCACCAGCTCGCGCAGGCCGTAGTTCGCGATCGTGATGACCGCCACCGCCACGACCGCGGCGACGAGCCCGGAAGCGACGGAACGCCGGCCCAGGAATGCCACGGCTCAATGTTCCCTCATCGAGCGGGCGCCCTGGAGGCCACGGCAGGAACGCGCCCGGCGCGGATGCCGGGAACACGCACTTGGCAATGGCGGAGGCGCCCAGTGGGCATGGCGGGACACACCCCGGGCGGCCGTCCCCAACGAGTACTCTGGCGCCCGATGTCGACATTCGCCGATCTCGGCCTCTCCGGGCCGGCGCTCCGCTCGCTCGCCCACCTCGGATACGAGCGCCCGACGCCGATCCAGGAGCAGGCGATTCCCCCGCTGCTCGAGGGCCGCGACGTGATCGGCCAGGCGCAGACCGGCACCGGCAAGACCGCGGCGTTCGGGCTGCCGATGATCGAGTACGCGGACCCCTCCGACCCGAGCGTGCAGGCGCTTGTGCTGACGCCCACGCGTGAGTTGTGCATCCAGGTGACCCAGGCGCTCCGGGCGTACGGCGAGCACCGGGACGTGGCCGTGGTGGCGGTCTTCGGCGGCGCCCCGATCCGCGATCAGGCGGTGCGTCTAAAGGACGCGCAGGTCGTCGTCGGGACGGTCGGGCGGGTGATGGACATGATCGACCGCCACCATCTGTTCCTAGATCAGGCCCGCTACGTAGTGCTGGACGAGGCGGACGAGATGCTCGACCTGGGCTTCCTGGAGGACGTCGAGGCGATCCTGCGCCGCTGTCCGATGGGCCGCCAGACTGGCCTCTTCAGCGCGACGGTGCCGGTCGAGATCAGGCGCCTGGCCGACACCTTCATGCACGACCCGGTCTGGATCAAGGTGCGTGCCGCCACGCTGACCATCGACACGGTGGACCACTACTACGTGGAGGTGCCGGATGGCGAGAAGCCCGACGCACTGGTGCGGGTGCTGTCCGAGGAGCGTCCGGAGCAGGCAATCGTGTTCGTGAGGACGAAGGTGGGGGTCGACCGGCTCGGCAGGCGGCTCGCCGACGCCGGCGTGCGCGCGAAGACCCTCCACGGCGACATGACCCAGGGCCAGCGCGACGGTGTGATGATCTCCTTCAAGGACGGTCGCGAGCGGCTGTTGGTGGCGACCGACGTCGCCGCCAGGGGGCTCGACATCACCGGCGTCAGCCACGTCCTCAACTACGACATCCCGAATTCGCCCGACATCTACGTGCACCGGATCGGACGCACCGGGCGGGCTGGAGAGAGCGGCCGGGCGATCACCCTGATCACGCCGCGCCAGCGGCGCGAGCTCGGCGCAATCGAGCGACACGCGAACACCGAGATCGAGCAGTGGGCGCCGGGTGAGCGGCCGCCGCGGCCGAAGCGGCGGGAGCGCGAGACCCGCCGCCCCCGGCACACGAAGCCGCACGGCCGCGACGGGATCCCCTACGCCAAGCTGGTAGTCGGCGCCGGGCGCCGCGACGGGCTCGAGCCCGCGGACGTAGTCGGCGCGGTGGTGGACAACACCCACCTCGAGAACGACGACGTGCGGCACGTCCGGGTGCTCGAGCGCTTCAGCTTCGTGGAGGTGCCGGCAGGGCGCGCTCGTCAGGTGGCGGAGAGCGTTTCGGGAAAGCGAGTCCGGGGAGTGAAGCTCCGGCTGGAGGTGACGACAAGACGATGAGCCAGGCGACCATGCACACGAACCACGGGCCGATCGAGATCGAGCTTTTCGACGAGGACGCGCCGAAGACCGTCGACAACTTCGTGAAGCTGTCGGGCGACGGCTACTACGACGGGCTGATCTTCCACCGGGTTATCAGGGACTTCATGATCCAGGGCGGGTGCCCACACGGCACGGGCACCGGCGGCCCGGGCTACGAGTTCGAGGACGAGATCAACCGGCACAAGATCGTGCGCGGGGCGCTGGCGATGGCGAACCGCGGGCCCGACACGAACGGCAGCCAGTTCTTCATCGTCACGACCGACGCCGCGCCGTGGCTCGACGGGAAGCACACCGTGTTCGGCCGGGTGGCGGACGGGATGGACGCCGTCGACGCGATCGAGGGAGTCGAGACCGGCCCGCAGGACCGTCCGCTCGAGGACGCGCGGATCGAGCGGATGGAGGTTCACGGGCAAGGGTCGTGACGACCCACCCCACGGTAGAGCTGCTCTGGTGGGAGGGCTGTCCCTCTTACCCGACGGCGCGTGAGCAGCTCGAGCAGATCCTCGCCGAGGAGGGCCTCGATCCGGCGTCGGTCGAGATGCGAGAAGTCGAGAGCGACGAGCAGGCGATGCGCGAGCGCTTCCCCGGCTCGCCGACGATCAGGATCGACGGCGAGGACGTGGTCCCTCCGGGCGACGGCGAGCCGTTCTCGCTGACATGCCGTGTCTATCGTCTGAAGGATGGACGGATCTCGCCGACCCCGGATGCGAGTGACGTTCGAGCTGCAGTCAGACGGGCTAAAACCGGTCGCTTCGCTCGCGGTTTTCGAATTACTCGAGAAGGGAGGGCGTGACATGATCGCCATCGGAGAAATCGCACCGGACTTCACGCTGCCGGACACCGAGGGCACCGAGCACTCGCTCGCCGACGGCCAGGTGACTGCGATCGTCTTCACCTGCAACCACTGTCCCTACGCGCTTGCGTGGCACGACCGCATCCTGCAGGTCGCGCGCGACTACGAGGACGTGCATTTCCTGGCGATCAACCCCAACGACGCCGAGCGCTATCCGCGGGACTCGTTCGAGGCGATGCGCGAGCGGGTGGAGCGGGACGGGGGGTGGCCGCTGCCTTACCTGCGCGACGAGTCGCAGGAGGTGGCGCGAGGCTACGGCGCCCAGACGACCCCGCACGTGTTCGTTCTCGACGGCGAGCGCCAGATTCGGTACGCCGGGGCGCCGGATCCCGACCACCGGAACCCCGACCACGCTGCAAGCTGGCTCCGCGAGGCGCTCGACGCGCTGCTCGCGGGCGAGGAGCCGCCACGCTCGGAGACGCAGCCGGTCGGGTGCAGCGTGAAGTGGAAGCAGTGATGGCGAAGGCTCGACACGCTTCAGGAAAATCCGTCCGGTTTGGTGACGAGCCTCTCGTCAGCGACGTTCGGGCCGGGCCTCAGTGCCCAAAATCGCCCTGACCGCCGCTCCCGTATCGCGGAGATCCGGCAGCAGCGCGTCGGGCTCAGAGTCCCGCAGCGCGTCGAGCTCCGCGAAGCCTGTGGCCACCGCGACCGCACGGGCGCCGGCCGCATGGGCCGCGCGGACATCCAGCGGCGTGTCGCCGACCAGCACCGCCCCGGTGGGCTCACCGTAGCTCGCGGCCGCCCGCCGCCGCGCTACGTCGACCAGGTCCGACCGGTCCTCGTGCGGATCGGAGCCGTAGGCGCCGACCTCGAAGTCGAGCCAGCGCTCGAGGCCGAAGGCGCTCACCTTCAGGGCGGCGTTGGCCTCGATGTTGCCGGTCAGGAGCGACTGCACTACTCCGTCGTGATCGTGCAGGTGGGCGAGCGTCTCGGGGACGCCCGGATAGGCGTGGCCCTCGCGGGCCATCGCCTCCTTGCGCGCCTCGAGCGCCGGACCGAGCTCGTCCAGGAGGCGCGGCACGCGCTCGCGCGAGCCGCCCAGCATCGCCAGCGCGATCTGATGGTCGGTGCGGCCGGCGAACTCGACCGGCTCGGGCGGCCGGCCGACGACCGCCTCGAAGGCCTCCTCGAAGGCGTGCCGACCGTGGCCGGCCGTGTCCACGAGCGTTCCGTCGATGTCCCAGAGCACGAGGAGCAAGCCGTCACGAGCGTGGCAGACTCCCGTAGTCAAGTAGGGCGCAGCTCCACGTCCAGGAGCCGCTCGAGTTCCGGCAACGTCCGCTCCGAGTCGCGGTGCAGGATCGCCGTCATCCCGACCGCCTCCGCGCCCTCGCAGTTCTCACGAAGGTCGTCAACGAACACGCATTCCTCGGGCGCCAGCCCCACCCGCTCCGCCCCGAGTCGGAAGATCTCCGGCTGCGGCTTGTGCATGCCCTCCTCGCCCGAGATCACCACCCCGTCGAAGAGCTCCGGGAAGGCGGCTCGGTCGTAGCGTCCCTCCCCCATCGAGTTCGAGATCAACCCGGTCCTGATCCCCTGGCCGCGGGCTCGCCGGACCGCCTCGAGCATCGTCTCGTCCGGCCGGATGTGACCGAACATGCGGGCCACCAGCCCGGCTCGCTCGGTGACGCCGAGCAGCTCGCCGAAGCGCTCGCCGAACTCCTCCTCGCTCACGCCGCCGGTCTCGAGGCTCCGCACGAGCCGCAGCGCCACCGGATTCTCCCGGAAAAGCCCCTTGATCAGGTCCGGGTCGAGCCCCTCCTCGGCGCAGAAGGCGCGAAAGGACTCGAACACGTTGGTCGTCAAGACGCCGCCGAAATCGAGCAGCAGCCCCCTCACGAATGCGCGATCTCCCGCGCCTTCTCGGCGAGGGCGG
>Ga0126312_10000178_pt1 | contig 31851 bp, 28 predicted proteins | sample Plot104A_FD_92537 | JGI IMG/M metagenome (GOLD analysis project Ga0126312, IMG submission 92537) | Serpentine soil microbial communities from UC McLaughlin Reserve, CA, USA - Plot104A | ecosystem: Environmental > Terrestrial > Soil > Grasslands | place: USA: UC McLaughlin Reserve, Lake County... | reverse complement strand
GACGGCCGACGAGGCGCGCGCGGAGATAGAGCGCCATGCAGGCACCCAGTTCTGCCCCACCACGGTGGCGGCGCTGGTGCGCGTGCTCGATCGCGAGGCCAGCTCCGCCGAGCCGACCGCCGAGCCGGCGGCGCCGCCGTCCCCGCTGCCGCGCGTGCGGCCCGACCGCCCGCTGGAGGCCGAGCTGCGGGCGCTGATCACCGTCTCGAGCGCCGTCGCCGGCGCGCACCGCTTCGAGGATGTGCTCGACGCGGTCGGCGAGCAGGCGTGCAAGGTGCTGCGCGCGTCCGGCATCTCGATCAGCCGCTGGGAGCCCGAGCACGACCGCATGCGCACGCTGTCCAACGCCGGCGAGCTCAACCCGGGCGAGGAGGAGCGGCCCAAGGAGGAGACATGGGCGCTGACGGCGCTCGACCGCGTGCTGGTCGACCGTGGCGAGCCGTACGTGATCGCGCTCGAGGACGTCGGGCTGCCCGACGAGGAGCGCGCGTTCCTCGAGCTCGTCGGCCGCGGATCGGCGCTCGCGGCGCCGATCCGGTTCGGCGATGGCGTCTGGGGCGTGCTCGAGGCCTACTCGCCGATCGGCGCGCCGCCGTTCACCGCGTCGCACGTGCGCTTCGCGGAGGCGCTGTGCGCGCACGTCGCGACGGCGATCGGACGCGCCGAGCTGTTCTCGCGGCTGGAGTCGCTCGCCTACGAGGACCCGCTCACGCGGCTCCCGAACCGGCGCGCACTCGACGAGCGGCTGGAGGCAGCCGTCGCGCGCGGGCTCGCGAGCGGGCGCGAGCTGGCGCTGCTGTTCTGCGACCTGGACGGACTCAAGGACGTCAACGACCGTCACGGCCACGACGCCGGCGACAGGGCGCTCAAGGCTGCCGCGCGCACGCTCGCCGACGCCGCCGAGGCCTTCCCGGGCTCGTTCACCAGCCGGCTCGGCGGCGACGAGTTCTGCGTGCTGATGGAGGGTTACGGGGCCGACGCCGCGCGCGCGCTCGCGCGCGACGCCGCGCACCGGCTCGCGGCCGCGCCCGACGGGCCGCTCACCTTCTCGTGCGGAGTCGCCTGCCTCGACGACGAGCATCGCCGCTCGGCCGACTTGTTCCGCGCCGCCGACGCCGCGCAGTACGCGGCGAAGCGGGTCGGGGGCGACAAGCTGTTCGTCGCCGAGCCGGGCATCCCGACGCCTGCGATCGCGCCGCCCGAGCCATGGTCGCGGCGCCGCTTCCGCGACGCCGGGCCGAACGAGCGCGCGGCGCTCGTGCGCTTCGTGCTCGAGCAGCTGGACGGCGACCTCGACGGCGCGGGCGAGCGGGGGCGGCTGGAGGCCGTGGCGAACGCGTTCGCGGAGGCGTTCGACGCCGCCCGCTGGGCGATCTCGCGCCGGCGCCCCGGCGCGCCCGACGTGGAGACGGTGCTCGGCGCCGAGCGCCGCGACCGCTACGACCCGAACGCGCCCGACGTGCGCTTCAGCGTCGAGGACGAGTCCTACGCCCTCGCCGACTACCCGCTCACCGCCGCGGTGCTCGAGCGCGGCGGCGGCTTCGCGATCGACGCCGCCGACGAGAGCGCCGACGCGCGCGAGCGCGACCTGCTGGCCGACTGGGGCTTCACCGCCGTGACGGCCGCTGCGGCGCTCGCGCCGGACGGGTCCGCGTGGCTGGTCGAGCTGTTTTCGGACGCGCGCACGCACGCGCTGCCCGCGGCGCTGCCGGAGCTGCGCCTGCTGGCCGGCGAGGCGGCGGGGCGCGGGCCGGCGCCCGGCTACGACGCGGCGGTCACGTCGCGTGCGAACGTCTCGAAGACCTCCACGTAGCGGCGCAGGTCGGCGTCGGAGTGAAGCACCGAGAGCGTCCACTCCTCGTCGACACCGGGCGTCATGAAGACGCCGTTGTTCATGTGGTAGAGCCAGGCGAGCTCGGTCAGCGAGTGGTGGATCTTCGTCAGGTAGTCGCGGTACTCGCGGATCGGCTCGTTCGCCATCACGACGCAGCCCTTCGAGCCCATCCCGATCGTGTGGGCGGGCAGGCCGTAGTCCGAGATCACGCGGTCGCAGCCGGCCATCAGCTCGGCGTTCGCCGCGTGCAGCCGCTCGTACGCCGCGGGCGTGAGGACTTCCAGCAGCGTCGCCTGCGCCGCGGCCATCGTGAGCGGGTTGCCGTTGAACGTGCCCTGCTGGCGCACGCGTCCGTCGGCGACGAGCGCGCCGAGCTCCGCGGTCATGCCGACCGCGCCGCCCGGCAGGCCGCCGCAGATCGCCTTGGCGAGGCAGACGACGTCGGGCGTGACGCCGAACAGCTCGGTCGCGCCGCCGGCGGCGACCGCCGCGCCGGTCTTTACCTCGTCGAAGATCAGCACGATGCCGCGGGCCGTCGCGAGCTCGCGCACGCGCTCGAGGTACCCGGGGAGCGGCGGGACGATGTTGATGTTCATCATCGCCGGCTCGAGGATCACGCCCGCGACCTGGCCGTCGAGCTCGTCGAGGACGCGCTCCAGCGCGTCGGCGTCGTTGAAGGGGACCGGCTGGGTCTGCTGCGCGGTCGTCGAGGGATAGCCGATGCCGTAGGGCACGGCGGCGGGGCGCTCGCGCTCGCCCATCAGCTCGGCCGGGGGCTTGACGGAGACCATCACGGCGTCGTGGTGTCCGTGGTAGCTGCCCTCGATCTTCACGATCACGTCGCGGCCCGTGGCGCCGCGCGCGAGATGCACCGCGTCCATCGTCGCCTCGGTGCCGGAGTTGGTGAAGCGCCAGTGCGGGAGCCGCCAGCGGCGCGCGAGCTCCTCGGCGACGACGATCGACCCCTCCGTCGGGGCGGCGAAGTGGGTGCCGGCGTCCATGCGCGCCTTGACGGCGGCGGCGATCACCGGGTTGGCGTGGCCGACGCACATGACTCCGAAGCCGTTGTGGAAGTCGACGTACTCGTTGCCGTCGACGTCCCAGACGCGGGCGCCCTCGCCGCGTTCGACGTAGACGGGCCAGGGATCGTTCTTCTGGAACTGGGAAGGGACGCCGCCCGGCATGACCATGCTCGCGCGGGCGAAGTACTCGCCTGAGCGGCGCGTACGCTCGATCAGCTTCGCCTTCTGCTGCTCGGTCAGCGCGGCGACGCGCGCGGGGTCGATGGCGGCCTCGTCGAGCGTGATGGTCATGGCGCCCAACCTACAACGGCGCGCGGTTCGGTTAACCCCCGGTCACGCCACCGGGGCCCATCATCGAAGCGCCGCCCTGCGCAGCTTTCCGGTCGCGGTTTGCGGCAGCTCGGCCGCGAACTCGACGATGCGCGGGTACTTGTACGGCGCGGTCTCCGCCTTCACGTGCTCCTGGAGCTCGCGCGCGAGGCTGTCGGACGGCTCGTGGCCGGCGCGCAGCACGACGACGGCGCGCACGACGCTGCCGCGCTCCTCGTCGGGCGCCGCGACGACGGCGGCGTCGGCGACCGCGGGATGCGCGGCGAGCACCGACTCGACCTCGAACGGCCCGATCCGGTACCCGGCGGACACGATCACGTCGTCGGCGCGGCCCTCGAAGTAGAGGAACCCGTCCTCGTCGGCGCGCACCCGATCGCCCGTGCGCCAGGGACCGGTGGGCGGCTCTTCGCCGAGATAGCGCAGGAAGAACGTCGGGTCGGTGGCGGGATCCTGGAGGACGAGCTCGCCGTCGGCGACCTCGAGCGCGACGCCGGGCAGCGGGCGGCCCATCGACCCGGGGCGCGCGGGCTCGCCGAGCGGCATACCGGTCAGCTGGCCCGTCTCCGTCTGGCCGTAGCCGTCGCGTATCCAGAGGCCGGTCGCCTCGTGCCAGGCGTCGAGCGTCGCGTGGTCGAGCGCCTCGCCGGCGGCCACCAGCCCGCGCAGGCGGCGCGCGGCGCGCGGCTGCGCGCGCTTGGCGATCACGCGGTACTCGGTCGGCGCCATGCAGAGAATCGCGACGTTCTCGCGCTGGACGATCTCGATGCGCTCTTCGGGATCGAAGCGCGCGTCGTGCAGCAGCGCCGCGGCGCCGAACAGCCACGGCGCGACGAACGCGTTACGGGCGGACTTCGACCAGCCGGACGCGGCGGTGCACCAGACGAGCTCAGCGGCGCGGGCGTCCAGCCAGGCGCCGGCCTGGAGTCGCTGTCCGGGCAGATAGCGCTGACCGTGAAGCACAGCCTTGGGCTCGCCGGCTGTCCCTGAGGTGAAGGTCACGAGGCAGGGATCGCCGGGAGCGAGCTCCGCGGGCGGCGGCGCGCAGCGCTCGGGTAGGGCGCCCCAGGGGCAGGCGACCGTCGGCCCCCGCCAGCCGGCGGCGTCGAGGACGGCGGCGTTGCGCTCGTCGCAGACGACGAGCGCCGGTGCGGCGACCTTGAGCCGCAGGCGCAGGTCGGCGGCGCGCAGCTGCTCGGTGCACGGCAGAGCCACGTAGCCCTGGCGGAAGCAGGCGACCATCGTCAGCGCCCACTCGGGGCGGTTGCCGAGCAGGGTCAGCACGACGTCGCCGCGGCGGACGCCGCGCGCGTCAAGCTCGGACGCAAGGGCGGCGGCGCCGCTGGCGACCTCTTCCATCGTCCACTCGCGCCGCGCGCCGTCGCGGGCGAGCTCGACGATCGCGCGGCGCTCCGGCGGCGCGGCCTCGACTACGTCGCGGGCGAAGTTCACGCCGGCGCAGCCTACGCATCACGGATGGAGCGCACACCCCATCCCCACGACGCCTGGATCCGGTTTAGCATTGCGCCACACGCCTCGGCCACCGGCCGGACGCCGGTTACCAGCAGCACAAGGACGTCCCAGAACCATGCTCCGCTCCTACCTTCCAGGGTTGGGCCTCTCCGCAGCAGTCGTCGCTGCCGCATTCGGGATCTACTCGTTCGTGGACGAGCGGCGCTGGGTCGATGGCGCTTCGCGCGGGGACCGCGGCGGCAACGGCCCGACCGAGATCGAGCTGCCGCGGGTGCCGGGCGTCGAGGAGGACGGCGGCAGCGGCCCTGGCGGCTCCGAGGGCGGGCCCGTCGAGGTGGCGGGCAACCCTGGCCTCGGGCCCAACTTCGCGGCTGCGGGCGGTGCGAGCCCCGGCGTCAGCGACGCGGGTCGGCCGCCTGGCGGCGGCACGCAGGAGCCCGGGCGCGGCGGCCGCCGGGACGAGGCGCCCGACGGCACCCGCGGCGAAAGCAGCCCGGGCTCGGGGGGCGTCCCGGTCGGAGTAGGAGTTGGAGCCCCCGAACCGGTGACTCCGGCAGCCCCGCCGGGCGCGGACCGCCCGCCGGCGCGGCCGGCTCCGAATGCGGGCGTGAAGCCCGTTGCGCCGGGGGAGGCCCCGGCCGCCCGTCCGCGGTCCGGCGTGCGGGGCGACTCGGGCAAGCCGGCGAAGCTCGGCAAGGGCACGCCGGCGCAGGCGGCGAAGCCGGCCACGCCGGCGAAGCCGGCCACGCCGCGCGGGCGCGGTCATTCGGACAAGCCCGTCAACGCCAAGCCGGACCATCCGGGCGTTCGCGGTCACCCGGCCAAGGCCGTCAAGCCTCCGAAGCCCGTCATCCCCTCGACGCCGGGCGAGGCGGCGAAGCCGGATCACGGCCGGCCGCCGAAGCCGGCACACCCCGACGCCCCGGCGAAGTCCGCGCCGCCGGCTCAACCTCAACCCAAGCCGAAGAAGCCGCAGCCCGCGCCGCCGCCGCCCGCGGGGACCCCCGCGCCGCTGCCCGCCGACGACTGCGGGCCGGCCGGCAACGGCGAGGGGCATGCGTACGGGCGCTGCGGCGCCCACGGCAGGGCGCGCGCAAGCGGCTGATCGGCCCAGCCGCCGCGAGTATGCTCGGCTCCATGGCCGTCGCTACCGCGTTCTACGAGAAGACCGACGAGCAGAAGGCGATCCTCGAGATGGTCCGCCAGTTCGTCGACGAGCAGATCATCCCCAAGGCGGAGCACTACGACGGCGCCGACGAGTACCCGGAGCCGATCGTCGAGCAGATGAAGGAGCTCGGCCTCTTCGGGGTGACCATCCCGGAGGAGTACGGCGGGATGGGCCTCGACCTCTCGACGTACACGATGATCGTCGAGGAGCTCAGCCGCGGCTGGATCTCTATCTCGGGCGTGGTCAACACGCACTTCATCGGCACCTACCTGCTGGCGAAGTTCGGCACCGACGCCCAGAAGGAGAAGCTGCTCCCGCGCATGGCGACGGGCGAGATCCGCGCGGCATTCAGCCTCTCCGAGCCCGAGCTCGGCTCCGACGTCCAGGCGATCAAGGCCAGCGCGAAGAAGACGGCCGAGGGCGACTACGAGGTCAACGGCCAGAAGATGTGGGTCACGAACGGGCTGATGTCGGGCGTCGTCTTCGTGCTCGTCAAGACCGATCGCGACGCCAGCCCGCCCTACAAGGGCATGACGTGCTTCATCTGCGAGAAGGAGTCGGGCGCGGCCGAGAACCCGGGCCTCACCGTCCCGCCCAAGATCAAGAAGATGGGCTACAAGGGCGTCGAGTCGACCGAGCTCGTGTTCGACGGCTTCCGCTGCCCCGCCGACATGATCCTCGGCGGCGAGGAGGCCGGCCTCGGCAAGGGCTTCGTGCAGATGATGGACGCGCTCGAGGTCGGCCGCGTGAACGTCGCGGCGCGCGGCGTCGGAATCGCGCAGCGCGCGCTCGAGCTCGGCCTGCGTTACGCGCAGGAGCGGCGGACGTTCGGCAAGCGGATCGCCGACCACCAGGCGATCCAGTTCAAGCTCGCCGACATGGCCACCAAGGTCGAGGCCGCACGGTTGCTGACGATGAAGGCGGCGCGGATGAAGGACGCCGGCGAGCGCTCCGACCTCGAGGCCGGCATGGCGAAGCTGTTCGCCTCCGAGACCGGCAAGGAGGTGGTCGAGGACGCGTTCCGCATCCACGGCGGCTACGGATACTCGAAGGAGTACGAGATCGAGCGGCTCTACCGCGACGCGCCGCTGCTGCTGATCGGCGAGGGCACGTCCGAGATCCAGCGCATGGTCATCGGCAAGAAGCTGCTCCAGCGACACAAGGTGTGAGGTTGGGGCTGTCGCCGCGGCGTGCTCGTTTCCCCGGCGTTTACATCAACGGCAGCATTCAAGGGAGCGGGTCCGGATGGTCGCTGGGGCGCGTCAACGCTGCACGGCCATGCGATTCGGGTCGCGTTGCAGCGTTGACGGCGACATGCGCCGTCAACGCCGCACACCCGCGCGAAATCGGCGGTCATGAAGCGTTCACGGCGCGTCAACGCCGGTCGGCGTGCCCGACGGGCGTGGCTACCGGCGTTGACGGCGTATGCCGCCGTGAACGCAGGGAGGCCGCGGCGTTGGAGTGCGCGACCGGCGTTGACGGCTTACGCCGCCGTCATCGCAGGGAGGCCGCGGCGTTGGAGTGCGCGACCGGCGTTGACGGCTTATGCCGCCGTCATCGCAGGGAGCCCCGGCTCCCAGCGGAGATACCGGCGTTGACGCGCCGTGAACGCTGCACGCCCATGCGATTGCGGCCGGGTTGCAGCGTTGACGGCGAATATCGCCGTCAACGCTGCACGGCCGCCCGAGATCGCCGGCCTTGCGGCATTGGCGCGCCGCTCCGGACCCTCCCTTCAATGCCGCCGTTGACGTAAACGCCGGGTCCTGCAAGGCCACCGCGCGCGCCGGCGCAACGCGCCGCTTGCGAGACTTGCGCGCGATGGAGATCCGTACGACGGACTACCACACGGCCGGTGAGCCGTTCCGGATCGTCCAGGATGGCGTGCCCGAGATACCCGGCGCAACCGTGCGCGCGCGTCGGGAGTACGCCGCCGCGGCCGGGGACGTGGATCGCGTGCGCCGGATGCTCTGCCACGAGCCGCGCGGACACGCCGACATGTACGGCTGCTTCCTCGTCCCGCCCGACGACGACGGCGCCGACCTCGGCGTCCTCTTCTGGCACAAGGACGGCTACTCGACGGCGTGCGGCCACGCGACGATCGCGCTCGGGGCGTGGGCGGTCGAGTCCGGTCGCGTGGCCGCGCCGGCGGACGGCGAGGTCGACGTCACGCTCGATGTCCCCTCCGGCCGTGTCGCCGCGCGCGTGCGGCGTCGCGCCGGGGCGGTCGAGAGTGTCGCGTTTCGCAACGTTCCGTCGTTCGTCGTGGCGCGCGGCGTTGCGGCGGCCGGCGTCGAGGTCGACGTCGCCTACGGCGGCGCGATCTACGCCTTCGCGCCCGCGGAGCGCGTCGGGCTGCGGGTGGTGCCGGAACAGCTCCCCGAGCTCATCGCCGCCGGCCGCGAGATCAAGCAGGCGCTCGAGGGCAGCAGCGTCTCGCGGCACCCGGACGACGACCGGCTGTCCGGCATCTACGGAACCGTCCTCTACGAGGAGCTCGGTCCCCTGCACTACCGGAACGTGGCGATCTTCGCCGACGGTGAGGTCGATCGCTCTCCGACAGGGTCGGCGACATCCGCGCGCACCGCAATGCTCGCAGCGGACGGCGCGCTCGCCGACGGGCAGGCCTGGCGCAACGACTCGATCATCGGCACCACGTTCCACGCGAAGGCGATCGGCCGGGTGGCGGAGGGCCTGCTGACCGAGGTGGAGGGGACCGCGTTCCGCACCGGCGAGCACCGCTTCTTCCTCGATCCGCACGATCCCCTGGGAACCGGCTTCGTGCTGCGGTGAGTCTGCTGTTCGTCGACGCAGCGGGAGTCGAGCAGCGCCTCAGCCGCGTGCAGGCGGCCGACGCGCTCGAGGCCGCGCTGCTCGGCGGCATCGATCCGGAGGCCGACCCGCCGCGCGGGGTCGTGGAGCTCGACCGCGGCCAGCTGCTCGTGATGCCGTCCGGCGCTGCGCGGCAGCCGGTGGTCAAGCTCGTGACGGTCGGAGGCGAGCCGCGGATCCAGGGGGTGTGCGTCGTCTTCGACGGCGCGACGCTCGCGCCGCTCGCGGTGTTGGACGGGGTCGCCGTCACGAATCTCCGCACCGCTGCGGTGTCGGCACTGGCCGTCCGGCACCTCGCCGTCCCCGACGCGCGCCGGCTGCTGGTCTTCGGGCGCGGCCCCCAGGCACGGGCGCATGTGACCGCGATGCGCGCGATCCGCCCGATCGAGCAGGTGGACATGGTCGGCCGCGACGACGGCGACGTCGGCGCGCTCGTCGCAGCGGCCGACGTCATCTGCTGCTGCACGACCGCCCGCGAGCCGCTGTTCGACGGCGGTCTCGCGGCCGACGACGCGACGGTCGTCGCGATCGGCTCGCACGAGCCCGGCGCGCGCGAGACCGACGACGCCCTGGCCGCGCGCGCCACCGTCGTCGTCGAGTCCCGCAGCTCGGCGCTTCGCGAGGCCGGCGACGTGATCCTCGCGCTCGACTCCGGAGCCATCGCCCCGGACGACGTCGTGACGCTCGCCGAGGTCGTCCGGGGCGAGGCGAAGCCCGCCGCGGGCCGGCCGCGGCTCTTCAAGAGCACCGGGATGTCGTGGGAGGACGCGGTCGTCGCCGCCGCGTTGCTCGGCTGAATCGGCCTGGATCCACCCGTAGTCCGTCGATGCCTCGTCGCCGTCGGCGCCGTCAGGACGATCGGCCGAGCATCCTCAGGGTGGTTCCCTTCGGAGCCCGGCCGATCGTGGCTCGCGGTGATCCACGGCGACGAGGCGCCGCGGGAAATCGGTGGGTCCAGGACTAGTAGCCGTAGCTGCGCGAGCCGCCGGCGCCTCCCGAGGACGTCCCCGAAGCGGTGGCGGCGTGCCAGCTGAACCTGCGCCCGCGGAACTCGTCCGCGAGGCCGTCGCCGGTCACCTGGCCGGGGGAACCGTCCCGCTGAAGCGGTAGAGCGGCTTGCCGTCGTAGGTGACCTGCATGCCGCTGTCGGGACGCTCGACCGTGGCGAGCTTGCCGCCGACCTCGTCGGCTCCGGTCGGCTGGCCTGATGAGACGGCGAGCGGGAGCCAGACGCCGGTGCACCGGCCGGTGCAGCGGATCTTGCCGTCCTCCTCCTGGTCGGTGGTGTAGAGCGGCGCCGTCGGCGTCGATCAGGGTCGGCGCAAGCCGGTTCGGTGTCATCGGCCATCTCCTAGCGGGACGTGGACGAGCACGCGCCTGGCCGCCGTCACGACGTCGGCGCTTCGAAGTCTGCGGCGGTGATCGCCGCCGCGCCGGTCACCACGGCGCTGCCGCGGTAGATCGAGACGAAGGCGAGCAGCGCGGGGCGTGCTCGGCGTAGAGAGCGCCGAGCACGTCGTTCTGGCGCGGAAAGGTCGCCATGCCCTTGATTACGGACCGCGAGCGCCCGGCGTTCAGCGGCGGTGGCCGCGGCGCCGCCCGTTGAGGGCGCCCGGCGGTGGCCGCGGCGCCGCCGGTTGAGGCGCCCCGGGCGGTGGCCGCGGCGCCGCCGGTTGAGCGCGCAGCGGAGGCGGCGGATCGCGCCGTCAGCCGGAAGCGACCGCGGCGCCGGCGGACTTGAGCACGAACGCGGCGGCGCGCTCGGCGCTCAGCGGCTCGCGGCGGCGGGCGCCCGGGGCGAACCAGCGCCGGCCGGCGCGGCCGAGCGGGACCACGGTCAACCCCGGCTCGTCGCGCGGCAGCAGCGAGCGTGCCGGCCGCGCGCGCGGTCCGGCGGTGGCCGCGCGCTGCTCGGCCACGAGCACCAGGTCGGCCTGCGTGAGGCCCATCAGCCGGTGGACGATCTCGTAGGGCGCCGACTCGACGACCACGACGAGCGGCGGGCGGACGGCCTCGTCGAGCAGCCAGGTCGCGCGCTCGGCGTCGGCGACGTCGGCCGCGATCGCACGCAGCGCCGGCATCCCCCGCCGGCGCAGAGCGGACGCGACGGCGTCGGCGATGCCTCCGGCGGGTCCGATCACGAGTGCGTCCATGCCATTAAGAGCGTTTCTGACGCGAAAAAATTCCCGGCCGGGTCGACGAGTTCCTGCCGCGCCGCGACGCCGGCGATCGGCGAGTCCTGTGCCGGCGCCGGAGTCGACGCGGCCTGTTCCGGGCAAACAACAGCACGGTGCCGCTTCCCATCGAGGACTACGCGCTCATCGGCGACACACAGACCGCCGCGCTGGTCGGCCGCGACGGCTCGATCGACTGGCTCTGCCTCCCGCGCTTCGACTCGTCCGCCTGCTTCGCGGCGCTCCTCGGCGACGAGTCGGACGGCCGCTGGCTGCTCGCCCCCGCCGCCGAGGTGCGCAGGACCGAGCGCCGCTACCGCCCGGGCACGCTCGTGCTGGAGACGGACTTCCACACGCACGACGGGGTGCTCCAGGTGGTCGACTCGATGCCGATCCGCGACGAGGCGCCCGACGTGGTGCGCGTCGCCCGTTGCCTCGACGGCCGCGTGGCCGTCCGCATGGAGCTGGTGCTGCGCTTCGACTTCGGCCGCTCGATCCCGTGGGTGCGGCGCGCCGACGACGGCGGGATCAACGCGATCGCCGGGCCGGACGCCGTGCACCTCATCCCCGGCCGGCCGACGCGCGGCCGCGACTTCACGACCGTCGCCGAATTCGAGCTCGACGCCGGCGAGGAGGTGCCGTTCGTGCTCACGTGGTACCCGTCGCACGAGCCCCCGCCCGAGCCGGTCGACGGGATCGCCGCGACGGCGGATACGACCGCGTGGTGGGACGAGTGGTCGTCGCGCTCGCGCACCGGCGGGCGAAACCGCGAGCTGGTGCAGCGCAGCCTGATCACCCTGAAGGCGCTCACCTACGCGCCCACCGGCGGCATCGTCGCCGCGCCGACGACGTCGCTCCCCGAGCAGATCGGCGGCGTCCGGAACTGGGACTACCGCTTCTGCTGGGTGCGAGACGCGACCCTCGTGCTCCAGTCGCTGATGAACGGCGGCTACACCGACGAGGCCCGCGCCTGGCGCGACTGGCTACTGCGCGCGGTCGCGGGCTCGCCGTCCGACCTGCAGATCATGTACGGCCCCGCCGGCGAGCGGCGCTTGACCGAGCTGGTGCTCGACTGGCTCCCGGGCTACGAGGGCTCCGCGCCGGTCAGGATCGGCAACGCCGCATCGGACCAGTTCCAGCTCGACGTCTACGGTGAGCTCATGGACGCGCTGACGCAGGCGCGCCAGGGCGGGATCGAGGCCGACGAGTATGCCTGGCGCCTGCAGCGGGCGCTGATGGAGTACCTCGAGAGCGTCTGGCAGGAGCCCGACGAGGGAATCTGGGAAGTGCGCGGCGAGCGGCGCCACTTCGTGCACTCCAAGGTGATGGCCTGGGTCGCGTTCGACCGCGCATTGCGGATGGTCCAGGACTTCGACCGCGAGGGCCCGGTGGAGCGCTGGCGCGCGCAGCGCGAGGCCCTGCACCGCGAGGTGTGCGAGCGCGGTTACGACCGCGAGCGCAACACCTTCACGCAGTCCTACGGATCGCGCGGACTGGACGCGGCGACGCTGCTGATGCCCGCCGTCGGGTTCCTCCCGCCCGACGACGAGCGCGTGATCGGGACCGTGGAAGCCGTCCAGCGCGAGCTCTGCCAGGAGGGCTTCGTCCTGCGCTACGACACGAGCGAGGCCGACGACGGGCTCCCGCCCGGCGAGGGGGCGTTCCTGCCCTGCTCGTTCTGGCTCGCGGACGCGCTGACGCTGATCGGCCGCCGCGACGAGGCGCGCGAGCTCTTCGACCGGCTCGCCGGACTCGCGAACGACGTCGGGCTGCTGGCGGAGGAGTACGACCCGCGGCTGCGGCGCCAGGTGGGCAACTTCCCGCAGGCGTTCACGCACGTGGGGCTCGTGAACACGGCGACCAACCTCGACCGGGCGGTGGAGTCGCCCGTGCGCGAGCGCGCCGAGGCGGCGGCCGGCTAGTGGGTCTGCTCGTGAAACGTTGCCGGAGGGTCCACTGATGCGCGCGATCACGCTCAGGCCCGGCGTCGCGGACTCCGCCGACCTGGAGGAGATGCCGGAGCCGGGCGCGGGCGAGGGCGCCGTGCTGGTCGACGGCGTCGCGCTCGGGATCTGCGGCACCGACGCCGAGATCGTCCGCGGCGACTATGGCGAGGCGCCGCCCGGCGCCGAGCGGCTGATCCTCGGGCACGAGTCGCTCGGTCGCGTGCGCGAGGCGCCCGCGGACAGCGGCCTCTCGCCCGGCGACCTCGTGGTCGGGATCGTTCGCCGCCCCGACCCGGTGCCGTGCCCGTCGTGCGCGGCGGGCGAGTGGGACTTCTGCCGCAACGGGCGCTACACCGAACGCGGGATAAAGGCGCTGCACGGCTTCGGCTCGGAGCGCTGGCGGATCGAGCCCGGGTTCACCGTCAAGCTCGACCCGGGGATGGGCGTTCTCGGCGTGCTGATGGAGCCGACCACGGTCGTCGCGAAGGCGTGGGAGCAGATCGACCGGCTACTGACGCGCGCGACGATCGCGCCGAAGCGCGTGCTGGTCACCGGCGCCGGCCCGATCGGGCTGCTCGCCGCGCTGCTCGCGCGCCAGCGCGGCTACGAGGTCACCGTACTCGACCGTGCGACGGAGGGGCCGAAGCCCGAGCTGGTGCAGGCCCTCGGCGGCACCTACCACGCGGGCGCCGTCACGGACGTCGACCCGCAGCCCGACATCGTCGTCGAGGCCACCGGCGCCAGCGCGGTCGTGCTCGACGCAATGACCCACAACGCCGCCAACGGGATCGTCTGCCTGACCGGCATCTCCCCGAGCGGCTACCAGATCGGGCTGGACGCCGGCGACCTCAACCGCCGCATCGTGCTCGAGAACGACCTCGTGTTCGGCTCGGTGAACGCCAACCGGCGCCATTACGAGGCCGCTGCGGAGGCGCTTGCCCAAGCCGACAACGGCTGGCTCGAGCGGCTCATCACGCGCCGCGTCCCGCTCGACCACTGGCGCGAGGCGCTCGAGCGCCAGGAGCACGACATCAAGGTCGTCGTTGAGCTCGGCGGATAGCCGTCAAAGGCGGCATTGACGCCACAAGACGACACTCGCGCCGGCCAGAACGGCGCCAGCTCGGTCCGGGCCGCTGGCGCACCGCCGCCTCCGAGACCTGCAAGGTCGATGCGAGCTCGTCGTAGCCGCGCTCCTCGATGACGTGCGCCACGACGGCCTCCCGCTGTTCGGCCGGGAGCTCGGCAAGCAGCACCCCGACCGCTTCCTGCGCCAGGAAGCCGATCATCTCGGCGTCATCCGGCAGCTGCACCTCCGGGGCGCAGGCGTGAGCGGCCAGGGCGGACTCTGCCTGGGCGACTCCGGATCGCCGCAGTTCCTCGGGTCGTCGAACGCGGCGGTCTCGCAGTTGTCGTTCTCCGGCGATTCGTGCCGCGAGATCGTGGCGCAGCGGCTCGACACGCAGGCAGAACGGCGCTTCCTGTCGCGCTTCGTCGATCTACCTTGATCGCCGTCAGGCGGCGACGGACTCCGCGACGGCCTGCGACGCCGGCGCGCGGCCGGCGAGCACGCCGCCGTCGATCGGAAGCGTCGCGCCGGTGATCCAGCGCGCGTGCGGTCCGGCGAGGAACAGCACGGCCTCGACGACGTCCTCCGGCTGGCCGCGCCGGCCGAGCGGGTGGAAGCCGTCGACCGCGTCAAGCACGGCCTGCGCCTCCTCGGGGCTCAGGAAGCGTTCGTAGGCGGGCGTCTCGACGAACGCCAGCGCGACGGTGTTGACACGGATGCCGGCGGGGGCGAGCTCGATCGCCAGGTTCTTCGTCAGCGCGTGACGCCCCGCCTGGGCCGCCGAGTACGCGCTTGTCGGCGTCGTCGTGATCGCATCGATCGCCCACATCGAGCCGACGTTGACGATCGCGCCACCGCCGGACATCGCGGCGGCGGCCGCTTGCGAGACCCAGAACGTGGGGCGCAGGATCGAGCCGAGCGCCTCCTCGAAGTGGTCTTCGCTCTGCTCCAGGAACGGCACCGGCCTGAAGATGCCGGTGCTGTTGACGAGCAAGTCGAGCCGGCCGAAGCGGTCGAGGGCCGCCTGGACGAGCCGGTGGGCGTCGGCCCGCCCGCTGATCTTGCCGGGGACGATCAGCGACCGGGCGCCGCCCGGGTCGACCTCCGCCTGGGCCTGCTCGAGGACCGCGGCGCGCGTGCCGCTGAGGACGACGCTCGCGCCCTCCTCGAGGAAGCGGCGCGCCGCCGCCTTTCCGATGCCGCCGCCGCCACCGGTGATCAGCGCGACGGCGCCTTGCAAGCTGCCGCTCATGGGAGTCTCCTTTTCGTTTCGGACGAGCACACCACCAGCGTGCGGCACGACCCGCGCAGCGTCCAAGACCGGTTGCCTAGATCTCCATAACCGATGTCGATCCGGTGCCGCTCAGAGCGCGCATGCTCCGATCACCTCCTGCCACCACGCGACCGCGGCGTCGTCACTGGCGCGCGCCAGCCTGCGGCGCGCCTGTGCCTGGAGCTGCGCCGGCGGGCCCATCATGAGCAGCGGCCCGGTGACCGCGTAGCGGCCGTCGGCGAGGATCACCAGCGCGCCCGGCACGTCGCGGCGCGTGCGCACGTGCTCGACGACGGCGTGGCCGGCGACGCTGCGCGGGTGCGACGCGTCGCCGTCGGCGTCGTCCCACGGGCGCGTCGTGTAGACCGGCACGCTGCCCGTGTACGTACGCGGCGGGCGCACCGGCCTCTGCACTGGCCCCGCGCGCCAGCGCTCGAGCAGCTGCGGCAGCTCGCGCACGACCTCGCGGCGCACGAGCACCAACAGCCGGTCGCCTTCCTCCAGCCGCGTCGATCCGCGCGGCAGCAGCGCCTCGTCGCCGCGGATGACGAGCGAGACGAGGGCGTCGCGCGGCAGGCCGAGGTCGCGCAGGCGGGCACCCGCCGCAGCGTCGCCGGGCCGGATGACGTGCTCGACGACGTCGCCGCCGAGCTGCCGCACGGCGCCGACCTCGAGGATCGGAGGCGGCATCGCGGGCTCGTCGGTGGTCAGCCCCAGCCGCGCAGCGAGCGGCTCGAACGTGGTGCCCTGGATGACGGTCGAGATCAGCACCGCGAAGAACGCGATGTTGAAGAACTCGTCCGCCTTGGGGACGTCATCGATGATCGGGAAGGTGGCGAGGACGACGGGGACCGCGCCGCGCAACCCGGCCCAACCGAGCAGGCCCCGTTCCGCCAGCGAGTAGCGCGCCGTGCCTGTCGCGATCACGACGGCGATCGGCCGCGCGACGACCGCCGTCACGAGCGCGAGCAGCGTCCCCTCGACCGCGACCTCGTCGAGCTGCGAGGGGAACGCGAGCAGCCCGAGCGTGAGGAACATCGTCAGCTGCGCCACCCACGCGAGCCCCTGGTGGAACGTCGTGATCGTCGCCTTCGCGGGGATCGCGGCGCTCCCGAGCGCGAGGCCGGTCACGTAGGCGGCCAGGAACCCGGACCCGTGCAGCGAGTCGGCGATGCCGAACGCGAGCGCGACGGTCGCGAGCGACGCGACGGGGTAGAGGCCCTGCGATCCCAGCCGCGCCTGCGCGAACGCGCGCACCACCAGCCAGCCGACCGCGACGCCCACCACGGCGCCGATGCCGAGCTCCTGCGCGAACAGGCCGGCCATGTCGTCGATCCCGTAGTCGTCGTGCTGCATCCACTCGATCAGCCCTACGACGAGCAGGACGGCGACCGGGTCGTTGACGCCGGCCTCGCCCTCCAGCGTGCGCGCGAGCCTGCGGCGCAGCGTCGAGCCCCGCAGCACGGCGAAGATCGCCGCGCCGTCGGTCGCGGACACGATGGAGCCCATCAGCATGCCCTCGAGCAGCGTGAAGTCGAACAGCCAGTGCGCCGCCACGCCTGTGAGCAGCGCGGTGAGGATCGTCCCGACGACGGCGAGGCTCAGCGCCGGGCCGATGACGGGCCGGATCTCCTGCACGCCGGCGGTCAGGCCGCCCTCGAACAGGATCAGCGCGAGCGCGATGATCCCGACCGAGCGGGCGAGCTCGTAGTCCTCGAAGTCGCGGCCGAAGTCGAGCCAGCCGGTCGCGTCGGAGCCGGCCAGCATGCCGACCGCAAGAAACAGCACGAGGCCGGGCACGCGCAGGCGACCCGCGACGAACGATGCGAGCAGGGCACCGGACAGCAGGATGCCGGTGACGAGTGCGGCCTCGCCCTCACCCAAGGGCGGAGCATTTCATGCCTGGACGGCTGGGAGCAGCCCGGCGAGCACGTGCTCGGTCCCCTTGAGGTGCTCGGTCATGATCCGCATCGCGCGGTCGCCGTCGCGGCGGCGTACGGCCGCGAGCATCCGCGCGTGCTGCTGGTTGGTCCACGCGAGCAGCTCCGGCGGGTGCGCGATGTAGGAGATCAGGTCGGTCATCTGGCCCTGCGCCTCGGTCATCGCGGCCAGCAGGCGCTGGCTGCCCGCCGCCTCGGCGAGCCCGAGGTGCCAGCGCACGTCGGCCCGGCGGAAGGCGGGGAAGTCCTCGAGGTTCGCGTCCATCAGCGCGACGAACTCGTCCAGCGGCGCCAGCGACTCCGGCTCGGCGCGCTCGGCCGCCAGCACCGCGACGGCGAGCTCGACCGCGAGCCGCTGGTCGCAAGCGTCGCGCCATCCGGCGAGCAGCGCGGCGGAGGGCTCGTCAGCCGGCGGCGGCGACTCCGCAACGAACGTTCCGCCGCTGCGCCCGCGCGTCGCGTGCAGGTGGCCGCTCTGGACGAGCGCCGTGAGCGCCTGGCGCAGGGTCGAGCGCGATATCCCGAGCTGCCGGCACAGCTCGCGCTCGGCGGGCAGCCGGGCGCCCGGCGCGAGCAGCCCGAGCTTGATCGCCGTCCCGAGCCGCTCGAGCGTCTCCTCGAACGCCGTCTGCGACTGGACCGGGGCGAAGATCGCCTCTGCCGACGCTCCTGGAAGGGCAAGCCTCACCGCTACTCCGGCGTCGTGTAGGCCTGCGAGATCCCGCCGTCGACCAGGAAGCTCGAGGCGTTGACGTAGCTCGACTCGTCGCTGGCGAGGAACAGGGCCGCGCAGGAGATCTCGCGCACCTCGGCGAAGCGCCCGGCGGGCACGTGCACGAGCCGGCGCGCCGCCGCGACCGGGTCCTTGGCGAACAGCTCCTGGAGCAGCGGCGTGTTGACCGGGCCGGGGCAGAGCGCGTTCACGCGCACGCCTTGGCGCGCGAACTCGACGCCGAGCTCGCGCGACAGCGCCAGCACGCCGCCCTTCGATGCGGTGTAGGAGATCTGCGACGTCGCCGATCCCATCGTCGCCACGAACGATGCCGTGTTGATGACGGAGCCGCCGCCGTTCTCGATCAGGTGCGGGATGCCGTGCTTGCAGCAGAGGAAGACCGACCTGAGGTTGACGTCCTGCACCCGCTGCCAGGCCTCGAGGCTCGTGTCGAGGACGGAGGCGTCGTCGGTGGGGGAGATGCCGGCGTTGTTGAACAGCACGTCGATGCGGCCGAGCTGCGAGCGCACCCGGTTGTAGAGGTCGGAGACCTGCTGCTCGTCGGCGACGTCCACCGCGACGCTCAGCGTGCCGACCCCGTCGTCGCCCAGGTCGACGCCGACGACCGTCGCGCCCTCGTGCAGGAACAGCTCCGCGCTGTCGGCGCCGATGCCGCTCGCCGCCCCCGTGATGACGCAGACCTTGCCCTCGAGCCGACCCAAGCTAGCCCCCAGTCGCGTAGTACACGGACTTGATCTCGGTGTAGTGGTCCAGCGCGTGCGGTCCGAGCTCGCGCCCGACGCCCGACTGCTTGAAGCCTCCGAACGGGGTGCTGACGCGCACGGAGGTGTTCGAGTTGATCGACAGCACGCCCGCCTCGACGGCGCGCGCGACGCGCAGCGCGCGGGCACCGTCGCGGGTCCAGATCGAGCCCGAGAGCCCGTAGATCGTGTCGTTCGCGAGCGCGATCGCCTCCGCCTCGTCGCGGAAAGGAATCACGCACGCGACCGGGCCGAAGATCTCCTCGCGCACCGCGCGGTCCCCGGGGTCGACCGGCGCCAGCACCGTCGGCGGGAACCAGTAGCCGGGGCCGCCGGGCGCCGTCCCGCGCGCCGCGACCGGCGCGCCGTCGGGCACGTAGGAGCCGACCGTCTCGCGCTGCTGGGCGGAGATCAGCGGGCCCATCTGGGTCCGCTCGTCGAGCGGGTCGCCGACGCGAATCCCTTCGACGACGCCCGCCAGCGCGCCCAGGAACTCGTCCAGCACCGTGTCCTGCACGAGGATCCGGGACCGCGCGCAGCAGTCCTGGCCGGCGTTGCCGAAGACGGCCCAGGGCGCCGCCTGCGCCGCCGCGTCGACGTCCGCGTCGCCGAACACGAGGTTGGGCGACTTGCCGCCGAGCTCGAGCGTCACGCGCTTGATCGTCCGCGCCGCGCCGGCGGCGATCGTGCGCCCGACCTCCGTCGAGCCCGTGAACGCGACCTTCGCGACGTCAGGGTGCTCGACCAGCCGCGCGCCGCACGCCCGGCCGGGGCCTGCGACGACGTTCACGACGCCCTCGGGGATGCCGGCGTCGAGGGCGATGCGCTCGAGCTCGAGCGCCGTCAGCGGCGTCAGCTCCGCCGGCTTCAGAACGACGGTGTTGCCCGCGGCCAGGCACGGGGCGACCTTCCACGAGGCGATCGCGAGCGGAAAGTTCCACGGCGTGATGAGCGCGACGACGCCGAGCGGCTCGCGGAACGTCATCGCGACGCCGCCGGCGACGGGGATCGTGTCGCCGAGGGTGCGCTCGACGGCGCCCGCGTAGTAGCGGAACGTGTCGACGACCATGCCCATCTCGCCGCGCGCGTCGCCGATCGGCTTGCCGGCGTTGCGTGCCTCGAGCACCGCCAGCTCCTCCTGCCGATCCGCCAGCGCGTCGGCGAGCCGGTGCAGGATCCGCGCGCGGTCGGGCGGCGAGACGGCGCGCCACCCACGGTAGGCGGCCTTCGCGCGCGCGACGGCGGCATCCGCCTCCTCGGCGCCCGCGCGCGGGATCTCCGCGAGCACGCCCTCGGTCGCCGGCTCTAGAACCGTCAGGCTCACGCCGCGATCCGCTCGTCGCGGTATCCCCGCGCCTCGTCGACCAGCGCGGCGATCAGCGGCGACGTCTCGTCGACCTCCGGATGCCACTGCACGCCGAGCGCGAAGCGGTTGCCCGGCACCTCGATCGCCTCCGGCAGGTCGTCGACGGTCGCCCAGCCCGTCACCTCCAGCCCCTTGCCGACGCGCTCGACTCCCTGGTGGTGGTGCGACTTGGTGCCGTGCAGCTCCTCGCGCGCGACCCTGGCGGCGAGCGAGCCGTGCGCCAGCCGCACGTCGTGGTCGGCGTTGTCGAACGAGCCCAGCGAGCGGCGGTGGTCCTCGTGGCCGTAGTCGTCGGGCAGGTGCTGCGTCAGCGTGCCGCCGCGCGCGACGTTCATGACCTGCATGCCGCGACAGATCCCCAGGAACGGCATGTCGCGCTCCATCGCGCGCGTCGCGAGCGCCAGCTCGAACGCGTCGCGCTCGGGCACGGTGCCGACGGTCGCCTCGTGCGGCTCGGCCCCGTAGCTCGCCGGGTCCATGTCGGCGCCGCCGGCGAGCAGGAGCGCGTCGACGAGGTCGAGCAGCATGTCGGGCGCGCGCACCGCCGCCGGGTCGGGCGGCAGCAGCACGGCGATCCCGCCGGCGCCCTGAACCGCGTCGACGTAGCTGCGCGGGAGCAGCACCGCCTGCTGGTCCCAGACGCTCCAACGCGCACGCTCGAGCGCGGTGCAGAGGCCGATGACGGGTGTCACGTGACGTTACGCGGGCGCCGGCGCCTCGGGCTCGGGCTCGTCCTCGATCACGCCGGCGGCCTCGTCGAACTGGATCGTCCTCACGGGGCCGTGGTACTTGTGCTTCGCGCCGGCCAGCCACCAGATCCCGACGGCGATGAACAACCCGCCGACCATGACCGGCGCGTAGTTCAGCGCCGACCACTTGAACTCGTCGTTCCACGGCACGGCGGCCGGCGTGAACGGGAGCGAGAAGATGATCACGCAGAGGATCACCCAGATCGTCGCGATCGTGCACATCACGCGGTACTTCGACCCGAGGTTCCAGGCGCCCGGCTGGAAGCTGTCCCCGGCGCGCAGGCGCAGGTAGACCGGCGTGACGTAGGCGATGTAGAGGCCGATCACCGAGATCGACACGACCGCGTAGAACGCGATCGGGACGCCGGCGCCCTCGACGTTCCAGAGCGCCGGGAGGGTCATGATCAGCGCGAGCGCGCAGACCCCGATGACCGACTCGACCGGGACGCGATTGTGGTTCAGCCGCGTCCAGAAGCGCCAGCCGGGGACGGCGCGATCGCGCGAGAACGCGAAGAACGTACGCGAGCAGCTCGTGACGCACGCCATCCCGCAGAAGATCTGGCCCAGCAGCGCTATCAGGATCACCAGCTCGGCCCAGCCCTCGCTCATCGCGCTGGTGAAGACGGCGGGCGAGTAGCCGCTCGCGTCGTTGACAGCGGTCACGTCGCTCGCGGCGAACGTGATCGCCAGCAGCACGAACCAGCCGATGATGGCGGAGTAGAACACCGACTGCCAGATCCCCCTGGCGGCGGACATCTCGGCTTCGTGGGTCTCCTCGGCCACGTGCGCGGAGGCGTCGTAGCCGGTCACGGTGTACATCGTCAGCAGGAAGCCCAGCGGCAGCACGTACCACCAGTACATGCCCTCACCGAAGCCGGAGTTGTTGAACCGCTCCGTGAACACGAAGTCCGCGCTCTGGTGCCGGTCCGGCACGACGATCAGGATCGCGATGATCACCACCACGCCGGCCACATGCCAGAAGACGGAGATGTTGTTGAGCAGGGCGACCAGGTGCGACGAGTAGATGTTGACCGCCGCGTGGAAAGCCAGGATCACGGCGAAGACGATGAACGAGTCGCCCAAGCCGGCGCCGTCGGCGAAGTTGACGACCCCGAGGTCGAGCCCCCAGAGGTTGAACAGCGTGCCGGCGAACAGCGCCGCGGCGTAGTCGACGGATGCGACGACGGCGATCAGGCCGATCACGTTGAACCAGCCGGTGAACCACGACCAGCCGGGACCGCCCAGCTTGGCCGCCCACCAGTACGGGCCGCCCGCGGTCGGATAGGCCGAGGCCAGCTCCGACATGCAGAACGCGATGATCAGGATCAGGCCGCAGATGATCGGCCAGCCCCATGAGATCGCGACCGGGCCGCCGTTGTTCCACGCCTGGCCGTAGGTGGTGAAGCACCCGGCCAGGACCGAGATGATCGTGAACGAGATCGCGAAGTTCGAGAAGGAGCTCCACGCACGGCTCAGCTCCTGCTTGTAGCCCAGCTCCGCCAACTTCAGCGCATCGCGATCCTGGCGGTCGACCGTGTCGCTCATGCGGCTCCCCTCGGTAAAGGTTTGGATCCTGAACCTCTCCGTCTGCGCGCGACTGTACGGACCGAGCCGGACGGAATCAAGCTTTTGCGCGCCTCAGCTCAGAGGCGCTCGAACCCGCGCACCCGCTCCCAGTCGGTGACGGCCGCCTCGAACGCATCGAGCTCGATGCGGGCGTTGTTGAGGTAGTGCTCGACGACGTCGCCGCCGAACGCCGAGCGCGCGACCTCGCTCTTGGCGAACGCGTCGCGGGCGTCGCGCAGCGTCGTCGGGACGTGCGGCTTGTCCGACTCGTACGCGTTCCCGTTGAACGGCGGCTCGAGCTCGAGCTGCTTGTCGATCCCGTGCAGGCCGGCGGCGATCATCGCGCTCAGTGCGAGGTACGGGTTGACGTCGGCGCCGGCGAGCCGGCACTCGATCCGGCGGCTCGGACCGTGGCCGACGACGCGCAGCGCGCAGGTGCGGTTGTCCTCGCCCCAGGCGATCGCCGTCGGCGCGAACGATCCGGGGGCGAAGCGCTTGTAGGAGTTGACGTTGGGCGCGAAGAACAGGCAGAGCTCGTGCAGGCAGGCGAGCTGACCGGCGAGGAACTGCCGGAACGCGCCGTCGTCGTCGGCGAACAGCGGCGTGCCGTCGTCGCGCACGACCGAGAGGTGGATGTGGCAGGAGTTGCCCTCGCGCTCGTTGTACTTCGCCATGTAGGTGATCGCCATGTCCTCCTGCGCGGCGATCTCCTTCGCTCCGTTCTTGTAGATCGTGTGCTCGTCGGCGGTCCGCAGCACCGGGCCGTAGCCGAAGTTGATCTCGTGCTGGCCGAAGTTGCACTCGCCCTTGGAGTTCTCGACGCTCATCCCGGCGCCGTACATGCCGTTGCGGATGCGGCGCAGCAGCGGCTCGAGGCGTGACGTGCCGAGCATCGAGTAGTCGACGTTGTAGAGGTTGGCGGGGTGCAGGTCGCGGTAGCCCGCGGCCGCCGCCTCGTCGTAGGAGTCCTTGAAGACGATGAACTCGAGCTCGGTCGCACCCACGGCGCCGAGGCCGCGCTCGCCGAGACGGTCGAGCTGCCTGCGCAGGATCTGCCGCGGCGACGCCGCGACCGGCGTGCCGTCGGCCCACTGGAGGTCGGCCATGCACATCGAGGCGCCCTCGTGCCACGGGATCAGCCGCAGCGTGTCGAAGTCGGGCTTCATCTCGAAGTCGCCGTAGCCGGTGTCCCAGGACGACATCTCGTAGCCGTCGACCGTGTTCATCTCGACGTCGACGGCGAGCAGGTAGTTGCAGGCCTCCGCGCCGTGCTCGAGGACGTCGTCGAGGAAGTGGCGCGCGAACAGCCGCTTGCCCTGGAGGCGGCCCTGCATGTCGGCGAGGCACAGCAGAACGGTGTCCACGCGCCCGGCGTCGACCTCGGCGCGCAGCTCTTCGAGCGATAGGGGTGCCATGGGCGGGGAACGTATCCGCCGAAAGGTGCGGAAAGCAAACCTAAGCCCGGAGCCACGGATGATCGGTGGCGCAGGCTAAGAGCATTGACGAGGTCACGGCCGTTCCCATACGGTCTAGACCAATGCCCGGAGCCGAGCGAGTCTTCGGCGGTCGCTGGAACGTCGCCGAGCGCGCGGCCAAGCCGGCCTGGGTCCAGATCGAGGAGCAGCTCGCCGACCGCATCGACTCCGGCCGGATCGCGCCCGGCGAGCGGCTCCCGGCCGAGCGCGACCTCGCGCTTGCGCTCGGCGTGAGCCGCATGACCGTGCGCCAGGCGCTCGCCTCGCTCGCGGCGCGCGGCCTCGTCGAGCGCGGCGTCGGCCGCGGCACCTTCGCGCGCAAGGCGGCGCCGGTCGTGCACGACCTCGCGCGCGTCACCGGCTTCACCGAGGACGTCGAGCGCCAGGGGCTCGAAGCGGGGTCGCGCATCCTCACCGCCGCCGAGCAGCGGGCGCCCGCCCACGTCGCGGACGCGCTCGCCCTCGCCGCCGGCGCGCGGGTGATACGGCTCGAGCGCGTGCGCCTCGGCAGCGACCAGCCGCTGACGCTGGAGGACACGTGGGTGCCGGCCAAGCGCTTCCCCGGCTTGCTCGACCTCGACCTCTCCGGCTCGCTCTACGCGCTGATGCGCGAGCGCTACGACCTCGCGCCGGTCAGCGCCACCGAGCGGCTGCAGCCGATCGCCGCGGGCTCCTACGAGGCCGGCGCGCTCGGCGTCGCCGAGGGGTCGCCGCTGATGCTCGTCGTGCGGATCGCCTACGCGCGCGACGGCACCGCGGTCGAGTTCGCCCGCGACCGCCACCGCGGCGACCGCGCCCGCTTCGACATCCACGTCGTCCCACAGAACGTGCTCGCCCGTGCTCGCTGAGCTGGACGCGGCGCTGGCGTCGCTGGAGCCGCAGCTCGGGGCGCGCGCGTCCGAGCCCCAGGCGCTCGACGGCGGCATCACGAACCGCAACTTCCGCATCGAGCTCGGCGGCCGCGACGTCGTCGTACGGCTGCCCGGCAAGGACACCGACCTGCTCGGGATCGACCGCGCGGCGGAGCGCGACGCGACCGAGGCCGCGGCTCGCGCGGGCGTCGGGCCGGAGGTCGTCGCGTTCATCGACGAGCCGCCGTGCCTGGTGACGGCGTTCATAGCCGGGCGCCCGCTCGCCGCCGAGGAGCTGCGCGCGCCGCCGCTGGTCGAGGAGGTTGCGGAGGTGCTGCGGACGGTGCACGCCGGACCGGCGCTGCCGTCGCGCTTCGACTCCTTCGCGGTCGTCGAGGACTATCGCGCCACCGCCGCCGAGCGCGGCGCGCGGATCCCGGACTCCTACGCCGAGCTCGCCGCCGGGGCGAGCGCGATCCGCAGCGCGCTGAGCGGCCCGGAGCATGCGCCCGTCGCCTGCCACAACGACCTGCTGACCGCGAACTTCCTGCACGACGGTGCCCGCGTGCGGATCGTCGACTGGGAGTACGCGGGCATGGGCGACCGCTACTTCGACCTCGGCAACCTGTCGGTCAACAACGGCTTCGCGGAGGCCGACGACGAGCGGCTGCTGAGTGCCTACTGGCGCGAGCCGTGCAGCCCCGGGCGCTTCGCCGCGCTGCGGTTGATGCGGATCATGTCCGACTTCCGCGAGGGCATGTGGGGCGTCGTCCAGACCGCGATCTCCACGCTCGACTTCGACTTCCCGGCCTACGCCGACGAGCACCTCGACCGCGTCGCGGCCGGGCTCGCGGACCCGCGCGTGCCGGGCTGGCTGGAGGAGGCGCGTGACGACGGCGCGTGAGCTGCCCGCGAGCGCCCGCTGCGTGATCGTCGGCGGCGGCGTCTCCGGGGCGTCGATCGCGTACCACCTCGCGCAGCTCGGCTGGCGCGACGTCGTGCTGGTCGAGCGCAGCCAGCTCACGAGCGGCTCGACGTTCCACTCTGCCGGGCTCGTGGGTCAGCTGCGGTCCTCGGTCTCGCTGACGCGGATGATGATGTACTCGGTCGAGCTCTACCGGAAGCTGGGCGGCGGGGAGTTCGACCCGGGCTGGACCGAGTGCGGCGGCATCCGGCTGGCATGCTCGCCCGAGCGGCTGGAGGAGACGCGCCGCCAGGCCGGCTGGGCGAAGACGTTCGGCCTGCCGCTCGAGCTGATCTCCCCCGCCGAGGCGGCGGAGCGGTTCCCGCTGATGTCGACCGACGGCGTGCTCGGCGCGTCGTGGCTGCCGACCGACGGCTACCTCGATCCCTCGCAGCTGACCTATGCGCTCGCCGACGGCGCGCGGCGCGGCGGCTGCCGCATCTTCACCGGCACGCGCGTCACCGGGATCGACGTCCACCGCGGCCGCGTGCAGGGCGTGCGCACCGACCGCGGCGACATCGAGGCCGACGTCGTCGTCAACGCGGGCGGGATGTACGCGGCCGCGATCGGCCGGCTCGCCGGCGTGCGCATCCCGGTCGTGCCGTTCGCGCACGAGTACGTCGTCACGCAGCCGTTCCGGGAGCGTGAGGGCGTGCTCCCGACGCTGCGCGATCCCGACCTGCTGATCTACTTCCGCGAGGAGGGCGGCGGGCTCGTGATGGGCGGCTACGAGCGCCGCTCGGCGCCGTGGTTCCTGCGCGACGGCGGGCGCGGGCTCGACGACATCCCGGCCGACTTCAACGGCCGGCTGCTCGAGGAGGACTGGGACCGCTTCGAGGAGATCGCCGTCAACTCGCGCCGGCGGGTGCCCGCGATGGAGGACGTCAGGGTGACGCGGCTGATCAACGGGCCCGAGGCTTTCACGCCCGACGGCGAGTTCTGCCTGGGGGAGACGGCGGTGCGCGGATTCTTCGTGGCGGCCGGCTTCTGCGCGCACGGGCTCGCGGGCGCCGGCGGGATCGGCAAGGCCATGGCGGAGTGGATCGTGGAGGGCGAGCCGTCGCTCGACCTCTGGCACATGGACATCCGCCGCTTCGGCGAGCACTACCGCTCCCCGCGCTATGCGCTCGGGCGCGCGCGCGAGGTCTACGAGACGTACTACGACATCAAGTACCCGAGCCACGAGCGCGCCGCCGGACGGCCGCTGCGCACGTCTCCCGCGTATCCCTGGCACTTCGAGCACGGCGCCGTCTTCGGCGAGAAGTCGGGCTGGGAGCGGGTCAACTGGTACGCCGCCAACGAGGCCGCCGGAGACGGCTCGCTGCGCCCGCGCGGCTGGGCGGGGATGCACTGGTCGCCCGCGATCGGTGCCGAGCACCGCGCCTGCCGGGAGGCCGCCGCGCTGTTCGACGAGTCCTCGTTCGCCAAGCTCGAGGTCAGCGGCCCGGGAGCCGCCGAGTTCCTCGAGCGCCTGTGCGACAACCGCGTGGCGCGGGAGGTCGGGCGGATCGCCTACACGCAGATGCTCAACCGGCGCGGCGGGATCGAGTGCGACTTCACGGTCACGCGGCTGGAGGACGAGCGGTTCGGGATCGTCACCGGCACCGCGTTCGGCAGCCACGACCTCGGCTGGATCCGCTCGCATCTCCCCGCCGCGGGATCCGCCGACGTGCGCGTCAGCGATGTGACCTCGGCGTGGGCCTGCCTCGCGCTCTGGGGACCGCGCGCACGCGACGTCCTGACGGAGTGCACCGCCGCGGACCTCTCCGGCGAGGCGTTCCCCTACATGACGTTCCAGGACGTCGACGTCGCCGACGTGCCGGTGCGCGCGCTGCGCGTGACCTACGCCGGCGAGCTCGGCTGGGAGCTCTACTGCCCGACCGAGTTCGGCGCGGTGCTGTGGCGCTCGCTCTGCGAGGCCGGCCGGCCGCACGGGCTCGTGGCGGGCGGCTACCGCGCGATCGACTCGCTGCGGCTCGAGAAGGGCTATCGCGTCTGGGGCGCGGACATCACGCCGGATGAGAATCCCTTCCAGGCCGGGCTCGGCTTCGCCGTGCGGCTCGACAAGGACGAGTTCATCGGCCGCGAGGCGCTCCTGCGCAGCCGCTCCGCCGAGGACGGCGGCGGCCCGCGGCTCTGCTGCCTCGTGCTCGACGATCCGCGCTCGGTAGCGCTCTCGAACGAGCCGGTGATGGTCGACGGGCGCGTGCTCGGCCGCGTCACTTCGGGCGGCTACGGCTACACGGTCGAGCGCTCGATCGCCTACGCCTACCTGCCCGTCGAGGCCTGCGCGGCAGGCACGGATGTGGCGGTCGAGATCTTCGGCGAGTGGGTCGGCGGCCGCGTCACCGACGAGCCGCTGTACGACCCGGATGGAAACCGGGTACGCGCCTGAGGCGAGTGAACGGAGGCGCCGCGCTTGCGGCGCCCCGGGGCGAGTCGAGCTCTAGCGCGACCGGCCGCGGCGGAGGAGGTCGGCCTGGGTCGCCTGGACGAGATGTGCCTGGAGGTGGGGAGAAAGCATGGCTCCACTGTCCCAACGGGAAGGCCGGCGGACCACGCGGCTGGCCGGTGTCCGAGGCCGGAGCAAGCCGCCCGGTCGAGTTCGGGTGCCCGCACCGCCGGCTCCGATAGCGTGCCGCGCCGTCATTCCCCGACGGAAAGGAACGCGCAAGTGGACTGGAAGATCGAGCTGATCGCGATCCCGGTGACCGACGTCGACCGCGCGAAGTCGTTCTACACCGACCAGGCGGGCTTCGACGCCGACCAGGACCACACGGTCAGCGACCAGATCCGCTTCGTCCAGCTCACCCCGCCCGGCTCGGCCTGCTCGATCGCGATCGGCAAGGGCATCATCGACGTCCCGCCCGGCTCGGTGCAGGGCGTGCAGATGGTCGTCGCGGACATCGAGGCCGCCCACGCCGAGCTCTCCGGGCGCGGCGTCGACGTCAGCGACGTTCAGGACTTCCCCTGGGGCAGGTTCGTCTTCTTCAAGGACCCGGACGGCAACGGCTGGGCCGTCCAGCAGCTGCCGCCACGGGAGTAAGGGCGGACCTCACTCGTCGCGCGGCGGCGGCGCGAACACGATCCGCTTGAGCTCGGAGACGGTCGCGCCGCCGAGCCGCAGCGACGTGACGAAGCCCTCCAGGCCGAGACCGCCGGCGTCGAGCTTGGTGCGGAGCTCGCCGAGCGCCGCGCGCTGGTCCTCGGCGACCTTGTCCTTGCCGGCCTCGACGAGGATCAGGTGGCGCGGGCGGTTCGCGGCGTGGGCCATGCGGACGTAGCGCTCGCGCTCATCCGGGTCCAGACCTTCGAGCGGGATCACGACCGTGTGGCCCTCTGCGAGCCGCTTGCCCGCCGCGGCGTCGAGCAGCGCCCGCGCCTTCTCCTCCAGCTGGCCGGCCTCCACGCGACCCGCCAGCAGCGCGCGCACCTTGCCGAGCGACAGCAGCGCGCCGGGGTCCGCGATCACGCGCGCGCAGAACGCGTCGCGCGTCGCCGCGTCGGCGCAGGCGACCAGCAGCAGGCTGCCGGGCGAGTAGCGCAGCACGTCGCTGGGCGAGAGGACCCGCCCGCGCACGCTCACGTCGGCCTGGCGCGGCGGGCGCGCGGCCTCGCCCGGCCTGCGCGGCCGCTCCGAGGACCAGCCGCCGCGCTCGTTCTCGCCGATCTTGACGCTGCGTGGCTCCGAGGACATGGCTCACACGATGGCAGAGATCGGGCGTACGATCAGACGCCATGACACGCGAGGAAGCCCAGGCCGAGTGCGTCCGGCTCGCCGACGAGCACCCCGATCGCGCGTCCCACTCCTGGATCGCGCGCGAGGCGGGCGACGGCGAGTGGAAGGTCGTCAAGCTGGGCATCCCGCCCCAGCGGCCGCTCGGAACGATCCAGGAGGCCAAGCCGAAGCCGCCGTCCGCCGACGACCCGCGCCCCGCTATGTGGCGCGACGTCGGGGGGCCGTACGGCGGCGGCTAGCGCGCCGTAGCTGCACGAGCGCGACGAGCACGAACCCACCCGCGAGCGCCGGGATGTCCGCGCGCGCCGCGATGCCCGCGGCCTGCGCGAGCGGGGCGCAGGCGGGGTCGGAGCAGCGCTCGCTGCCGTAGCTCCACAGCAGCAGCGCGACGAGCTCGGCGGCGCAGAGGATGGCCGCGATGCGCGCTATCACCTCGGGCAGGCCGACGATCGGCACGATCAGGAAGAGCGAGAACGTCGTCCAGAGCGTGATCGCAGCCACAAGCACGCCTTCGATGATTGCGCGCGCGCTTCGCCGGCGTCCCTCCATGCCGTCCGAGAACCTGCTCCGGGCGCGCGGCCGGAGGAGCGTCAACCGTCCGTGCGCGGACGCGCGAGGCCCGGTGTCGCGGGCACGCCGTCGCGCGCCAGGTCGGGGTGGTCGCGCTGGTTGAAGCGGCGCACGCCGTCGGCCATCTCCGGGCCGTCGAGCAGCCGGTCGAAGCACTCGGCCTCGATTCGGAGGCCCTCGGCGAGCGGGCGGCCGTAGCCGCGCAGCGCCGCCTCCTTGTCGGTGCGGATCGCGGGCTGCGGCAGCGCGGCGATCGCGTGCGCCAGCTCGCGCGCCCGCGCGCGGCACGTCCCGCGCGGCACGACCTCGTTCACGAGCCCGATCCGCTGCGCCTCCCGCGCGTCGATCACGCGGCCGGTGACGATCAGCTCCATCGCGACGCGGAAGCCGACGATCCGCGGCAGCCGCTGCGTGCCGCCGTCGCCGAGGCCGATGTTCCAGCGCCGGCACGTCACGCCGAACGTCGCGTGCTCGTCGGCGATGCAGAGGTCGGTCCAGCAGGCCCACTCCAGCCCGCCCGCGTACGCGATGCCGTTGACGGCCGCGATCGTCGGCTTGTACAGGTCGGTCCAGCGCGTCGGACGGATCATGCCGGACCGCTCGCCGCGCGCGTGCGCCGCGCGCCTCGTTCGCGACTGCGGGGGCGATCGCGTTCATGCGCTCTGGCCGGTCGATCGTGATGACGGTGACCGGCCCGTCCTGCTCGTAGCGGAGGTGTTCGTAGGCCATGCGGGGGAGATAGGATCCCGCATCGCATGTCGACCGCGGAGACAAAGGCCCTGATCGAGGGGGCCGTCGTGAAGTTCCAGAAGGAGGTGCCGGCGCTCCAGAAGCTCAAGCTCGTGATCGAGCTCGAGCTGCGCGGCCGCGGCGACATCCAGCTCTTCCGCGTCGAGGTCCCCGGGCCGAAGGTCACGCGCGACATCGCGTCCGACGCCAAGGTCCGCCTGTCGGTGCCGCGCTCGCACTTCAACGAGCTCGCCGAGGACGGCAAGCTGCGCCACTGGCGCGAGGGTTTCGAGTCCGGCACCGTGAAGGCGAGCGGGCCGCCGGAGATCCTGCGGCTGATCCAGAACGTGATCGAGAAGCAGGAGGAGCGGACGCGGACGCGCAAGCTGCGCACGCGCTGAGCGCGCGCGCAGCCTGAGCAGCCCTACTTGTAACGCCAGGGATCGACGTACACGTCGTCGATCTGCCAGCTTCCCCCGCCCACCGGCGTGAACCGGAAGGCGACGGGCGTCTGCTCGCCCGGCAGCAGCGGCAGCAGGCTGGCCAGCACCGGCAGCGGCAGCGTCGGCTGCCACGACCCGCCGCCCAGCACGACGCCGACCGGGAGGCTTGCGACCTGCCCGCCCGCCGTCTCGTAGAGCACCTCCACTGCCAGCGAGTCGAGCAGGAATCCGCTGGTGCGCTTCGCGAAGAAGCGCATCACCGGATGCCCGATCCCGACGCACATCACTCCCGTGGTCGCGCTCGAGCCGCGCGGCAGCAGGAGCGAGTAGTTGTCGCGTGAGCTTCCGACCTTCCACGGCTCGTTGCCCGCCACGATGCGCGCGCCGCCGCTGAGCGTCCAGCGCGCGGCCGACTCGGCGTTGCCGCCGGGTGCCTGCTCGTAACGCAGGGGGTCCAGCCAGCGCAGGAAGACCTGCGAAGCCGCCTGCGGCTTGCAGTCCGGCGCCGCGGCGACCAGCAGCCCGGCCTCCGCCGGCCCCGCCGTCGCCAGCGCCGCGGCACCAGCCGCGACGAGCACGCACAACGCGCGCTTGATGCTGCCCATCCGAACCTCCCAGTTGTTCGTCCGACGAGGATTCCGTTCCTCGCTCCTCAAGTCGGAGCGTCGGGTTGCCGAGGAGATGGGACATGCGTCCGGGAGCCGGCAGGAGGCCGGTTTCGAGGCGCGACCTGGACAGATGTCGACCTCCAGCGACATGGGGCCCGAGCTCGAGCGGCTGCTCGCGGAGACGCGCGAGCGCTCGTCGCATGCGCTCGCGCGCCGCGAGCGCTGGACCAACGCCGGCTTCAGCGCGGCGTTCCTGATCGCCGCCG